>Ga0207422_1003715_pt1 | contig 14474 bp, 14 predicted proteins | sample MarCyaLeptolynsp_FD_187757 | JGI IMG/M metagenome (GOLD analysis project Ga0207422, IMG submission 187757) | Marine cyanobacterial communities from Panama - species 1 Leptolyngbya sp. (SPAdes) | ecosystem: Environmental > Aquatic > Marine > Unclassified | place: Panama: Panama City | collected...
GCTGACACTTTCGATATAGTCGAGGTCGACATTCTGACCTTCAAGGTGATCGCGCATATGGTCAGCGCCGCTTCGATGCATGACATAGCCGAAATCATAGCCCAGCTGCGCCGACATCAGGGCGATGGGCGTCGGCGGCGCGTCATCTTTCAGCCAGCCCCACCAGGTCCGATAGTCCATCATTGTGATGCCATGCACTGCGATATGGGCGGTGTGGTGGATATGAACCTCGTCGAGCCCCGGCAGAATGACCATCGCACAGGCCGACATGCACTGTCCGGCAATGACCGCAGGCTCGCCACGATTGTCGAGAATGGTGCTCATGCCCCTTGCGGTCGCGACATTCCCCCCCGGGCTGGTGATGATGATACGACTGGCTTCGGGCAGTGAGTTCAGTTTCAGGAACTGCTCAGGAAAGATCGCGGCATTGTAGCAAATGACGTCGCTGCCTTCGAGCATGTTTACCCCTTCGGTGTCGAGGCATTGCTGAACCAGCTGGTCGGTCTCAGCGTCCGGTCGATCGAAGACGTGGGGACTCTGTGCATGCGCAAACGGAGTGATTGCCAATGCGCCAAGCAGCGCAAACAGCCATGATTTCATGTTGGATCCTTTCCTGACAGATCAAACATGAGTGATGATTCCGGCAAATCCAAGGCTCAAGCGTCAGTCGGGCTTGCTCAATCCGAGCGCGACGTACAGACTGTCACGATTGGGAGAGAGCAATGAATTCAATCACTAAATTCTGTGCGGCTGCGCTCGCAGCGTTCAGCGTGGCGACGGGCGCAAATGCGCAAGACGTTAAAACCGTTGTGGAAGCTGGCTATGTGCTGGCAGAGCCAGGCGAAGGCTATTTGCGCAATCGGTCTATCACCATTGAGGATGGCCGCATCGTCAGCATCGATCGCGGGTTCAAGTCGCATCCAGACGATGTCCGGGTGGTCGATCTGCGGCAGTCCTATGTCATTCCCGGCCTGATTGACAGCCACGTGCATTTGCTCAGCGAATTCTCGCCGACGTCCAGGCTTCGCATACTCGATACGTCCGAGGTCGATGCGGCTTTGAATGGCGCTGCACATGCCAGAACCACGCTGCTCGCAGGTTTTACGACGGTTCAGGATGTGGGCGGTCAGAACGAAGCGATCTTTTCGCTTCGCGATGCCATCCGCGCTGGCAAAGTTCCGGGACCTCGCATCCGCGCATCAGGCCGCGCGATCACGCCAACCGGGGGGCATGGCGATGCCAATGGATTCTCGCCCGCGCTGACGGCGATCTTCACGGGCCCGAACGCCTGCAATGGCGCTGACGATTGTCGTCGGGCCGTGCGCGAGGCCATTCGCTCTGGCGCAGACGTGATCAAGATCACCGCGACGGGCGGCGTCCTGTCCAACACCAAGGCGGGCCTGGAACAGCAATTCTTTGACGACGAGATCGCCGCGATTGTCGAGACGGCAGCGATGATGGGACGCAAAGTCACGGCACATGCTCACGGCAAGGGCGGGATTGAAGCCGCATTGCGCAATGGTGTTCAGTCGATCGAGCACGGCACCTATCTCGATGATGAAACGATCGCGATCTTCCAGGAGACCGGCGGTACGCTGGTGCCGACCGTTCTGGCAGGGGTAACCGTGACCGGGTGGACGGATCAGCCTTGGCTTCCGCAACCGTCCAGAGAAAAGGCAGCCATTGTCGGCCCACTGATGCTGGATATGCTCCGCCGCGCCAAAGATGGCGGCGTCAATATCGCTTTCGGCACAGATACGGGGGTTTCAAAGCACGGCGACAATGCTGAAGAGTTCGTCTTGATGGTTCAGGCCGGTTTCACCCCGGAGGAAGCGATCCGTGCCGCCACGATTATTGCGGCAGAACATGTTGAGATGGCGTCCGATATCGGCTCGCTCGAAGCCGGGAAATTTGCCGACATGGTGGTGTTGAGTCAGGATCCGCTTGAAGACATTACAGCCCTGAAATCTATCGAACTTGTAATCAAGAATGGCGAAGAATTTCATCCGTAACGCAGCCTATTGCCTTCCAATCGACCGCGATCAGAGCTAGTCATCGCAAGTAGAGTACAGATTGGGGCGAGATATGCACTCAGCGCGCGGCGGCGTGATGGCGATAGTGTTTTCTGTGGGACTCGCAGCGTGCGGGCCCGCAGGCGACGCAAACCTGGCCAAGGCGACTCAGTGCGTCGATGTCGAGGAAGGGCAGTTCTTCCAGGTGATCAATGGCCGTTTAGTCGCCATCTCCGCAGAGGCGGAGACCGAAGAAGAACAACCCATCATCACAGCGCAGCGCATCGGGCGAAGCCTGGCCGGGCAGGGCTTTCCCTGGCTGACGGTCGCGTGGGATGGCCAGGTCGCAACCATCGGGGGTTTGGCGCCGGATGCTGCAAGCCGTATTGACGGCTTCAGAAACGCAAAAGGCGCGTTTGAAAACGATCCGCTGATCGGCGAGCGTGTCCAGCAGGTGATCAACAAAATCGAATTGCGTTTTGAAGGCGCAGACGTTGAAGCCACACTGAAAGATGCTTTCGAGGCGCTGCGCATTTCATGGCTCGGTGCCGAGGTCAAAGGCCGGGTCGTGATCCTGGAGGGGACGGCGCCGGATCGCACCACGAAGCAGGATGCTTATCGTGCCGGGCTGAATGCGATCAGCATCTCGCTGAACGATGATGATACCGAATATGTGGCTGTCGATGCGATCACGTTTCCAGGGGCGGGTGCACCTGTCGGTCAGGCATTACTCAATCTGAATGAAATGCCGACGATCTACGATTGCGACAATGCCCTGTTTGATACAATAAATGGTCGAACCATAGCGTTCGTCGAAGGGGAAGCGATCGTTGAGAATGCCAGCAAACCTCTGATGGACGCGCTCGCTGGCATCGCGCATCTATGCCGTGCCCATGAGATTGAAATTCGCCAGCACGCGGCGGGGCCGTCTGCGGATATTGACGTGATGACGCTGTCTCAAAACCGCGCTTCCGCGATCCGGGATCAGCTGTCGGTTTTTGCGGATCGTGATGCGATCGTCCCTCGCGGGTTCGGCGCCGACAATCCGCTCGATCCAAGCGACACGCCGGAAGCGCGCGCCCGCAATCAGCGCACCGAGTTCATGGTTCGCGAACGCTCAGACTAGAACTCGCACACCAGTCCCTGATTGGCTGGCACATTCGCCTCAACCGTATCCAGCCAGGCCTGGGAGATCGCTTCGGCGCCCTTCACAGGTTTCGGCGTCACGAATGAGCGCGAGACCGGATAGAAGGCCACGAGATCTGTCCCGGTGCGTTTGTCCAACTCTCCCGGGGGCAATTGCTTGGCGCGATTTGCGGCATAGTCCGGAACAAAAAACAGGGTCGGCGTCGGACCTGGGAGGTCCGCGGTCGGGATCCGGTCTGTTTCCCAATCTGTTGCCCCGATGACCATGCTGTGCGCGAGGCGATCGCCGCAGGCTTCGTGAACCGCCTTTGTAAGCTCAGGACGGCCAACAAAGTCGACATAAGCGGCCTTGCCGGTGCCGTTATATTGGCTGACGTCATCATAAGTCAGTATGTCGTCATAAAGGCCGCTTTTGGTGACGAACTCGACATTGCGTGGGCTCGTCACGCCGACAGTGCGAACGCCGCGACGTTGCAGGCTGTGCGCCGCAGCGATTGCAGTCTTGGAGGACGCGCTGGATATGATGGCGACGTCTGGGCGTGGGTCGGCTTCCATCAGAAAATCGCAGATCATCCAACCGGTAAGATAGAGCGGCCGAAACAGCATTTGCTCCGGCTCAGCGCCTTCCACATAGGCTGGGTCTGTCGCGGTGAAGGCATAGGAATTGTAGATCGGGGCCAGTCCCTGGCGGTGCGCGGCGCCGTCCATGAAGCCGCGCTCTGAGACGCGGATGGGCGTGACGACCAGTTCTTCGGAAATCGGGAAATAGCCATAGACCCGTTGGCCTGCCGCTACGCCTTCGGCCTTGGACTCGGCAACGGTCGCGAAGCCCCAAACTGGCACACGGCCTTGCGCATCGTTTCCGGACGGAAAGAAATTCCAATATTGCATGGGTGGTCCGCCAAACGCGGCATAGGTCACGTTGTTGGCGGTCAGGGCGAAGGCATCAAGGCTGAGGCGAACATCCCCATCGGCCAGAGTCGTTGGCGCATGATCGGCCCATTGAGTCTCGCGAAGATTGGATTTCGAAATGAGGTGCTGTTTGGTCATTTGATCCTCCGGTTTTCCGCACTTTGTGCGGGAGGCAAGCGAGAATCAAGGTTGACGCCGGAGGACCTAGTGGCGCGTCAATGTTGGCGGCGTATCAGAGCCGGATGACTCCAGGTCGCGAACATAGTGTTTGAGCGCCGCCAAGGCTTCACGCGCTTCTTCGAGCACAACCGGCGCCTCAGCCCGATAGAACTTGTACTCTTGAGATTCAGGCGCAGCCGTGCAGGCCGATTCCAGCTCGTTCAGGGCGCGGGACAAAACCTGCGCATAGAACGTCCATTGAGAGGAATTTTGAACCATTGCAGGGCCTGTCAGAAGAATCACTTTCTTCGTACACGCAATTAAGTATTGGCACAATTACAAAGTGCAAAAATTTGAATACATTCAAAAGTAGACTTGCCGACTACTGTGGCCCGGTAGCTCGCGACGCGCGGGTGCTGGCAATCAGGTCCGTCAAAGCCGGCGAAAGTTCAGGTGATGATGTGCCGGCCGCGATCAGGTCGAGGAGCGACTGTGGTGGTACAAGATTGCCGGAAGCGTCCAGAATCTCGAGCAGTGTGACCACGCGCGCGTGATTCTTGCCGTTTCGCAGGAAGGTCTGACCGACCACCAGGAAACGGTCATCCCAACCATGAATCTGCGTTTCCAGCGTGAACGGCTTTGGCGCCTTTAACATGCGATTGATGGTCATGGTCTGTCCGCAGATTTCCAGCCGCCAGCGATTGGACTTCATCAGTTTGCGAACGCCAGAACGAATGAACAGGTCCATCCGACCAAGATCACTGAAGGATAAATAACGGCTATTGGTCATGTGCAGGAACATGTCCTGATCGGTTAACCAGACGCGGAAATTCAGATGCGCCGGATCCGTGATCGTCTCATGCCGGGTGCCGAAATGCGCACGCAGCATGACCCACAGCAGACGAAACAATAGATTCATGATGCGGGCGCTCGGTTTTGGCGCGCCGTCCGGGCGACAGGAGAATTCAACGATAATACAGGCATGTTCTTCAAATGGGGACTTTGTCCGGCGTGTTGCAGCTCAATCACGCCAACAGTTCAAGAGTGAATTTGTTAAATTAGTCGCGCCAAAGCTTGTCCAATTCAGCCGCTATCGCGAACGATTTACGCGCCGCAGCGCCGCCGATGCGGAGGCCGATGATGGCCGAGCCTTCCAGCGCAGACGGATCATCGCTCTGCCGGGCCCAGCGACTGCCCGCGACGAATCCTTCGTCCAGTTGCGACAGGAAAGCGCCAAATTCCTCCTCACGTCCGTCTGCAAACAGGGGCAACCAGATCAGAAACCGCGCTGCGGGCCATTTGCGCATGGCCCGGGGGACCCAATTCGCAAGCGCGTCCATGTCGGCCTCGGTCTCATAACTCGGATCGAGCATGACCAGCATGTCTTCGCCGCGGCGAGGCTGCAGGCGTAAAGCGCCGCGATACCCGTCCTCTTTTCGGATCTGAACGCGGTCATCCTTGCGCAGCGCCTGCGACAGGGCTTTGTGTTCTGCTGGATGCAGCTCGAACAAGGCAATCCGAGCCTTGGACTTCAGCATCTGCGTCGCCAGTGCGGGTGAGCCGGGATACGATCCCGGGCCCTTTGATTGAACGTGCGTCAGCCAGGGTTGCAGAGCGCTCGCGGCCTTCTTGGCTTTCGGCATGGCCAGTACGCCGGTCTCGGCTTCTCTGGTCTTGGTCGATTGCGCGCTTCCAAGGTCATAGAATCCCCGCGCCGCGTGTGTTTCCACATACAGGAGCGGACGGTCAGATTCAGCTTCAGTTTCCAGGACCGCGTGCAAGACGGCATGCTTGAGCACATCCGCCTTGTTCCCGGCGTGAAACCCGTGCTGATAGGATAGCAAGGCTTTGCCTACTCTGCGGCTTCGGCGAGAGAGGCTTGCCGAATGGCTTCGAACTCATTGCCGGGATACCAGGTCGGCCAGGCATCGGATTGAACAATCTTCAGGCCAACCGAGTAGAGCGCCTTGATATCTTCTTCCGTGCCGGACAGGTCCCAGTCCTCTTTGTATTCATCCATCGGCTTGTGATAGCGCTGCGCGGTATAAGTGTCGCCAATGGCTTTCCCGGCCGCAACGCCGCCTTCAACCTTGTCGACGCCGCCATCAGCATACAGCATGGGCACACCTTTCTTGGCGAACGAGACATGGTCGGAGCGATAGAAATATCCAGCTTGTGGATTTGGATCCGGCACAATCACACGCCCGGTTTCGTCCAGGTGTTCCTTGAGCAGGTCCTCAAGTTCCGAGGCACCATAGCCGACCACCACCATGTCTCGCGTTGGACCGACGGGCAGCATTGCATCCATGTTCAGCCCGGCGACGATCTGGTTCATCGGTACGGTCGGGTTCTCAGCATAATAGGCTGAGCCGAGCAGACCTGATTCTTCCAGAGTCACGGCCAGGAACAAGGCGGACCGGTCTCGCTCTTCCGCGGCCATGGCTTCCGCCATTTCCAGCAGCGCTGCGGTGCCCGTCGCGTTATCGACAGCGCCATTGAAAATGTCGTCGCGGTAGAAATCCTGATTCGGCTCGCCCGCCTTTTCTTCCGATTTCTTACCAAGGTGATCCCAATGCGCGGTGAACAGCATGTACTCGTCCGGCGCAGTGGCACCCGGCAGCATGCCGACGACATTGCGTGACTCTGTCGTGCTGACAGACTGGGCCAGGTTTCCGCTCGCCGTGAGGTTGCCCATGTCGACGGGACGGAATCCTTCCGTCTTTGCCAAGACTTTCATCTCCGAGAAATCGAGTCCCGCTTCCGCAAACAGGGCGCGCGCCGTCTCCACTGTGATCCAGCCTTCATACAGCGTGCGATTGTCACCGCCATCTGCGCGGACCAGGTCGGCCTGTGCGCCGGACCAGGAATTGGCGACCACGTCCCAGCCATAGGAAGCGGGCGCCGTTTCGTGAACGACGATCGCACCGGTGGCGCCGCGGCGGCCTGCTTCTTCGAACTTGTAGGTCCAGCGACCATAATAGGTCATCGACTTGCCTTTGAAGAGCTCATCCTCGCGTGCATAACCGGGATCATTGACCAGCATGACGACGGTTTTGCCTTCAACGTCCAGGCCTTCATAATCGTTCCAGCCATATTCCGGCGCGACAACGCCATAGCCGACAAAAACCAATTCAGAATCAGTCCATTCGGCTTCGTTGCGATCTTGTTTCTTGGTCCAGATGACGGCCTCTTCTTTCAACGTCATCGGATAGTCTTCGCCAGACGCGCCGCCGGAGAAGGTCAGCGATGATGCATTCTCATCGAGACTCTGCTCGACCATGCCGACCGTCTGGAACCAGCTGCCATTTTCCCCGGCGGGCTGAAGGCCGACGCGTTCCATTTCGGCGGCGATCCAGTCGGCGGCCTGTTCACCCTTCTCCGCAGCTGGCGCGCGGCCCTCGAATGCGTCGTCTGACAAAGCAGCGATCCGCTGACGCACATCGCCCGCGCGAATGGCTTCCGTCGTACCCTCGGGCAGAGGCATGAGAAGCGCGGCGGTCTCCTCCGTCTCCGCTTCAACAGGCGGAGTCGGTGGGGTAATTGGGTCTGTTTCCTCAGTCGCTTGGCTGCATGCTGTGATCATCGCGATTGCGGATACGGCAACGGAAAGACGGATCATGGTCTCTCACTCCTGTCTTGTCTCTTATGACGCCCGGTGTGGCACAGGGGGATAAGAGCGACAAGGTTGCTTCTGAAACCATTTATTCGCCAGGCAGCGGGATGTAGTCGTCCTCTCCGTCCGGGAGCGTGAACGGGGTACCGACCCAGCCACCGGCTGCTGACGCGCGCCAGTCGGCTTTCGCTTGTTCGATGCGATCTGTATCCGTGGCGACGAAGTTCCAGTCGATCTTTCGGGGCCCGTCCATGGCTTCGCCGCCCGCGAGCATGAAGCGTGTTCCTGCAGTTACAGTCACAGGAATGTCTGCCCCGGAAACCAGAACCGCCATCTGTCCAGCTTCCAAAGTCTCGCCTTCAATCTCGGCTGACCCGGAGGCCACATAGAGCGCGCGCTCATCGGCCTCATCGCCGCCAATCGTGAAAGACGCTTCCTCGTCGGCTTCGGCGCCGACATACCAAATTCCCCAGGGAAACTCGACGGGTGCGGTATGTCCGAAAGCCGTGCCTGCAAGGACGCGGGCATGGGCGCCGCCAAGATCAAACTCGGGCAAAGTATCGGCCGGGTGGTGAACGAAATCAGGTGCGATCTCCGCATGCGCCTTGGGCAGGGCGACCCAGGTCTGGATACCGTGCATGGACTGACCCTTCGCGCGTTCTTCGTCCGGTGTGCGTTCAGAATGACAGATGCCGCGGCCCGCGGTCATCCAGTTCACCGCGCCAGGTCGAATGACCAGATCATTGCCGAGATTGTCCTTGTGCCGGATCGCTCCTTGGAACAGGAAGGTCACCGTGGACAGCCCGATATGTGGGTGGGGTCGAACATCGAAGCCTTTGCCGGGTGCGTATTCAACCGGTCCGAAATGATCGAAGAAGATGAAAGGACCGACCATTTTGCGGCTGTGAAAGGGTAGAATTCGTCGGACGACAAAGCCATCGCCCAGGTCTTTTTCTCTCGGTTTTATGATTTGCTCTATCAAGCCGGGCATGGTTCTCGTCCTTATCAATAGCGTTTCAGGAATGACCTAGAGCAATGAGCACCGATCTCCATGATTTCGTAGCCGAGATCCGCGCATGTCAATTATGCAAAGCGGACATGGAACGCGCGCCACGGCCCGTACTGCAGGTCTCTCAGACGGCGAAAATCCTGATTGCGGGCCAGGCACCTGGCAATCTCGCCATGGAGTCAGGGCGCCCGTTCACAGATCCTTCGGGTGTGCGATTGCGCGAATGGCTGCAAATGGATGAGGAGACATTCTATGACCCCACCAAAGTGGCGATCGTGCCAATGGGGTTTTGCTTCCCGGGTTATGACAAGAATGGCGGCGACATCCCGCCAATGAAACGCTGCGCTGAGACCTGGCGCCAGCCATTGCTGGATCGGTTGCCGAATATTGGCCTGACGCTGCTGATCGGTGGATATGCGCAGAAATGGCATATTGGCAACCAGATGGAGAAAACGCTCACAGCGACAGTCAAAAAATGGCAGCAATTCCTGAATCAGGGTGTCATCGTTACGCCACATCCCAGCTGGAGAAATAATGCATGGCTGAAACGCAATCCCTGGTTCGAAACAGATCTCTTGCCCGAATTGCGAAAGCGAGTGCAGGCATTATTCTCCTGATCGCTGCGGCCTTCGGATTTCTGGCTGCATGCGTTACCCCCGCGACTCTAAAGCCTTTGATCCTGGAGAACCCGCCGATGCCGAAGCTTGAGCCAGATGCCAATCGGATGATCAGTTTCGACGGCGCAGAGCTCGGCCTGACGGTTTGGGAAACAGAGGCTGAGCCCGACATCGTCGTCGTCGGCGTGCATGGCATGAATGATTATGCCAATGCATTCCATATGGCCGCCCCTTATTGGGCTGCGCGCGGGGTCAAGACCTACGCTTATGATCAACGCGGGTTTGGGCGCTCTTACGGACGCGGTGAATGGCCGGATGAAGAGGCCATGCGGGAAGACCTGCGGACCGCCGTGGAACTGGTCAGAGCCGAGCATCCCGATACCACGCTTGCCGTGGTGGGGATCTCCATGGGCGGCGCCATGACAATGACGGCGTTCGGCTCAAACCGCCCGCCGGAAGGGGTCGATCGCGTCGTACTCTCAGGCCCCGGCCTGCGCGGCTGGGGATCGATTCCGGTCGTCCAACGCATGGCGCTCTGGACCAGCGTCCGTGTTCGCCCTGGCTGGGTCGTGCGCCCGCCGCGTTTCGTAAAGATCGAGCCCAGCGACAATGTCGAAATGTTGCAACGGCTCTGGACGGATCCACTTGGCATTCGAACCAATAAGATCGAACAGGTGCACGGCGTTGTCACGCTGATGGAAAATGCGCATAGGGCTGCACCGTCCCTGCCGACCGACACGCCGATTCTGCTGACCTATGGTGCCAAGGATATCGTGATCCCGGAGCGCGGCGTCCGGCGCACCGCCAAACGGCTGCCGGATCATGTCCGAACGGCTTACTATCCCGAAGGCTACCACATGCTGCTGCGCGACCTGCAGGCCGAGGTCGTCTTCGAAGACGTGCTATCATTTCTCCGTGACCCGGAAGCGCCATTGCCCAGTCAGGTGGGAGAAGTTCCCGGACGAACCCCAAACTGATTGTTGACCCTGCGCCAAGAGGCGTTACACCGCCGCTTTGTTTCAGATGCAACCATGACGATGGGTAGCGGGTATGTTTGACAATCCTTCCTTCGACAATCACGAGGGCGTTCATTTCTTTTCGGATGAGAATAGCGGCCTTCGCGCCGTGATTGCGATTCATTCAACCGCGCTCGGACCGTCATCCGGCGGTACCCGTATGTGGGACTATCCTGACAGCCATTCGATGGTCACCGATGTCCTCAGGCTCAGTCAGGGCATGAGTTACAAGAACGCCATGGCGTCGATCCCGCATGGCGGCGGCAAGGCGGTGATTTGGGGCAATTCAAAAACCGACAAATCGGAAGCGCTGTTCCGCGCCTTTGGGCGGGCCGTCGAGAGCCTTCAGGGCCGCTACTGGACGGCGGAAGATGTCGGCATCGATACCGCAGATATCGAGATCGCCGCTCAGGAAACGCGCTATGCGGCGGGACTGACCACCGGCGCCGCTGCCAGTGGTGACCCGTCTCCCGTCACAGCGCTCGGCGTCTTCAGAGGGATCCAGCAAACCGCCTTGCGTGCGTTTGGCAAGGATGACCTGAACGGCAAGACCGTTGCTGTACAGGGCGTGGGATCGGTTGGTGGGTATGCCTGCCAATACCTCGCCGAAGCCGGTGCGAACTTGGTGGTCACGGATATCGACCAGGACGCTCTGAACGAAATTGCTGGTAAGACAGGTGCGAAAATCGTCGCGCCGGACGAGATTTACGATGTTGAAGCGGACATCTTTTCCCCCAACGCGTTGGGCGCAATCATCAATCAAGACACGTTGAAGCGCCTGAAAGTGAAGGTCATTGCCGGCGGTGCCAATAATCAACTGGTCACGCCGGCCATGGGCGAATTCGTGCGCCGCGCCGGTATTCTTTATGCGCCGGATTATGTCATCAATGGCGGCGGAATCATCAACGTGGCGGCCGAGATATCTGGTGAGTATTCGCGCGCCTGGGTCGATCAAAAGCTGGATACATTGGTGGAAACGCTGGGAGGCGTTCTCGATGATGCCCTGGCGAGCGGCCGACCCACGAATGAGGTTGCCGACGAGATTGCCCGTGCACGGATCGCCGCTGCCGGCGCTTAGGAATCGTCAGGCGTTTCGGTTGCGGCCTCCGATTCCGGGGCGACCGGAGCCCGTTGGACGTCGCAAGTGAAGGGTTCTGCGGCGACCGGTTCACCCTCTATCAGCCGAACCGCTCTCGCCGTTCCGCGCGCATTGCCAGCCGTCAGGGCAAACGTGCCTTCGAGCACATTCACATTGCGCTGATAGAAGGGCAGGTAACCAGACCAGGTGCGCCGGGTTAAAGTCGGCGCGAGTTCAAATCGGCCCGTCGAGGCGCGGCGCGCACCCTCGAAGCGACCGGTCAGAGAGACCCGATTGATTTCCTTGGTGCCGACAAAGCTAACCGGAAACCGGGCCGTTGCCGGGATGCTCTGGAACGCTTCCTCGACCTTCTCCCCATTGCCGACAACCGGCGCGGCAAGCGGGTCATCGGAGAGGAATACGCGCCACGCAAGGTGCAGGCCGACATAGGTAGAAAGATCGGCGGTTTCGGTGCAGGTATCGATCTGCCATTCGCCATCCAGCCTGAATTTCTCGTATTGCATCCAGCCAGTCACAACGGCGGTTGTCGCGGTGAAAGCCACGGACGCGTACTTGATGAATTCCATCATCGGCAAATCCCCTCAGATCGCAGGCGGTGAACCTTAGCGGAAGAGAGCGGGTAGGGTAAGGCGCTGATCAGAGCGCCGGCTGGATCGGACCTTCCGCGCGACCATGAACAAACTGATCGACATGTGCATTGCCGCTATCATCGATCATGCTGGCCGGGCCGCGCCAGATAATCTTGCCTTCGAACAGCATGGCAATCTCGTCGGCTATCTTGCGCGCACTTGCCATATCGTGCGTGATCGAGATCGCCGCCGCACCAAGCGCCTTGGTCTGCTCGACAATCAGGTCATTAATGGCGTCGGCGGTGATCGGGTCGAGGCCGGTGGTTGGCTCGTCAAAGAAGATCAATTCTGGACGGGAGACAATCGCGCGGGCGAGGCCGACGCGCTTCTGCATTCCGCCGGAGATTTCTGCGGGCGTGAGGTCGGCGACATCCGAGCCGAGGCGCACTTGTTTTAGTGTCTCGATCGCCCGCTCTTTGGCGTCCTTGCGTTTCATGCCGTCGGCGTTGAGCAGGCGGAACGCGATATTTTCCCAGACGGTCAAACTGTCGAATAGAGCTGCAGATTGGAACAGCATGCCGATCCGGGCGCGCATGGCTTCGCGTGTCTTACCCTGATCGCGCGTGACATCGACGCCGTCGAACAAGATCTGACCCTTGTTCGGCGTCATCAGGCCGAGCGCGTTCTTCAACATGACCGATTTGCCGGACCCAGAGCCGCCCAGAACGACGAGTGACTTGCCGGGTGCAACATCAATATCGACGCCCGTGAGCACCTGTTTCGGGCCGAACGATTTGTGGACGTCCTTGAGCTCAAGAAGTGGTTGCGTACTCATGATCCGAAGTCCACCAGAAGCGTTGAGATGAGGTAGTTGAAGGCCAGGATCAACACCGCCGCGCCAACCATGGCGAAAGTCGCAGCGCGGCCAACCCCGGTGGCGCCAGCGCTCGACTTGTCGCCGTGATAGCAGCCAAGAATGGCGATCACGCCACCGAATACGACCGCCTTGATCAGACCGACCGTGACATCTTGCCAGGTCAGGAAGTCCATCGTGTTTCGCAGGTAGGTGGTGGAATCAAATCCAAGACCCAGCGTGCTGACGGCCCACCCGCCCATGACGCCAATGATATCGGCGATCAGGACCAGCATCGGCAGAGTCAGAATACCGGCCAGGAAGCGCGGGGCGTAGAGGTAGCGGAATGGATTGGCGCTCAATGTCTTCAGTGCGTCGATCTGTTCGGTCACGCGCATGGCCCCGATCTCCGCGGCAATACCGGCGGAGACACGGCCAGCCAGCATCAAACCCGTAATGGTCACGCCGAGCTCACGCGTAATGCCGAGCACAACAATGTTGGGCACAAATTGTTCCGCCCCGAACCGACTGCCGCCGGAATAGATGTTCAGCGCCAAGGCTGCGCCAATGAAGATTGCTGATAGCCCAACCACCGGCAGGCTATAAAAGCCGATGGCAATCATCTGGCGAATGATCTGAGAAGGATACCAGCGCGGACTAAAGCTCGCCCCCATGGTCTTGGCCGTGAAGATTGACAGGCGGCCAACTTCTCCCAGCATGGCCAGCGTCGCACCGCCGAGCCACTGCAGGGGATTCGGAAAACCCGATTTAGCTTTCGTAGATACGTTTGACACGGGGCGTCAGTCCTGTGGTGAGTTCATAACCAATAGTGCCTGCGAGGGCGGCTTGTTCTTCTAATGCAGCGTCCGGCCCGATCAATTGGGCATAAACACCAGGTCGCGCAAGATCGGCGGCATTTGTGACGTCAATTGTAATCAAGTCCATCGACACCTTGCCGACGATCGGGCAGCGCTTTCCGCCCAGGCTCGCAAAGCCTTTGCTTGAGGCTGAGCGCGGAAATCCGTCGCCATATCCGATCGCGAGCGTCGCAATCAGTGTTGGCTCTGTCGCACGCCAGGTGGCGCCATATCCGACGGTGTCGCCAGTTTCGATTTGCCGGATCTGAAGGATTGGCGCTTCCAGCGTCATGCCAGGCTTGAGCGTCACGCCTTCAGGCGGTTGGCCGCCGCCGTATAGCGCAATGCCTGGACGTGTCAGAACATGGTGATAATCGCCGCCGAGCCAGACCCCGCCAGAATTGCCGAGGCTCAGGGGAATATGCGGGAACGCGCGGGCAAGCGATTTGAGCGCATCGTTCTGCTGTGCGTTGAGAAGCGAATCGACATCCTCTGAGCAAGCCAGATGCGACATGATCAAAGACGGGAATTGCGCTTCTACCGCTTCGGCGACCTCAAGCACATCCTTTTTCGGCAAACCGAGCCGGTTCATCCCCGTGTCGAAGTGCAGCA
>Ga0207422_1003720_pt1 | contig 14456 bp, 9 predicted proteins | sample MarCyaLeptolynsp_FD_187757 | JGI IMG/M metagenome (GOLD analysis project Ga0207422, IMG submission 187757) | Marine cyanobacterial communities from Panama - species 1 Leptolyngbya sp. (SPAdes) | ecosystem: Environmental > Aquatic > Marine > Unclassified | place: Panama: Panama City | collected...
TTCCCGCTCGATAGCGGTACAAGACAGCTTCCACAAACAGACGATTGTTTTTCGCCGTTCCTCCGACGTGTCCTTCTCGACCCGGTAAGATGTCTTTGATTCTCTCCCACTGGTCATCTCGCAATCCGTATCTACGCATTTTCCTTCTCCTTATAATGGGCTTGTTCTAGACTCCCTTCTTTCTAACTGATGACACGCCCTAGTCCCACAATAAATGTAATTACTCCTGCCAAAGCCGGTGTTATCTTTCGATATAAATTTCCTAGCCAGTTATTTATTGCAGTCATCAAGTTACGGCGTTTTAGTAGCAACCCTGCAGAAACTTACGAGAAGCACTGTACCAATTAAGCCCTCTGAGAATTAGAACCCTCAAACCATTGAAATTTCGTTCTCTTTTCCTGTACCAAATTTGAGTTCAACGGATACTTTTCTCTCGACACAAAACTCAACAAAAGTTGATGCTTAAAGCTATTGATATGACTGGATTACAGCCTTAGCGAGGTTTCCTGTACAAATGCTACTCGCACTCGCACCCCTCCACCGCCTCCTCATCGGCCAGAATGCGAATATTTTCAGGAGCGAGCTTCACTTGTACCGTTTGGCCGGTAGCAGAAGCGTCGATCTCGCTGCGGTTTAAGTTCTGTCGGCGCACGACGATCGCGCTTTTGGGAGTCAGGCGAACGACAAAGCGAGTGTCCGTACCGATGTAAACGACTTCCTCTATCGTTCCGGGAAAACAATGCTCTTTCTCGGAACTAGCGGGGTAGAGCATGACCTTCTCCGGACGCACGCTTAAGGTGACTAATTTATCGACGGGGAGTTCGCTGCGATCGGCGATGGTGAGGGTCAGAGCATCGTCCACACGCGCGGAAATTCGACCGTTCTGGCATTCTTTCACCCGACCGGCGAGGAAGTTGGTCTCGCCAATAAAATCGGCAACAAAACGGGACGTTGGAGTTTCGTAAATTTCGGTTGGCGTTCCCACTTGTAGCACCTTCCCCGCACTCATCACCGCGATGCGATCGGACATGGTGAGCGCTTCTTCTTGGTCGTGGGTGACGTAGACAAAGGTAATCCCCAACTGATGCTGCATGTGCTTGAGTTCGATTTGCATTTCTTTGCGAAGCTTTAAGTCGAGGGCGGCGAGGGGTTCGTCAAAGAGCAAGACTTCCGGACGCTTGACGATCGCGCGTGCTAGGGCCACTCGCTGCTGCTGCCCTCCAGAGAGCTGGCGGGGACGGCGATTTTCCATACCGCTCAGTTGAACCATTTTCAGGGCATCTTGTACCCGATTTTGCCGCTGCGATCGCGCCACTTTCTCCATTTCCAACCCAAACGCAACATTTTCCGCGACGGTCAAATGGGGGAAGAGGGCGTAGTTTTGGAACACAGTGTTGACCGGACGGTGAAACGGAGGGCGATCGCTCATCGGCTGGTTGTGGATATAGACCTCGCCGGAGGTTGGAGACTCAAATCCTGCAATCGTTCGCAGGAGGGTTGTTTTGCCGCACCCAGAGGGGCCCAAAAGAGAAAAGAATTCGCCCTCGGCAATTTGCAAGTTAATGCCCTCAACCGCAAAAACTTCGCGGTTATTTTGACCTTTAAACGCTTTGGTTACATCTTTGAGTTCAACGGCGTACATGAAATATGCCCCCTAAGTTTTGGTTCGACGTTTTCCGGTTCGCAAGACCCGCAGTTCCTCGGCGATCGCTTTCGCCGTTCCGCTAGGGATTGGGTCGAGCATAGAAACCCAAATGGGTAGCGACGGGACGCTCGAACATCGGCACGCGGCTGTGGATGGGAGAATTGAGGGGTTTGACCCCCATCGGAGTTGACTGCACCAGTGCAGTCGAACCGCCCCCATCTAAATTGAGCGCCGTCTCAACTCCAAGATCTTCAACCAGTTCGGCCAGCTCGTCTAGCGTTACCCCCTCACTATAGTTTGGCTGGCGACCGTCAACCACCATTATCCACAGGGTTTGTCCGCTTGCGTCAAGGGCGATCGCTGTGCGGGGATACAAATCCTCATTGTTCGGCGCATCGGGAGCAATTTCGACCGCTTGGCCCCCTTCGACTAATAGCAAACTCCCGGCGACGGCGTGGCGAGTCTGGGACAGACAATCTCCGCTTTTCGCGATCGCGGCGCGATTGTCCGCCTCAAAACAGAGAGCTGGCGATTGAGGCTGACCGGGATTGTACTCCGTTCCATCAGCGATCGCCTGGCCGACAATATGGATGGGTTCGCCGCTTTTCGGATAGTAATCCCAGGGATGTCGCAGGCTAATCGGATAAAAAAAGCCAGCATTAACGGCTAACTGAACGCCAAACTCTTCAGCAAATTCGGAAGTCGTGCGGGCAAAAAAAAGGACTTCTTCTGGAAGAATTTTTCCAGGAGTTGTCGCGATCCCCAGTCCCGGTGCGGTGAGATCGACTTTAGCAATATGAAGGACGAGCGGGCGAGGGAAGGAGCGAAACTCCCGCTGATAGACAATTCCCTCAAAAAGAGCGCGATCGGCCTCGCTTGTTTGAGGCGGACGCAGCAAGTAAAGACTGTCAACACCCGCAATGAAGAGTCCCGATGCGCTCAGAAACACGAGAATGAGAAGACGTTTGAAAATTCGCCAACGCATGAGTTTGATTATCTTTCGACAAAAAAAGGGAAAACTAGATTTATGCCTAATGCGAATGTAGGAGCTTCTGACCCTGAGTCTGTCATTGTTTTTTCTTTCTATGGTCTATTCCCGATTGCCTCTTGCCTTTTCCTGGCGAAGGCTTTAGGGAATTAGACCATAGACGTAAGATTAGAAGTTTCGCCGCTGGCGTTGTACAGAAAGACTCTCACCAAAGTCCGGATCGGCAGCGTGTCGATCGATTTTTTCCAGCTCGCTCGGAGCGGTCGATGTTGGCGAGTGAGTCCCATCTTGGCTCTCCAACGGATCGCCGATCGCGGATCGCACTCCCTCAAGGGTCGAAATCATGCTGCGAGGGTCCATGAACATCACTTTGCTGCTGTCGCTGCTGCCAATCGTTTTACCCATCTCCAGGTAGTTTTGAGCTAAGAGAAACTGCAAAGCTTCGCGAGCTTTGGGGTCGCCTTGAAGTTTGTTGGTCACGATGTCCATCGCTCTGGCGGTGGCCTCGGCTTTGAGAACTTCCTGACGGGCCTGGGCTTCTGCATCGAGAATAGCGGCTTTCTTCGCCGCCTCCGCTTCGAGAACGCGAGCTTCTGCCTTTCCTTGAGCTGAGTTAACGGCTGAATCTCTTTCCCCTTCTGAGGTGAGGATCGCTGCCCGTTTTTTTCGCTCTGCGGCCATTTGTAACTCCATCGAGTCTTGAACGGCCCGAGAGGGGACAATATCCCGCAGTTCGACGCGAGTCACTTTTACGCCCCAAGGATCGGTGGCAAGATCGAGTTCTCGCAACAGGATTTCATTGATTTCCGATCGCGCTGTAAAGGTTTGATCTAACTCCAGTTTGCCCATTTCCGAGCGAATTTGGGTGAGAACTAGGTTCACGATCGCATCGCGCAGATTTTCGACTTTGTAATAGGCTTTATACAAGTCCATCAACCGCCAATAAACGACGGCATCCACATTGATGGAAACGTTGTCTTTGGTAATGCACGACTGTGGGGGAACATCGAGAACTTTTTCGCGGGTGGTTTCTCGATAAACCACTTTGTCAAACACGGGAACGACAAACCGCAGGCCCGGTTCGAGTCTTTTGTTATAGCTTCCCAGCCGCTCGACTAAGTATTCATTTTTTTCATTGACAATTTTGACGGAACTGGCTAGAGTCGAACCGCCCAAAGCGAGGGCGATGAGTAAGAAAAATCCTTCCATAGTTAGTTTCCTCTTGCAATTACGGCAAACGCTAGCGGACTGAGCTGAGGTTCGCAAAACTCTTGTAGGTCAGAACGATCTGAGTCGCGAGTTGGCGAAAAGCGACCCTCCAGGAGCGATGCCATACCAACCTCTCGCCGCCTTCAGAAGTCAGAATTCCGCACAGCGGTACTAGCGATCTGTCAAGGAAGAAATGAGAGATTTTCGATTTCTCCCTTGTCTCCCCAATTCTCCAACTCCCCATCTCCCTTGTCATCCCCCGACCTCAATTGAAAATTGACAAAGCACTAGGGGTTGAGGAGATCGCGAGGCATGACAATCAGGGTATTGCCCTCATTTCCCACAATGTAGACTCTCTCATTGGGCGCGATCGCTCGTTCTTCATCGCCACACCTTGCCCGCCACGAGTTACCCTCGTACAACACTCGCCCCGTGCGTCCTGGCGGAATCGCCGATAAGGTTTCTCCCTCTCCCGCCTCTCCCAATTGCTTGTTCCTCGGCTTCGCCGTCAAAAAGCGCCTTGAGACGGTTACCAGTCCCGCAGAGAGCGACAGCCACAGGACCACTTGCAGCGGGAAATAGGGGACGAACAGGGAAATGACAGCAACAACAAAGGCGCTAGCCCCCAGCATAAATTCAATAAAAGCAGTGGGCGTGATAAATTCCATCAAGCAGAGGATCGCGCCGGCAAGGAGCCACAGGAGGGTTGGGCTAAGGGTTAAAGCAGGGGGCGGAGAAGCAGCGATCGCTTCCCCAAAAATTTCCCCTTGCCAGCAGGAGAAGACGGCCGCGCTCGATGTTAAACTATCGATCCCAACTGGAATCTGATTCATACCAGCACCTGTGTGTCAATTTTTTTAATAAAAAGATACAAGCGGACGCGAAAAGATCGGCGATCGCGAAGATTGAGGGGAATTTTCAGCTTGAACAAACGCAGCCCCAACTTCGCTTAATTTGAAGCTACAAGCGAGGCGGAAATTTTTCCGAAAACGCGCACAAAAATTCAATTTGTCAGCCCTCTCTCTTGAAAATCGGAAATGATTGGGGCAAGCTAAGTCTAACCTAGTGGGGAGTTGTGCCTTCCATTCTAACGTTCCTCGCCCTTAAACGTTTTGGATAGTTTTGTATGAGTCGTTCTCAGCCACTGATAAATCCCTATCTTTGGGCCGCTTGTCCGGCGGCCCCCCAATTCTCCGCTTCCGAGTTAGTAGCAGATCGCTTTGAGATCGCGGCCTCGCAAATTTGGCAAGACACGACTCCCGACCGGCCGCTCCCCATCCCTGACCCCTTACCCGAAGCGATCGTGACCTATTTGCGGTTGTTTCCCCAGCGCCTTCACATCCCAGAAGTTTACGGCGTTTGCGAGGTAGAGGGGATGCAAATTCTCTTGCTGCAAAATGTCCCCATTGACGCTCGCGGCAGACTTTATCCCAGCCTGCAAGACGCTTGGCCGGAGGCTTCTGGCACGCGACAAGCCTATTGGTTGTGGCAAATTTTACAACTCTGGATTCCTCTTGCTGAATTGGGAGTAGCTTCTGCCTTGCTCGCAGCCGATAATTTGCGGGTGGAAGGTTGGTGCGTTCGCCTGCTAGAACTATATTTCGATGCCACGCTAGAGAGCGAGGTTGCGTCGGGGGCGATCGCGGCCAAAACGGCAACCCTGGGAACGGCTGTCGTTCAGTCTGCTTCCGTCCCAACCCTTCCCAAACTGGGGGAGAGCTGGGAACCGTTAGTGCGCTCGGCCCGCGAAGAGGTAGCCCCCTTATTAGCTGAGATCGCCTCTGGCTTGCAAACAGAAGGCGTTGCCCTCAAAACCATTGCCAATGCCCTCAACGAAATTCTCCTCGCTCAAGCCGCCCAGCAGCCCCTGCGAATGCGCGCGGCCGGGGCGAGCGATCGCGGCAGAACTCAAGAACGCAACGAAGATAGCTGTTACCCGACCCAAGCCGATCTCGCCCTGAAGTCTAACTCCTTTGCCGATCGCCTCAGTTCCCACTTTTTAATTGTTTGCGATGGCATTGGCGGCCATGAGGGGGGAGAGGTGGCCAGCAAGCTTGCCGTGCAATCGCTTAAGTTACAAGTGCGATCGCTCCTCAATGAAATTGCCGAAGACCCCGAAACGATGACACCAAAGGTCGTCGAAGAACAACTGGCAGCAATTGTTCGCATTGCCAATAATGTCATTGCCATCCGCAACGATCGCCAGGGACGGGAGTCTCGCCGTCGCATGGCAACCACCCTCGTGATGGCCCTGCAACTCCCTCAGCAAGCTGCCAAAACGGAGCGAGATCGCCCCGGCGTTGGCAACAGCCACGAACTTTACCTCGTCCACGTTGGCGACAGTCGCGCTTACTGGATTACCCCCCACTATTGCCAGCAGCTTACCGTTGATGATGATGTGGCGACGCGGGAAGTTCGGTTGGGACGAAGTTTGTATCGAGAGGCGCGCCAGCGTCCCGATGCGGGTGCGCTCACTCAAGCGCTGGGAACGCGGACGGCCGAGTTGTTGCGTCCAACTATTCAGCGCTTCATCCTCGAAGAAGACGGCGTACTGTTGCTCTGTTCGGATGGGTTGAGCGACAACCAAGTGTTAGAAGAGTCTTGGCAAGAGACTATCCCGAAAGCGATTTCCGGACAAATTGCTCTGGAGTCTGCGATTGAAGATTTGATTCGTACGGCCAACGAGAAGAATGGTCGCGATAATATTTCAGCGGTGGCTGCGGCCTACCGCATCTCGCCCCCGTCGCCGGTTTTGGTCAATCTCTCAGAACTGCCAGAGGCCCAGAGAGCAGAGGTGATTCAGTTTGAAGCGCCGTGGGGAGACGATGCGTCCGAGCCAGAATCTGCGGTTGAGGAAGAAGACGCGATCGCGCTAGAAACCGAGGAAACAAAGCCCGCCCGCCAGCTTCCCGAAGAGTTAGGCTGGGTGCTGAAGTTGCTGTTAATCGCGATCGCGCTCAGCGTCTCCATTTTCGTCTTGCGATGGCAAATTAATTCCGGGAGACAGCCCGAACCACCCTCTCCATCCCCAGAACAAACGAACTGAAACGTTGCGTCTAGTAGGCCGAGGCAGAAATTGAGCGACCATTCAAAATCTATGAAAGGACTGACAATCCAAGAATTCTGAACTCTGAATTCTGAATTCCGCGTAGCGGTACTAGTCCAGATTCAACGGATCGACATCAATCGTCAGGCTAATGGACTGGGGACACAAGTCTCGCAGTTCGGTTAAATCCGGCAGGTTTTGCCGGTCTTCCGGCGCAAACTTGAGCAAAATTTGCCAGCGGTAGCGGCGGTTCAAACGCATAATGGGGGCAGGGGCCGGCCCTAAAATCTCGCAGGCGAAATTCAGGCTGTTTTGGCACGCTTCCGCAACAATTTCGGCCGCCAGGCGAACGTCTGCCGCATCCAAACCGCTCAACTGCAGGAGAATTAGAGATCCGTAGGGCGGGTAGTTAAATTCCGATCGCTGTCGCAAAATCTCTTCAGCAAAGGCCCCATAATCGCGATCGCACAGCGCTTGCAAAACGGGATGTTCGGGACTGTAAGTTTGCACGATCGCGCGGCCGGGATCTTCTCCGCGTCCCGCCCGTCCGGTAACTTGAGTCAGCGTTTGAAACGCGCGTTCGGTGGCGCGATAGTCAGAGCGATGCAACAATCCATCGGCAGCCACAACCCCCACGAGAGTCACTTGTGCCAAGTCCAATCCCTTCGTCAGCATTTGCGTTCCCACCAACAAGTCGGCCTCGCCACGAGCAAAACGGGACAATAAGGTGCGGTGCGCTCCCTTCGTCCGAGTTGTGTCGCTGTCGAAGCGAATAAAGCGCAGTTCGGGAAAGTCCTTCGCTAGCGTTTGAGCGACTTTTTGCGTGCCGCTGCCAAAAAATTTCAGATAAGGAGAACCGCACTCCGGACATTGAGGTGGGTGGGTTTGAACGTGGTTGCAATAATGGCAGCGCAACAGTTGAGCGGCCCCTTCGCGGGCATGGTGGTAAGAGAGGGACACATCGCAGTGGGGGCATTCAATCACATAGCCGCAACTACGACAGGAGACAAAGGTGCTGTGGCCCCGACGAGGAATAAAAAGGATGCCCTGCTGGCCTCGCTGCTTGAGATCGTGAAGTGCGCTTTGCAGCGATTGACTGAAAATCGAGCGGTTTCCCTGTTGCAACTCCCGCCGCATGTCCACAATTTCGATGGGGGGGAAGGGACGAGAGTAGATGCGTTCGGGTAGGTATAGATAATAGGATTGGGAATTTTCTTCGCGGTCTTTGGCCGCCGCCCAAGTTTCCAGGGCCGGGGTGGCCGAACCGAGAATGAGGGGACAGTCTTCGAGTTCGGCCCGCCATTGGGCAACAGTGCGAGCGTGGTAGGTGGGTGCGGGGCGGTTTTGTTTAAAACTGGAGTCGTGTTCTTCGTCGAGAATAATGATGCCGAGTTGCGGAAGGGGCGCAAAGACAGCCGAGCGAGTGCCAATAATAACTTGGGGTTCGCCCTGAAGCATTTGCCGCCAGGTGTCGTAGCGTTCGCCGACGGAGAGAGCGCTGTGGTAGACGCAGACTTGATGGCCGAAGCGCCGCCGGAAGCGATCGGTGAGTTGGGGGGTCAAGCCAATTTCCGGCACGAGGACAAGGGCGGACTGACCCCCCTGGAGACGGGGCGCGATCGCTTGCAAATAGACCTCCGTTTTCCCCGAACCCGTCACCCCGTGTAACAAAACTTGGGCGTATCGATCTAAGGGTGCGATCGCCTCTAAGGCTTCGGTTTGAGCGCGAGTGAGGGTTTTGGGGGTATCTCTAGTAACGGCAGTTCCAGCCGCGAGGCGCAGCATCTCCCGTTCTTGCACGATCGCGCCGCCTTTGCGTTCCAGCGCCTCCACCACCGACGCACTCGCCCCGCACAGTTGCAGCAGTTCGCTCAACCACAGTTCCCCTCCCTCCCGTCGCAAGACTTCCCAAACTTCTCGCTGGCGAGGGGTGAGATCGGGAAGCGGGCCGCTGCCAACCAAGGTCACAGCTTTCCTCTGCTGGGGCCGCGGCGGTTTCGGCGGTTCGAGGTAACTGGCGACCCAATTGCGCTTGAGGAGTTCTTGCAGCCCTCGCCGCGCACCTCGAATCTGCCGCTGGAGGTATTGAGCGCTGTAATCGCCATGAGGTTGGCGGGCGAGTAACTGGAGAATTGTTTGAGCGGTGGGGGAACAAAAGACTTCTGCCCCTTGAGGAATCGCATCTCGATTGAGGCGGATGCGGCGCTGCGATCGCCTTAAAACCCCTGGCGGTAAAGCCACTCGAATCGCCACAACCAGGGGCGTACAGTAATAGTCGCAAACGCGATTGAGTAACTGCCAGTACGACTGGGGGAAAAATCCCGCAGCAATCACCTCCTGTACTGCCTTCACTTGCTTCGGGTTCAAGTCCGCAGGCAAAGACTCCAACAAGCGAATCGCCACCCCTCCCACCTGTTGCGCGCCGAAGGGGACGCTGAGAATATCGCCCGGCTGTACCGCAAGATCGGGGGGCAAGCGATAGGTAAATCCTCGGTCAACCTCCGGACAATCGACGAGAACCTCAACCCAACGCTCTCCCAACAAAGAAGGTTGGTAAGAGGCGGAAGGTTCGGCCAGAACCGGACTGGCGGCGCGATCGGACATAACAATACGCTCGTAGCGACACGTTACAGTTTAGCGGCGATCGCTCGGAAGTCGGTCGAGCTAGTACCGCTGCGCGGAGTTCAGAATTCAGAATACTGCTACGCACCAAGCAAGCTACAGAGTTCAGAATACCTGGATTGTCAGTCTTTCATCGATTTTGAAGGATCGCTCAATTTCTGCCTGAGTCTACTAGCCTAAAGCACAGCCGTCGTTTTGCGATCGCACTCTGCTAAATCATCCAACATTCTAAAAGCTCCTACCCTCGATAGATGGCAACCCCTAAAAATTTATGAGGTGTTAAGCTAGTAGCAACAAAAATTAACTAGCAGCAATTGAGCCAAACAATTGGTTACAAATAAACGGAAAGAGGAACGGTGGAATGTTAGATTTCTTTACTCAATGCCACCGAAAAACTCACAAACCGCCAGTATCCTCGATCGAAGCAGGCTGGTAAGCGATCGCTCTTTCCAATCAAGTCCGCGATAACCATTGTCGCTACAGCAGGTTTTTTCTCAAATAAAACAAGTTTTGTAATCGGGCAAACAAATCATCAAAGCAATTCTGCTAGCCTAATAAACAATCTTCACCATTCTCCCCGTGCCAGACCCATTCTGATTTTTCACTTGTTAAGGTAGGAAGTAAATATTGTCTGTATCGCGATCTCGCAAAGACTACTGTTGTCCGGTAGTAAGAGATAGCTTGAAGGCCAGCTCGCCAATTGAACTCCAACCAGAGTCAAAATCCTCTTAGTTTATGACTGGGTTGACAAGCTATCAATAACGTCTCTCTCGCCAGTCTCGTTTAAGTAAAGTCTCCCTTGTCATTTCTTTAATCCAAAAAACCGTTATGAATCTTACACAATTAAACTCCCAAGAAAGCGCTCCAGCGAGCGCGGAAACCCATTTAATTTCAACCTCAAAATCAACCTCCTCAGCGTCAGATTTTAATCTCGTCGATATTGAATTTTCCACCGCACCGAAAGAGTCAGATTCCATGCGAAGTCTTCGGTATAGTGCGACGGGATCTGACGATACCGTTGGTGCTTTTTTCAAAGAAATGGCTCGCTATCCCCTCCTCAAACCAGACGAAGAAGTACAACTCGCTCACTGCGTTAAGTTAGTGGTTGAAGTTGAGGAAGCACGAGAAGAGTTAACCCAAAAGCTGAAGCGAAAACCGACAAAATCAGAACTGGCTGCATCAATGGAGATGACAGAACGCCAGCTCGAGCAACGCCTCTATCAGGGACGAGTTGCCAAGCGCAAAATGATTCGCTCCAATCTACGCCTCGTCGTTTCGATTGCCAAGCGCTACCTCAACCGAGGTGTCCCCTTCCTCGACTTAATTCAAGAAGGCGCGATCGGGTTAAATCGAGCGGCAGAAAAGTTTGACCCCAATAAGGGTTACAAGTTTTCAACCTATGCCTACTGGTGGATTCGCCAAGCCATTACCCGCACCATTGCTAACGATGCGAGAACCATTCGCCTGCCCATTCACATTGTCGAAAAGCTCAATAAGCTTAAAAAGGCGCAGCGCACGCTCAAGCAGAGACTTAAACGCAATCCGAAAGAAGAAGAACTGGCCAAAGAGTTAGATGTGACTCGCGGACAACTGCGACAGTTGCTCCAGTTGCGGCGACAGTCCCTCTCGCTCAACCACCGCGTGGGGAAAGGGGAGGATACAGAACTGGTCGATTTGCTCGAAGACGGCGATCTTCAGTTGCCAGAGGAGAAGATGAATGAACTGATGATGCGCCAGGAAATTTGGGATGTATTGAGCGAAGTGCTAACCGAGCGGGAGAAGGATGTGATTTCTTTGCGCTATGGTTTGAATGTCAGCCAACCGCACACCCTCGAAGAAGTTGGCGGCATTTTCAATCTCTCCCGCGAGCGAGTGCGCCAGATTCAAAGTAAAGCGATGCGGAAACTGCGCCGACCTCAAGTGGCGCGTCGTTTGAAAGGATGGTTAAATTAACTCTCTGCTGTTGACCTTCAGGCCGGCAGATTGCGCGACAGATAAGCTCGTACATCCGTTGAAATTGACGACAAGTAGGAAAGAGGAAGATCGTCTTCCTCTTTTTTTCATGGAATTGAAGAGAAGCGATCGCGCTCTTCTGGGTAAAGAGCTGTAGGGGCCGGTTTTCTCGATCGCTCATGTCTCTTCGATTAAGATAGAGCTGTTTCAACCGGCCCAACCTCAAGGAAAACATTGTGTTTCTTAGAAGTGATAAGCCGGGTCTCTCTAAAGTTTTGCAAAGATATCAAACTAATCTTTGCGATTGGGAAAACTATATGAATAGAGGCTGCTGAGGCCAGCTTGCAGTCGGGTCAGTGCAGCCTTTGACCTCAGTTAACGATTTTCAGCTCAGTCTAACAGACAGTTATGTCCCCAAACGCCTCCCCCGACTCTACGCTCAATAGCGACCTTCATCGCGTACTCAGCCGACTGACCCAGCGAATCTTGCAATCGTTGGAGTTGCCGGATATTCTTGCCACCACTGCTGCTGAAGTTCGTGCGATTCTGGAAACAGATCGGGTCAAAATTTACAAATTTAACGCCGATGGTAGCGGTCAAGTTGTGGCGGAGTCCATTCGCGATCGCTGCTTGCCCTCTCTACTTGGGTTAAATTTTCCCGCAGACGATATCCCCCCCCACGCTCGCGAGTTATTTGTCAGCGCCCGAATGCGATCAATTGTTAGCGTTGCCACTCAACAAATCGGGCAAAACTTGGCGGCCGACTCCTTAAACTCAGAGGCTTCCCTGCACTACCGTCCCGTCGATCCCTGTCACATTGAATACCTAACAGCAATGGGAGTGCAGTCTTCTGTGGTTCTCCCCATCCTGAATCGAGAGGAACTGTGGGGATTGCTTGTCTCTCACCACGCCGAACCGCGAACTGTTTCCGAGTGGGAACTCAAAGCCCTTCAGAGAGTTGCCGAACAATTATCCGTCGCGATCGCTCAAAGCGTTTTGCTCGATCGGGCCAGAGTCAGAGCAACGAGCGAAGCAACCATTAACCGCATCTCGAATCTGCTGCACTCTCTAGAAAACGTTCAACTCCAAACCGCCCTCGATGAAACCGTTTCGGCTCTGCAAGGGTCGGGCGGTCGGCTTTACCTCATGCCTTCTCCTCTCAGCGAATTGCCAAAAACCACAGACCCCTCTGTCCAGCTTTATACCAGCGGCACCCAGATTTCTCTGCCAACCACAGCAATATTCCCAAATATTGAGGAGTACGGTGCTTGGCAAGGATACTTTCAATCCGCAGATTGTTTAACTTGGGTTATTCCCAACCTCTACAAAAATCCCGAACTTCGCAACCTTCAACTGGCTTTTCGCAGCACAAAAGTTCGCAGCTTGTTGATTGTTGCGCTGCGCTACCATGGTTCGCTACTTGGCTACTTTAGTATTTTTCGCGATGAAATCGAGACGGAAACCTTGTGGGCTGGTGAGTTTGACCCAGACGAGCGGCAAGTGCAACCGCGCCTCTCGTTTGAAGTCTGGAAAGAGACAAAAACCGGACAAACTAACCGCTGGACAAAAGCTGATATCGAACTCGCAGGTCAGCTCGGTCTGGTTTTTAGCTCGGCAATTGGACAGTATCAGATGTACCAACAGCTCCAAGATCTCAATGTCAATTTAGATCGGCAGGTGAGCGAGCGAACTGCCAAGTTACAGCAAACCATTGACGAACTTCAATCCACTCAAACCCAACTGATTCAAACCGAAAAGATGTCGAGTTTGGGCCAGCTTGTGGCGGGGATTGCCCATGAAATTAATAATCCGGCGAACTTTATTCATGGCAACCTCACTCACGCACAGGGCTATGTTGATGAGCTATTTAGCTTAGTCCGCCTCTATCAACGGCACTTCCCTAATGCGAACCCAGAGATTGTCGAACAAGTCGAGGAGATCGACCTGGAGTTTCTCGATGAAGATTTACCTAAAATCTTTGCTTCGATGCAAGTGGGGACAGAACGCATCCGCCAGCTTGTGTTGTCTCTTAAGAACTTTGCTCGTCTGGATGAATCGGAAAAGAAGGCGGTGGATTTGCACGAAGGGCTCGACAACACGCTTCTCATTTTGCAACATCGGTTAGACAAGAACTCAGACTGTTCTGAAATTGAGATTGTCAAAGAGTACGGAGAACTGCCGCTGGTGGAGTGCTATGCCGGCCAGCTCAATCAGGTGTTTATGAATATTCTCAACAATGCCATTGATGCTTTGGTCGCGAGAGCGCGCAGCACGAACTTGCCGAGCGATCGCGAGTCTCTCCCTCGTCCGGAGATCCGCATTCGGACTGATGTGTCCCCAGAAGGCAAAACAGCGAGGATTTTCATCTCGGATAACGGCCCCGGAATTCTCCCCGCCTTGCAAGAGCGGATTTTCGATCCCTTTTTCACCACTAAACCCGTCGGACAGGGAACGGGGTTGGGACTCTCCATTAGCTATAAAATTATCGTCGATAAGCACGGCGGGCGCTTGAGCGTTGCGTCGCAGCCGGGACAGGGGACAAAATTCTGCACTGAGGTTCCGATTCAACAGAAGGCGATCGCTCGCTAATCGGAGGCGAGTTGGGAAATGGGGAGTTGTTAAATATTATACAAAGACAATAATTAGCCCAGGGTCTGGAAGAACAATTGATCCAACCACTGTAGTGGTCTGTCAAGTTTGAATTGACGGATTGAGGCGGACGCGAAGATTTCGATAAACAGTGATGTGGTGAGAGGATTTATCCGTCATTTGTTGATTGACAGACCAGCAGACTAGTAGACCGAGGCGGAAATTGAGCGACCCTTCAGAGGATGTCTGAAAAGTATAGAGGAAGAAAAAAGTTAGAGATTGAGTCTGTAAAAATACTGAAATCCCTAACTCCTTGAAAGATGTCATCATCATATTCCACAGACCTTACCGATGCCCAGTGGGAGCTAATCCAACCTCTCTTACCCGCTCCTAAATCCGGTGGC
>Ga0207422_1003722_pt1 | contig 14450 bp, 14 predicted proteins | sample MarCyaLeptolynsp_FD_187757 | JGI IMG/M metagenome (GOLD analysis project Ga0207422, IMG submission 187757) | Marine cyanobacterial communities from Panama - species 1 Leptolyngbya sp. (SPAdes) | ecosystem: Environmental > Aquatic > Marine > Unclassified | place: Panama: Panama City | collected...
CTTGTCCTTGAGCTTCTTCTTGACCGACTTGGGCTGCATGGGGATGTCATCGACTATCTTCGCGCGCACGCTCACGCTGCGCCAGCGGACGCCGAAATTCTTCTTGAATGAGTTGAATGGAATCTGGACACTGAAGTCCTCTGCGGCGCTGCCTTCCACGCCGGATCCCTGTTTGGTCCAGACCGCTATGATGCGGAATGAATTCCCGGCAATCTTGAGCTCCTTCCCGATCGGGTTACCGAAGGGGTACAATTCCTCGGCGATTCCCGCTCCGATCACGGCCACATTGCGAGCCCCTTGATCGTCAAACGGTGAGATGAAATAGCCATCGGCCAGATCCACGGTGTGCACGTCAGGGTAGGTGGACTGGACTCCCATGATCCGCGCTGACGAGATGGATTCGCTGGAGGATTTCAGCGAACGTGATGTGCTCACCACGGCCGTTGCTGTTTGCACTGTTCTGGAGCGATCGTTCAGATCAGCTGCCACATCGGCCGTGATATTCGGGCGGTTGATGTATTCCCACCACTTGAATCCGGGGCCGTTCACCCAGGGCCACTTCTCGATGTACACCACATCGGTGCCGAGGGAAGAAATATCGTTCTCGAACCCTTGTTCGATGCCATTCGTGACGGTGGCCATGCCGGTCACGGATACGATACCGATGATGATGCCGAGCGTCGTCAGGACAGCCCGCATCTTGTTGGACCACACCGATCGCAGGGCGATCAGCATGGATTCAAAGAACTCGAAAAAGAATCGGCGCACGGCAGGGAGGGTTGGATCAGATGGCCGGTACGGTGCTCTGTAAGCCAGGTTGCGCGCCGTTCGGGGCGATCTCGACTCTTCAGCAAACCTGCATCAAGCCGGAACTTCCGACCTGATGTGAGTAAGTGGCAGACCCCATCCAACCGTTTCCATCCCTATGGGCAAGCTCAGCATCATCGCCGAATTCTGGCAATTCCTGAAGGTCCGCAAGAAATTCTGGCTGGCACCCATCATCGTGGTACTGTTGCTCCTGAGCCTCGTCATCGTGATGGCACAGGGCTCGGCCCTCGCGCCGTTCATCTACGCGCTCTTCTAGGTTCGGACGCGCTTTGTACCCGCCTCCCCGCTACTGAAGCTTTCGCTCGAATCGCAGGCGGTATTCTCGATATACGGAGTTGTAATCGGACTTGACCAGCGTGAATCCCTCGGCCAACGCCAGAATGGTCATACCGGGATGAAGATTGGGGAAGGTGTCGAAGGCAAACCGCCGGTACCCTTTTTCGGCAACGCGTCCAATCATGTCGTCCAGCAAGGCCAGCGCAATTCCACGTCGTCTGAAGGCAGGCAGGATGCCGCCCTTTGCGCTGTAGAACGTGAACCGGTTCTCCCGGTAGCCAATCTTGAAGCCGGCCGGCTCATCGTTGACCCACGCTTGAAGAATCAATACATCATCCCGCTCGAAGGTGTTGATGATGCGCTCCTCTTTGAAGATGACCCGATTCATCTCCCGAATGGCGTCCAGGTCCTCCATTCCGATTTCCCGGATCACCAACCCCGATATCTCGGGGACACGGCTTCGGTTGGGCGGTGTGTAGTCGAATCGTTCCACGTCAGAACGGAAGGGCGTCGGGGGATGATGGCGTGTCTGGGGGAGGCAGCATGGAATCGGGGCCTACAGCTTCAGACGATTCCACCAGTGTGCCGGGTTCCAGGATACGACCCGGGATGTCGGCCAGGAATCGACTTGGCTTGGTGAAATACTGCCCTTCCTGCCGTCGGAACTGGATCATCGGGTATGAAATGAACAAATGATCCTTGGCCCGGGTGACGGCAACGTACAGCAGGCGCAATTCTTCGTCCAACGCGTCGGTCGACCCAACCGAATACGCTGAAGGCAACACGCCTTCCAGGGCCTGGATCAGGAAGACCACCTTGAATTCCAGGCCTTTGGCAGAATGGATTGTCGACAGAACCAACGGGGGTTCATCTGGCTGCTGCTCCTCCACTTCCGCCACCGTGCGTTCGATCGGGTCGAGAGCCAGCGCGTCGAGCAGGGAAGAGCGATCTGCAAACCGCGCAGCAACAGCCGCCAGGTGCTCCAAATCAGGCTCCCGTTTGGTCCAGTCGTCCGTGTAGGCGGATGTCAGGACCGGAAGGTAATAGGTGTAGAGTGTCTCCAACTGCTGCGACATGGTCTGATCCGGCTTCCGCATTTGCTCGAACGTGGCGAACAATCGCACCAGCGCGTCCCGATAGGATGCAGAAACAGGCATGTCGGAGAGCGACCACGTGGACCCGACCGTTCCGTCTTCCGACGTTTGCTCGGCCAGATGACCCCGCACGTGCTCGACGATGCGACCAGCGGTCTTGGGACCGATGCCTTCCAACAACTGCAGGACACGATTCCAGGCCACGACATCGCGCGGATTCTCAAGGACCCGCAGGTGGGCGAGGATATCCTTGATATGAGCCGCCTCGCTCAGTTTCAGACCACCGTACTTGACGAACGGTATGCCTCGCTTGTTGAGCTCCACTTCCAAGTCGTAGGACGCATTCCCGTTGCGGAAAAGCACGGCCATCTGGTTCAGCGCAATCCCCTGCTCCCTGAATTGGAGCACCATCTGCGAGACGAATCGACTCTCGAATCGATCATCCGGTGTCGGAATCAGAACAGGTAGATCTCCCTTGCCACGCTCCGTGAACAGGCGTTTTTCGTAACGACGATGGGCCTGCTCCAGGATCGTATTTGCCAGATCGAGGACGGACTGGGTCGAACGATAGTTGTGTTCGAGTTTGACGACCTGCGTTCCCGGCCATCGCGACGGGAAGGCAAAAATGTTCTTTGGCTCTGCCCCGCGGAATCGATAGATGCTCTGGGCATCGTCACCAACAACGGTCACGTTTCCATGAACCGAAGCGAAGGCCTCCACCAAGCGGGCCTGGGCCTGATTGGTATCCTGATATTCGTCCACCAACACATGCCGGCATAGGGTCGCGACCTGTTGCAGGATATCCGGATGCGTGTCGAAAAGCTCCAACGTCATGCCCAGCAAGTCGTCGTAGTCCATCAACCCTTGTTGCCGTTTGTACACGCGGTACCCATCGATGACCGCACTGATCATCTCCTCATATTCAAGGAATTGAGGCCATCCGGACTCGAGGGTCTCCGAAAGCGATCGTCCCCTATTTCGCATCGAGGATGCAATCTGGATCAGGGCCCGCTTCTTGGGAAATCGTTTGCCTTGCTTGGACGTCGCGTGGGTCGAACGCACAATGTCGATAACATCTGCGGCGTCCGATGCATCCAGGATCGTGAACCCGTTCCGGAAACCGATCCGGTGAGCGTGTTCCTTGAGCACGGTCAGACAAAATGCGTGGAACGTACCGCCACGGACCCGCTGGCACCGACCATCCAGCAACGTGGAAGCCCGGGTCAGCATTTGACTGGCGGCTCGTCTCGTGAACGTGAGCAGGGTGATGTGCTCGGGCAGTACTCCCGAGCCGATCAGCCAAGCAACCCGATGGACCAGGGTGCGTGTCTTCCCTGTTCCGGCACCCGCAATGATGAGCAACGGACCTCCGGGCCAGGTTGCGGCCTCCAGTTGGCGCGGATTGAGTTCACCCGAAAAATCCGGGCCCGCGGACGCAGCGTGATCCGTTGAGTCGGTCGATATGACGAACTGCCGAGGCATGAGAAACGAACCCGGCGATCGCGTGAACGATCCCCGACAAACCCATGCATCATCCACGGATTGATGTTCACCAACGGGGCATTTCGTGGATAACTCCAGCCCTCATCCCCGTTCGACCGATGGAAAGCGGCCGTGCTTTATTCATAGATTTGAAGTCTCGAATGCAGCCGGTCCCGAAGGCCCGAATGACCGGCCAAAAAGGACCGCAGACCGATCACGAAGCGACAGCCGTTCATGGGAAAAATCATCGCAGTAGCCAACCAGAAAGGTGGAGTGGGCAAAACGACCACCGCCGTTAACCTGGCGGCATCCCTGGCTGCGATGGAGCATCCCACGCTTCTCATCGACTTTGATCCGCAGGCCAACGGGTCTTCCGGAGTCGGAATCGACCCAAGAACGGTCCAGGGATCGTCGTACGAATTGCTGATCGGGACATCATCTGCCGAAGATATCATCCTCGAAACGGATGCGCCCTTCTTGTCCCTGGTGCCCAGCCATATCAACCTGGTCGGTGCCGAGATTGAAATGGTGGAAGTCCCTGACCGGGAGCGTTTGCTGAAGAATGCCCTCGCTCCGGTCCGGGATCGATTCGATTTCATCGTAATCGATTGCCCCCCTTCGCTGGGCTTGTTGACACTCAACGCCTTGACCGCCGCCGACTCGGTACTGATTCCGGTGCAAGCCGAATACTTCGCGCTCGAAGGCCTCGGACAATTGCTGAACACCATCAAACTGGTCCGTCAGCACCTCAATCCGCCCCTCGATATCGAAGGCGTCGTGCTCACCATGTTTGACACCCGCTTGAGGCTGGCCAATCAGGTCGCCGGCGAAGTACGTCGCTACTTCGGTGAGAAAGTATTCAAGACGATTATTCAGCGGAATGTGCGGTTGTCCGAAGCGCCGAGTTTCGGTCGGCCGGTCCTGTTGTATGACGCGACCAGCACGGGATCACGCAACTATATCGGGTTGGCCCGGGAAGTCCTCAAAGCCAATCAGGACGCCTTCGTGTCGACGGGCGAGGACTCCGAGGAACCGGGCTCGGTGTCATCCGTGGATGAAAGCAACCAGGCGTAGACAACACGTCGAACTCCATTTCCGCCATGAGTAAGCAGAAATCCGCATTGGGACGTGGGCTGGGAGCCCTCCTACCCTCGTCCGAAGAAGAAGAGGCAGCCGCCGGCGCCCCCGGCATTGAGTCCACCCGACTCTACAACTTCGACGAGCGGATGCGTGCAGCAAACACGATCGCCGAAGTCGAAGTGGCGCGTGTTTCTTCGAACCCGTTCCAGCCCCGGACCCATTTTGATGAGTCTGCCCTGCAGGAGCTGGCTTCCTCGATCCGTGAGCTCGGCATCATTCAGCCGATCACGGTCCGCAAACGGGGCGCCGATCGATACGAATTGATCTCAGGTGAGCGTCGCCTCAAAGCCGCCTCCCTTGCTGGCCTGATGGTGGTACCGGCGTACATCCGAGAAGCGGATAGCGAGGCCATGCTGGAAATGGCCATCGTGGAAAACGTGCAGCGCGAGCAGCTGAACCCCATCGAGATCGCGCTCGGATACCAGCGCCTTATCGACGAGTGCTCCTTGACCCAGGAACAGGTTGCGGTCAAAATCGGGAAGAACCGGTCCACGATCGCCAACTTCCTGCGACTGTTGAAGCTGCCGGCTGTCATCCAGGCTGGTCTTCGGGACGGACTGTTGACCACGGGCCATGCCCGGGCCATGCTGCCTCTGGAAAACGAGGATCAGCAGCGCTCACTCCTCGAGGAGATCCATTCCAACGGATTGTCCGTTCGGGAGGTGGAACAGCGGGTTAAGGCCATGCTGGCTCCTACAAAGCCCAAGAAAAAGGTCACCAAGTCAAAAGAGGCGGTGGTCAGTGTGGAGATGAAAGCATTGTCCGACCGGATGCAGCGGGCGGCAGGCACCAAAGTGCGCATCAAGCCTTCTTCAACGGGCAAAGGCGGCCGGGTCGAAGTAGAGTATTACTCGGATGATGACCTGGGACGCCTCGTGGACTTCTTCGAGAACAACGGCTGATGCGGGCGGCGATCGTCATTGTGGTGATGATGCTGGTCGGACTTGGTTCTTCGACCACGGCGGAAGCACAGGTGGTCGCTGCGGATTCAACCTTTACGGCCGCTCCCTCGACGAATGCCCCCAGAAAAGCGCTGCGCAGGAGCGCCATCCTGCCGGGTTGGGGTCAGATCACCAACAAACAGTACAAGAAGCTTCCCTTCGTGTATGCTGCCATTGGCGGCCTGGCCTACCTCGCGTATCGGAATAATGAAGATTACCAGCTGTACCGGGAGGCTTTCCAGTACAAAGCGTGGGAAGAGCAGGTCGAAGCCGGGCTGGTTGAATCCAACCCCAGATCGTCCTTCCAGGGGTCATATGAGCAGATTGTGGCCGAATTTGGAGAGGTATCCTCACGCCCATTGGAGACGCAGCGAAATAATTTGCGTCGGTCGCGTGACCTTTCCCTGATTGGCGTCGGCTTAGTGTATGGTCTGGCTATGCTGGACGCATACGTAAGCGCGCACTTACTGGATTTTGATGTGGGAGAAGACCTGTCCTTCAGGGCTGCTCCGTCGTCGGGCGGTCTCCGCCTGTCAGCTCAGATCCGTTTATGATCTTTTCCACCTCGGTGAATCCGAAGGGGGCGGTTTGTTCGTAGGGCAAACCGCTGGAACTGGTTTGGAGGGTGCGCATTGACGGGCGTCTTGCACGGCTGAGGACCCAAGATGCGCCTGTTTCGCTGCTGGAGCGTCCCTTTTGAGGAGCGTTCGATCGTAACGAATCGAGGCCTTCCACACACCATAGTCGAGCCCTTTGAGCAGCCCCATCCTCTACCCAGATGATTGACAGCTTCAAGGTCGAATCTTCCATTACGGGACTCCGCCACATGTCTGACAGGTACAACAAGACAGCTGAAGGCACTTCGGTGACGACGGCACCCGCGCAGCCCGCTCTTTTTGACAAATGTGATCGATTCTTCGATTCCGAAGGATTGTTCGCTCAGGTCAAGGAAGCGGACCTCTATCCATATTTCCGCCCGATCGAAAAGAATGACGGGACCCGCGCCATCATGCAGGGTCGCGAGATCATCATGGCGGGATCGAACAATTATCTGGGACTGCTTTCTGATCCGCGGGTCAAGAAAGCTGCCGAAGAAGCCATCGAACAATACGGCTCCGGCTGTACTGGCTCCCGCTTCCTGAACGGCACCCTCGATCTGCACATCCAGCTGGAAGAGCAGCTTGCGGCATTCATGGGCGCCGAAGCATGTGTCCTCTTCTCAACCGGATACATGACCAACCAGGGCGTCATCCAGTCCCTGGCCTCCAAAGGCGACATCGTTTTCTCAGACAAGGACAATCATGCGTGTATCGTGGCGGGTACGCAGGTGGCCCTTGCGGAGACGGTGCGATTCCGTCACGACGACATGGCGCACCTGCGGCGTCTGCTTGAGAAAGCCGCGGTGGAATCTCCGAATGCTGGCAAGTTCATCGTCTCCGATGGCGTGTTCTCCATGAGTGGAGCCATTGCCAAAGTGCCTGAGCTGGTTGCTTTGGCTGAGGAATTCGGTGCAGCTCTCATGCTCGACGATGCACATGCCGTAGGTGTGATTGGACCCGGCGGTCGCGGAAGTGCTGCGCATTTTGATCTGCAGGACCGAGTGCATCTGACAACCGGTACGTTCTCGAAAAGCTTTGCTTCGCTGGGCGGCTTTGTGGTCGGCCCACGTAAAGTGATCGAATACATCCGGCACACGGCCTCTGCGCACATTTTCAGTGCATCGATGCCACCGTCGGCTGTCGCCACCGTGCTCAAGTGTCTGGAGATCCTCCAGGAAGAGCCCGAGCGGTTACACCGTCTGTGGGAGATCTCTGATTACATGAGACCAAGGCGCCAGACCAGATCGGCATTGGAAAAGAATTTGACGGCTGCAGCGAGCTCCACAAACCCGAGGACGACTTTCATCGAGTTCATCCAGGAACCGGACTTCGGCAGTCTATCCAGCGCCTGCGGAAACAGGGCCAGTAGTACGAATGGCAAAGCGAACGTGGCTGAGTAGGCAATCATGCCCAGCAGTGGGAATACCCATGTACCAACGGATGCCGCAGCAAGCAGACCTCCAACGAATGGCGCAGTGCATGAGAACGAGACCAGCGTAAGCGTGAGTCCCATGAACAGGACACCAGCCCATCCATTCTCTTCGCCGCCCTTGGCATTGACCCAGTTGAGCACCGAGGAAGGTATTCGGATCTCGTACATGCCGAGAAGGGACAGGGCAAACCCGACCAGAACAGCCGCAATGAACAGGTTGACCCACGGGTTGGCTGCGATGGTCTGCGCACCCGCTGCGCCCACAACCAGCGCCATTACGATTCCCAGCACCGTGAACGTGGTGACGATGGCCGCGCCATACATCAGCGCCAAGCGGACCGCTTTGGAGCGGGAGTGACCGTGCTTGGTGAAGTAGGACACCGTGAGCGGAATCATCGGGAAAACGCAAGGGGTCAGCAGCGATGCGAGCCCGGCGCCAATTGCCAGCAGCAGGAAGGGCAGTAGACCACCGCTGCGATACGAGTCGTAATCCGAACCTGCTGAAATCAGGGACGACGTCATGGACGTTGTCCGCTCGAGGTCCGAATCCGATGCCGTACAACCTTCGCATGTCGGGTCAACCGACAGACTGGTGGATACTGTGGCAGTGGAAGGCCTCAGGCATACCCCGATGTCATCATTACAGATCTGGAACCGGACATCAGTTTGGATCTCCCGGACGCCGCCCTCCATCGTTGTCGACTGCACCGAGGTAAAGAAATGGGCCTCTGAATAAAACCAGAGCAGCTCCATCTCGAATGTCGGATCGAACCCGCCTTTGGGCTCGGACTGTCCCACGTCTCCTGTCCACCGCAGTCCTTCCATGGAGTCGGGTACGGTCACCGTAACCCCATATGGTCGCGTCAAGACATCATCGAGCGAAGGCAGGGATGCATCAAGTGCATACATCTTCCAATCATCCGCTATGGTCGCCGAAATCTTGAGGACCGTGGTGCCATCCGATCCGATCGTGGATGGGATGGGACGAGCCGTCCACTGGACATACTCTTCTGGTCCCCTGATGTCGGGGCCAAATTGAGCTGTGGCCGTGCCGGTCGGCCCGAACAGGGTCAGGCCCAACAGGGACACCAGTCCAAGGAAACGGAGAGGAAGACGGGAATTGAGCATGGGACAAAATAAAACAGGGTATCCGCAGAACGGATACCCTGTTCAGAAGGTTGCCGGTCGGACCGATGGGTGTCGGTCAGACGGAGGCCGTTTCGGCTTCGACGCGGATTTTTACCTCGGCGACGACTTCCGGATGCACCTTGACGTTGGCAGAGTAGACGCCGACGTGTTTGATGTCTTCCGTGATGTCAACCTTGCGGCGATCCACTTCGATTCCCTGCTCTGCGAGGCCGTCAACGACCTGCTGTGCAGTAACGGAGCCGAAGATGCGGTTCTCTTCGCCGACCTTGGCGAGGACGAGAACTTCGATGCTCGCCATATCCGCGGCGAGTTTTTCGGCATCTTCTTTCTTTTTGGAGAGCTTGCGCGACATCTGCCGGCGCTCTTCTTCCCATGCCTTGATGACGTTGGCTGTTGCCAGACGTGCCAGGCCACGTGGAATCAGGAAGTTGCGTCCATATCCATCCTTGACGGTGACAATGCTGCCCGCGTCTCCGAGGTTATCGACTTCTTCAAGAAGCAATACTTTCATGATGCTGTCGTAGTGTGACGAATGACCGTCAGGTTCGGATTACTTGAGCGAGTCGGCGACGAATGGAATCAACGCCATGTGGCGAGCACGCTTGACCGCGCGGGTCAGCTGACGCTGGAATTTGGCAGAAACATTCGTGATGCGACGAGGCAGAATCTTGCCTTGCTCGTTCAGGTAACGCTTGAGAAGCTCGGTATCCTTGTAGTCGACGTAAGCCGGCTCGACGAATTTCTGAGTAGACATATCAGTTGGCCTCCTCGGTTTCGGCGGCAGCTTCAGCTTCAGCGGCAGCAGCGGCAGCGCGTTCAGATTTAGATGCTTCGTAGTGGCGGATCATTTTCGGATCCATACGAAGAGTGAGGTAACGGAGGATGTTGTCATCGATCTCCATGGCGCGCTCCAGGCGAGGAATCAGCGTTCCACCTGAACGGAAGTACATGTTTACGTAGTACCCGTTGCGCTTTTTCTGGATCGGGTAAGCAAGACGACGTGCGCCCCACTCATCCACTTCAATGATGTCCGCTCCGGATTCCTTGATGTATGCGGTAACCCGCGATACCAGGTCCTTGACCTGCTCTTCGGAGATGACCGAATTGACGATGTACGTCAGTTCGTACGTGTTGCTATTAGCCATTTATCCCTATGGATTGTGATGGGCTGTGCCCCGCCGTCCACGCTTTTCTCGGCGCTTCAAAACGGAGCAGGGATTGTACAGAACTGTAAAGTACGGACTTTTCAGCCTGAAACCATGCGTGGGGCGCCACTTCGCTGAATCTCAACAGCCGGATTCTGTGCGAATCGGACTACAGATTGGCCAATCGATCCGCATTGTCGGCCGTGCGCAGCGCCTTGATGATCTCGTCCAGATCGCCGCCGAGCACTCGTTCCAGCGCGTGGTTCTTGTCATCACCCTCCAGGCGATGGTCCGTAACCCTGCCCTGCGGCCAATTGTAGGTACGGATCTTGGCGCTGCGATCACCTGTCGATACCTGGGATCGTCTTGCCTCCGAACGCTCGGACTGAATCTTGGCCAATTCCGCCTCATAGAGCCGTGAACGCAGCACACGCAGTGCCTTGTCCTTGTTCTTGTGCTGACTCTTTTCGTCCTGACATGTCACCACGACACCCGTCGGGATATGGGTGATGCGAACCGCGGAATCCGTCGTGTTCACACTCTGCCCTCCTGGGCCTGAGGAGCGATAGACATCGATCTTCAGATCATTCGGATGGATGTCCACATCCACTTCCTCGGCTTCCGGCAATACCGCAACCGTGGCAGCCGATGTATGGATACGACCTGATGACTCGGTTGCCGGGACGCGCTGTACACGGTGCACACCGCTTTCGTACTTCATCGTCCCGAATGCGTCCGGACCACTGAGGGAGAACACGATCTCCTTGAATCCACCTTGCGTCCCGGAGGACGAGTCCATTACATCAACTTTCCAGCCTCGTTTTTCGGCGACACGGCTGTAGAGCCGATACAGATCGCCAGCAAAAAGTGCAGCCTCATCGCCACCGGTCCCAGCCCTGATTTCGATGATGGCATCCTTGGCGTCTTCCGGATCCTTCGGGATCAACATGAAGCGAAGCTCCTCCTCGACGGAAGGCAACCGTTCTTCGAGATCACCGAGTTCTGTCTGGGCCATCTCGACCATGTCAGCATCCGACTCGATCTCCAGCAACTCCTTCAGGTCGCCGATTTCCTTGATCATACCCTGATACGCATCGATCTGCACCACGACCTCTTTCAGGGTTGTGTGCTCGCGACCGAGCGACGCCATCTGCTTGGGATCCGTGGCAACTGCGGGGTCCGACATCAGCTGGGTGATCTCCGCAAAGCGGGACCGGATACTGTCGAGGGTTTCGGTCTGGATCATGGGTGTGGGAGCGGGCGGAAAGGGTGGCAGATACGCGAGCGCTATTGAATGGTTCGACCCCCTGAATACAGCGCTGGATCACTGTGAGACGCCCCCGGAAAGAGGATTCGCAAAGTGAGACAGCCGTTCGTCCCAAAAATCTGCCCTGAAGCGCAAAAACGAGCTTTCCGCTCGTACTGAAATGGTGTGCGGAGACGCTGCCCAGTCTGGCACGCTTTGTGATGATATCGGGGTAATGCCTTTACCCCCTCACCCTGTCCGGTAGCTGGACTCCGCCCTCACCACACAATTCCCTCATGCTTGCCTCCCCCTATCACCGGATAACGAACAACAACTCTGTTCGTGGCATCATCTTGTGGCTGGTCACCTGTTTCACCGTCTTCTACGTATTGGACGGTCTGGCGACCCACCCCAAAGGCATCGAAGTAGAAGATTTCAGAGAACTGGGCATGACCGACGAACAGGTACTTGCCATGGCGCTCCAGGAAGCCAACGAATCACGCGAAGTGATCTGGTGGATCAACAACCGTGAAACGTACCTGGTCTTCGATACCACCCGCGACTATCGCATCAGTGCCGCCACGTACGCTGCGTTTGATCTGACCCACACGCAGGACGCTTCCGAGAAGCCCATTGCCGTATTCGGCGGCCAGAAAGCTGCCGGTATAAGAGCACGCTGATTCCTCCGCTTGCTCGATGCGCCGAGGAATCCCTTGTTGCATTGACCATCAGCATGCAAAAAAGCCCGATCGACGTATAGTCGACCGGGCTTTTTCTTTTCGTGCTTCCTGGACTCAATTGCCGGATCAATCGGCAGGCTCCTGAACCACTTGCTGGATCAACCGCTGTGCTTTTGAACGAGCGGCAGAAGCTGCCTTCTTATTCGACCGTCACGCTCTTGGCCAGATTCCTAGGCTGGTCCACGTCACATCCTCGCATGATGGCGATGTAATACGAGAGCAGCTGCAGCGGAATCACGGTCAACAATGGGCTGAGCAATTCCTTCGTCTCAGGGATCCGGATGACATGCTCACAGAGCTGATCCAGTTCACCTTCCGGGGCATCCGTGACAGCGATTACGACGCCGTTGCGGGCCACTACTTCCTCGATGTTCGAGACCACCTTCTCATAGGTGGAATCCTTCATGGCGATGAAGACCACCGGCATGAACTCATCGATCAAAGCAATCGGCCCGTGCTTCATCTCAGCCGCGGGATACCCCTCGGCGTGGATATAGGAAATCTCTTTCAGCTTGAGGGCGCCTTCGAGGGCTACCGGGAAATTGGGGCCGCGTCCCAGATACAGGAAATTGGAAGCGTAACGGAAGACTTTCGAAATGGCTTCTATGCAATCTGCAGTCTGCAGGACTTGCTCAATCTTCTGGGGAATGGCCTTCATCTCGCGGACGTATTCGCGAAGCTGATCATCGGTCAGCGTACGACCGCGCGACAGCTTGAGGGCCAACTGGGTCAGGATGGTAACCTGAGCCGTAAATGCTTTTGTGGATGCCACGCCGATTTCAGGTCCGGCATGCAGGTACACACCGGCATCCGTTTCACGAGCGATGGTTGATCCTACCGTGTTGCAGATTCCGTAGACCGGAATGCCCTGACTGTGGGCTTCCCGCACGGCTGCAAGGGTGTCGGCCGTCTCGCCGGACTGGGAAATCACCAGCACCGCGTCATCATCCCTGAGAATGGGATTGCGATAGCGGAATTCAGATGCGTATTCGACTTCAACCGGGATTCGAGCCAACGACTCGATGAGGTATTCGCCCACCAACGCGGCGTGCCACGAAGTACCGCAGGCACACAGGATTATGCGCGATGCGCCGCGAAGCTGCTCGATGGCTTCCATCATGCCGCCCAACTGAACGAATGGATCTTCGTCCACAAGGCGACCGCGCATGGCGTTTTCCAGGGCGACCGGCTGCTCCATGATCTCCTTGAACATGAAGTGCTCGTATCCGCCTTTCTCGATCTGCTCCAGATCCCACTCCAGTTCGTGGATCTCTTTTTTCAGCTTGATGTCCTCGGTCGAGAACACCTTGAATCCGCCCCGACGCACGACCACCAGCTCGCCGTCGTTCAGGTAAACAACTTTGCGGGTGTATTCGACAATCGGTGCTGCGTCCGAGCCGAGGAAATATTCTCCGTCGCCGACTCCGAGGATCAGCGGCGACCCTTTACGGGCAGCGATCAGGAGATCAGGATCTTCTGACGATACCAGCGCGATCCCGTAGGTCCCCTGGACTTGGGTTAGCGCCTGTCGGACCGCTCGGCCCAACGTGAGTCCCGTCTGCTTCCGCACATCCTCGATCAATCGGACGAGGACTTCGGTGTCGGTCTGTGACGTGAATGTGTATCCACGTGATGCCAGGCTTTCCTTCAGTGCGTTGTAATTCTCGATGATGCCATTGTGCACCAGCGCAAAGGACCCATCCGAGCTCACGTGAGGGTGGGCATTAAGATCGTTCGGTACGCCATGGGTGGCCCATCGCGTGTGTCCGATTCCGAGCTTGCCGTGCAGACCCGCATTCTCCAGATCATCGGAGAGGCGTTTGATCTTGCCCTGCTTCTTCCGCACGTCAAGATGGCCATTCACGATGGCCACTCCTGCGGAGTCATAACCACGGTATTCGAGGCGGGACAGTCCCTTTATGAGAATATCCTGGGCTTCCCGGTCACCGATATATCCGACAATACCGCACATGGAAGAAGAAAATTGAGGGTGAAAACGGCCGAAAAAGCCGATTATTGGTCAAAATACGGGTTTTTATCGGGTATATCACACCCGAATCCAGCTGGAGTTACACAAGAACCTTGCCGGAACCGCTCGATCGATGGAATCAATATCCGGTGTGTTCAATCCCGGCGTGTTGACGAATCGTGAACAAAAGCCCTTTCACGCCGCTGGTTCAGCAACGGATCGGCCGATTGCCGTCGCGATATCCCGGATCTGCTGCATCAGCTCCTCGAATTGATCGAAGTACAGGGACTGCGGTCCGTCTGACAGTGCGGTGTCTGGATCCGGATGGACTTCAATCATCAATCCGTCTGCCCCGACTGCCACGCCGGCGCGTGCCATGGTTTCCAAGGCCGGTACCGGAGCCGTGGCC
>Ga0207422_1003724_pt1 | contig 14446 bp, 14 predicted proteins | sample MarCyaLeptolynsp_FD_187757 | JGI IMG/M metagenome (GOLD analysis project Ga0207422, IMG submission 187757) | Marine cyanobacterial communities from Panama - species 1 Leptolyngbya sp. (SPAdes) | ecosystem: Environmental > Aquatic > Marine > Unclassified | place: Panama: Panama City | collected...
GGTGCGTGATCCGATTGCTTGTAAGCCTGCCGTATTGGCGGAAACGGATGATTATGTGGCCATGGCCAGTGAATATCAGGCGCTTTCCAGTTTGCCGGGCATTGAAAATGCCAAGGTTTGGGAACCAGCTCCGGCCAAGATCTATGTCTGGGAACGACCCGGGAAAAGCAATTAATCTGTTAGGAATATGTGATGAAGACGATTGATTTGTCCTCTGATAGCGTCAGGGACCTTAATCAGCAACTGCATGATCAAAAGGACAACCTGTCCGAAGCGGCTTGGACAGTCCTAAACCCTAAAGGTCAACATAATCTGGCCTGTGGTGTGGATGCCGAACTGGAGGTGACCATTGACGGCCATGCAGGTTATTTTTGTGCCGGTATGAATAAATTTGCCAACATTACAGTCAATGGCAATGTGGGGCCGGGGGTTGCGGAAAATATGATGTCTGGCAGGGTTTATGTCAAAGGTGATGCTTCCCAGTCCGCTGGTGCCACAGCTCACGGTGGCCTGTTGGTGATCGAAGGTAATGCCGGTGCGCGCTGCGGTATTTCCATGAAGGGTGCAGACATTGTCGTAAAGGGGGATGTAGGGCATATGAGCTGCTTTATGGGACAGGCCGGGTCTTTGGTGGTGTGCGGTGATGCGGGTGAGGCCCTGGGTGACAGCCTTTATGAGGTGCATATCTATGTGAAAGGCAATGTCGAATCCTTAGGGGCCGATTGTGAGGTCAAGGAAATGCGGCCAGAACATATTGAAGAACTGACGGACTTATTACAGCGGGCAGGGGTGGATGAAGATCCATCAGCCTTCACACGATATGGCTCTGCCCGTCAGCTTTATAATTTCAAAGTCGATAATGCGTCTGCCTATTAAGCAGGATTTTCAGGGATAATCAGGATGAGTAGTGATAAATATATTAATCAGGGTTTGCGCGAGTCTGCGACATTTGACCGGGTGACCATGCATGAAATTCGCCGGGCAGCCAATACCGGTATTTATGATATCCGTGGTTTCGGGGCCAAGCGTAAGGTACCCCATTTTGATGATTTGTTGTTTTTGGGTGCGTCCATGTCCCGTTATCCGTTGGAGGGATATCGTGAGACATGCAACACATCTGTGACGTTGGGTGACCGGTTTGCCAAAAACCCCATTGAACTGGACATTCCAGTGACCATTGCAGGCATGAGCTTTGGCGCTTTATCAGCCAATGCCAAAGAAGCTTTGGGGCGGGGTGCATCTGCGGTGGGTACATCAACCACCACCGGTGATGGCGGCATGACACCAGAAGAGCGCGGTCAATCCAGCAAACTGGTTTATCAATATCTGCCATCCCGTTATGGCATGAACCCTGATGATTTACGCAAAGCAGACGCCATTGAAATGGTTCTGGGCCAGGGGGCGAAACCCGGCGGCGGTGGTATGCTGCTGGGTCAGAAAATTACGGATCGTGTGGCGCAAATGCGTACCCTGCCGAAAGGCGTTGATCAACGGTCGGCATGTCGTCATCCCGACTGGACAGGGCCTGATGATCTCGCGATTAAAATTCTGGAACTTAGAGAAATTACCGACTGGAAGGTGCCGATCTATATTAAAGTGGGTGCGACGCGCACCTATTATGATGTGAAACTGGCGGTTAAGGCCGGCGCGGATGTGGTCGTTGTGGATGGCATGCAGGGCGGTACTGCTGCCACTCAGGATGTTTTCATTGAGCATGTTGGTATTCCGACATTAGCAGCTATTCCTGCAGCGGTTCAGGCCTTGCAGGAAATGGACATGCACCGCAAGGTTCAGCTGATTGTCTCTGGTGGTATTCGTAATGGTGCCGATGTGGCGAAATGTATGGCTTTAGGGGCCGATGCGGTGGCCATCGGGACGGCGGCTTTGGTGGCATTGGGCTGTAATGATCCCAAATATAATGAGGAATTTGAAGCCATTGGCTCGGCGGCCGGTTTTTATGATGATTATCATGAAGGTAGAGACCCGGCTGGCATTTCAACACAGGACCCGGATTTGATGAAGCGGCTTGACCCGGTTGAAGGTGGGCGTCGTCTGGCCAATTATCTGCGGGTATTGACTTTGGAAGCTCAAACCTTGGCACGGGCTTGCGGTAAAAATGATCTGCGGAATTTGGAACCGGAAGACTTAGTGGCACTGACTGTGGAATCTGCTGCCATGGCCCGCGTGCCAATCGCTGGGACGAACTGGATACCTGGGCAACAATTCTAAAATGTGTGTGAGGAAAAATTATGACTGTTGTTGAAACAGATCAGGAAGCATTTGTTCTGAAAGTCAGTTGCCAGGCTGGTATGGGGATCGTTGCCAAGGTCAGTAACTTTCTGTCTGATAACGGTTGTTATATTGATGAACTGGCACAGTTTGATAATCGGGATAGTCAAAAATTATTCATGCGGATCCAGTTTCGTGTTGTGGAAGGGGATGCCAACCGCGAAACACTTGATGCTGGTTTTGTGACAATCGCTGAACAGTATAAAATGGACTGGCAATTTTTTACCCACAAGAAACCCGTCAAAACGCTGATTATGGTATCCAAATTTGATCATTGCCTGGATGATTTGTTGTATCGCCTGCGTAAGGGAGATTTGAATATTGAAGTGACGGCGGTGGTTTCCAATCATTTAGACGCCCGCCCAATGGTGGAACGGGAAGGTATTCGTTTTGTTTATCTGCCGGTAAATAAAGATACCAAACCTGAACAGGAAAAAGCCCTTCTGGATATTATCGATGAAACTGGCACAGAATTGGTGATCCTCGCCAGGTATATGCAGGTTCTATCGGATGATTTATGCCAGAAACTGGAAGGGCGTGTGATCAATATCCACCATTCATTCCTGCCAGGCTTCAAGGGTGCAAAACCTTATCATCAGGCCTTTGAACGGGGGGTGAAATTAATCGGTGCGACGGCCCATTATGTGAATAAAGACCTGGATGAAGGTCCGATTATTGAACAGGCCGTTCAACATATTGACCATAATTATAGTGCCAACAGACTGGTGGCGGTTGGTCGGGATACAGAAACCATCGCTTTGGCCCGTGCGGTCAAATTGCATTCAGAACATCGGGTATTTCTGGACGAGAATAAAACAGTTATCTTTAAATAGGAAAAATCATGCCTGTTGCGCTGTTAAAGTATGGTTTAAACAAAGATTATCCCTTTGAGAAAAATCCGGACCTGCCGGTGCCTTCTGAATTGAAGAAATATTATGACGTCGTCATCATTGGTGGCGGCGGACATGGCGTGGCTACAGCTTATTATCTGGCAAAATATCATGGCATTACCAATGTGGCGATTTTGGAAAAGGCTTATTTGGGTGGGGGCAATACCGCGCGCAATACCGCGGTGATCCGATCAAATTACCTGACCAGTGAAGGCGTTAAATTCTATATGGAATCCGTGAAGATGTTTCAGCGGTTATCCAATGAATTTGATTTTAACATCATGTATTCCAACCGGGGTCAGTTGACCTTGGCCCATACGGATGCCACGGTGCGGGCCTTTCGGCAACGGGCAGAGGTGAATAAACATTTTGGCGGTCATACCGAATTAATCGATCGGCAACAGATTGCAGAATTGGTGCCTACGCTGAATCTTGATCCGGGTCATTTACCGGTGTTGAAAGGTCTGTGGCATATGGACGGGGCAACGGCGCGGCACGATGCGGTGGCCTGGGGTTATGCCAAAGAAGCCACCAAACGGGGGGTTGAATTGCACCAATTGACAGAAGTCACCGATGTGCTGGTGGAAAAGGGTAAATTAGTAGGTGTGGAAACCAACAAAGGTACAGTCAAATGTGGGTGTGCCATTCAGGCCGTGGCCGGGCACAGTTCCTTACTTGCACAAAAAGCAGGCTTCAGAATGCCCATCACCTCTTATCCTTTGCAGGCGATGGTCACACAGCCTGTAAAACCTTTTCTGGACCCGCTGGTCAGTTCGTCAGCCTTACATTGTTATGTTCAGCAAACCGGACGGGGCGAAATTGTCTTTGGCGGCGGTTCAGACCCTTATCCTTTGTATAACACTCGATCAACTCTGGATTTGAAAGAAAGCTTGTTGGCGTCTGCGGTTCAGATGTTTCCGTTCATGTCAGAATTGCGCCTGTTGCGGCAATGGGCAGGCATTACCGATATGACGGCGGATTACAGCCCCATCATGGGGTTAAGTCCGGTGGAAAATTATTATCTGGATGCGGGGTGGGGCACATGGGGGTTCAAAGCAACACCGATTTGCGGGAAAACCATGGCGGAACTGGTGGCCAGTGGCGGCAAGGTGCCTGATTTGATTGCGCCTTTTGAAATGAGCCGTTTTGATCGTTTTCAACAAGTGAATGAAATGGGCGCCACGGCGGCCAGCCACTAAGGAGATCCATGATGAAGATGATGACTTGTCCCTTAAATGGCCCCCGCAATATCAGCGAATTTGTCTATGGTGGTGAAGTCCTGGACATGCCGGACCCCAACAGATGTTCAGACCGTGAATGGGCAGAATATGTTTTTTATTCTGATAATGACATCCGTGTCGTGAGGGAATGGTGGTACCACAGTGCTTCGGGATATTGGTTTATTGCCGAACGCCATACGGCTTCTGATGAAATCATCAAAACATATGATGCCAAGGAAATTTATAAAGACCGGGTTGAGTTCCAGATCGGGGAACCTGCGTCATGAATAAATTGGAACGTCTGCCTGCCCCAATGGGGCAATTTATTAATCGTGACAAACCTGTGACCTTCACCTTTGAAGGTTACTTTTATCATGGTTATGAGGGTGATACCGTGGCCAGTGCACTTATGGCAAATGGTCAAAAGGTCCTTTCCCGATCCTTTAAATATCACCGGCCGCGCAGTGTCCTCACCATGGCCGGACAGGACGCCAATACATTAGTCCAAAATGGTGGTGAGCCGAATGTCCTGGCTGACAGATTACCGGTCAAAGAAGGCGCCATTATCAAAGGTCAGAATTACAGCGGTTCGCTGGAAAATGATCATAACCGTATTCTGGATAAACTGGGACGTTTCCTGCCTGTCGGTTTTTATTACCGAACCTTTTTTAAACCTCTGGGTAGTTGGGATAAATGGGAACGGATTATCCGTAAAAGTGCCGGTTTGGGTAAATTGGGCCTGACCGCGCAAAAGCATTATTATGACAAGGTTTATTTATTCCATGATGTCATCGTTGTAGGGGGTGGACCAGCGGGACTTTCGGCAGCTTTAAAGGCTGCTCAAACCGGTGCGGACGTGCTGCTGGTGGATGAAAATAAACAACTGGGAGGCTCCGGAACATATTGTCGTTACGATGATCAACAGACCGCCATTTTGAATAAATTGTTGAATGATGTTCAGGCGCAACCAAATATCAGAATATTAACCGATGCCACCTGCTCAGGCTGGTTCACGGATAACTATATGTCGGTTATCAAAGATCAGCGTATGTACAAGGTGCGTGCCAAGCAATGTATTCTGGCAACCGGCGCATTGGAACAACATGTGGTTTTCCGCAATAATGATCTGCCCGGCGTGATGATGTGTAGTGCCGCTGATCGTTTGATGCGTCAGTATGGTGTCAAACCCGGCCGAAGGGCGGTTGTCCTGACGGGCAATGATGATGGCTATCAGACGGCATTGCAAATGCAGGATTGCGACATTGATGTTGCCGCCATTGTCGATATGCGTTCAGGTCCGCAAGATGCAGACCTTCATCAGGAAATCCAAAAACGCGGCATCAGTTTGATGGTTGATCATACGGTTTTCGAAGCTGTCCCAGAAGAGGGCCATAAAGGGCTGAAAGCTGTTATCGTTCGCAAAATTGAAAAAGACGGTGAAGTCGCTGCATCAGGCTTGGAAATTGACTGTGATTTGCTGGCAATGAGTGCGGGGTATATGCCAACATATCAGTTGGCCTGTCAGGCAGGCGCACGTCTATCTTATGATGATGACAGGGCCAAATTCACCATTGACCAATTGCCCAAGGCGATGCAGGTATCAGGATCAGTTAATGGCATATATGACTTTGCCAAGGTCTTGCAGGATGGAGAGCGTGCGGCACTCCAAGCCTTACATAATCTCGGATTATGGCAAGGTTCCGTTTCTGATGTAAGTTGTGATCAACAGGTCAATTATCCCTGGCCAATTTTTCCGCATCCCAAAGGCCGGGAATTTGTTGATTTTGACGAAGATCTGCAAATCAAGGATATCATCAATTCTACCAAGATGGGCTATCGGGATATTCAGCTGGTTAAACGCTTTTCCACGGTTGGTATGGGGCCGTCACAGGGGCGTCATTCTGCTTTGCCGACCGCACGTTTAGTAGCCAAAGCAACAGGCCGTACCGTCACTGAAACCGGCGTAACAACCGCAAGACCTCCATTTGCGCCAGAGAAACTGGCCCATATTGCCGGGCGCATGTTTGATCCGGTACGCAAAACACCGATGCATGATAAACATCTTAAGCTTGGCGCCAAGATGATGCCCGCCGGTAATTGGCAACGGCCAGCCTATTATGGTCAACCAGAAAACCGCGATGAGATCATTCATACGGAATCTCTGCATGTTCGTAACAAAGTTGGCTTGATTGATGTCAGCACGTTGGGTGGTATCGAACTACGTGGTCCTGATGCGGCGGAATTTATGAACCGCATGTACACTTTTGCCTTTTTAAAAATGCCTGTTGGTAAGACCCGCTATGCTGTGATGACCAATGAACATGGCATTGTCATTGATGATGGGGTGGCCTGTCGCTTATCAGACAATCATTTTTATGTGACAGCGACAACTGGCGGTGTTGATCAGGTTTATCGGGAAATGCAGAAATGGAACATTCAGTGGCGATTGAATGTGGATATTACCAATGTGACCTCGGCCTTTGCGGCTGTGAATTTGGCGGGACCAGATAGCCGTAAAGTTCTTGAGAAATTGACGGATGATATTGACCTTTCGCCTGAAGGTTTTCCATATCTGGCCTACCGCGAAGGCACAGTGGCAGGTATTCCAGCCCGTCTGTTGCGGGTCGGTTTTGTTGGGGAGCTGGGTTATGAAATTCATGTGCCAGCCCGCTTTGGCGGTGCCCTGTGGGATCAATTGATGGAAGCCGGTGCACATTTTGATATCAAACCCTTTGGCGTGGAAACGCAACGTCTACTTCGTCTTGAAAAAGGCCATATTATTATTGGACAAGATACCGACGCCATGAGCCACCCTGGTGAATTGTCGTTGGACTGGGCCATTGCCAAAAAGAAACCGTTCTATTTGGGGGGTAGGTCTGTGAAGATCGTTATGTCCCAGCAGCAAACCCGTAAACTGATTGGTTTTAAACTGCCCAAAGATGGCCCCAAACCGGAAGAGGGGCATCTTATCCTGTCCGGAGATGACATTTCAGGCAATGTAACGTCATGCGAATATTCGCCAACGGTGGACCACATCATTGGTTTAGGATTCGCGGGTGCTCATCAGGCCGAAATTGGTACAAAGATTCCAATTCGTGTTGATGATGGTGTGATGGTTGATGCCGAAGTTGTCGCGCCTCATTTTTTCGATCCCGATAACAACCGTCAGGAATTATAAACATGTTCACACTGAATAATTCTTCACAGATTTACCGTTGTGGTTTTCGGGGGACAGCGGTGCATGGTTATCTCCAACAGGCGGGCTTCATAGTGCCTGAAAAGCCGAATACGGCAATTCTTCAATCATCCAGAGAGCTTATCCTACGTCTTTCTGAAAAAGAGTTTTTTCTTTTAGGGGCGGAAAAGGATCAGGGAAAAAGGTTGGAAGAACTGGAAGAAAACCTAAACGGCCTAGATGAATGTTATAACCTTTATCGCTGTGACAGTCATATATGGTTTATTATGACGGGAGAACGACGTGCCGAAGACATGGCACATGTTTGTGGTGTAGATTTGCGTGACAGCGTTTTTCCGGTTGGTTCAATTGCTCAGACTTCTGTTGCCCGGGTGAATGCCATTATCATGGCCGGCGAAGATAAATTTCATATCCTCGCCGATAGAGCATCAGCAGATTATCTTTGGGACTCATTGCAGGATATTTCTTCTGCATAACGTATGGTCATAAAATACCCTCGGATGATTGCAGAAAAATAATCATATATTGGCTGGTTTTTTCTCCAGCATTGCGAGAAACCTGACCATTGTTTCTGCTGCTAAATATGATGTTACACCTGTGCCCACATCTAACATGGGATTAACTTCCACCAGATCAAATCCAACAACATTAAAGCGCCGAGAAATGGTTTTTAAAATATCCATCATTTCATGGAATAAGATACCATCCACTTCGGCTGATACGCATCCCGGAACTAATGTCATGTCGTATGCGTCAATATCTATACTCACGTAACAGGGCGCATTGTCAGGCAGGTGGTCTAAGGCATCTTGTGCACCACCTTCCCGAAATTGCACCATATCCACTATTCGGCTGTTGTTCTTTTCAGCATCAATGAAATCTCTTGGGCCATTACGCAGGCCACGAATGCCGATTTGTGTTAGGCTGTCTACAGAGGGAAGTGCGTGAACTTTGCGAAAAACCTGACCATTAGAATATTGAAAATCACCATCAGTTGGCATGTAATCAAGGTGAGCATCAATTTGAATAACATGAATATTCTCATCGAATGCTTTGATGATGGGATAAGAGACTGCATGATCTCCCCCTATACCAATTGGTCTTGCCCCCTGACGCATAATGGAATTTGCAAGCTGAAAAGCGCTTTCAAAACTTTTTGATGGGCATCCGGGGAAAATGTCTGCATCACCAACATCGGCCAGGCGCCCGTTTAAGGAGATATCTTTCAGGAGAGGTTCGCGAGCAAGTGAGTCAAAAACACCAGTGCCCCGAAACCGGATGGATTGTTCCCTGATGGATCTTGGGCCAAAACGTGTACCCGGCGCAAATGGAGAACCTTCGTCATAAGGTACACCCATGACAGCCCAGTATGCATCAAGTTGCGAAAGGTCGCTGCAGTAAGGGCTTCTTAAAAATGTCGGTATGCCAGTATGAGCGCAATTTCTGCGATCCAAAGAGCCTATCATATTTGTGTTCATGGTGATGTCTATCCCTCAACTGCGGCAATGGCTGAGATTTCAACGCCACAGTCAGCGCGAAATAGTTTTGCTTCAGTGCAGGCTCTGGCTGGTGGTGTAATGCCTTTGAGCCAGGTGTCATAAACCTCATTAAATTCTGCCATATCGCCGATATCTGTTAACCAGATCGTCACGCTGAGTAATGACGACTTAGAGGAATTACTGGCCTGTAATGTATTATCCAGTTGCGATATAATATCTTGCGTTTGTTCTTGAATTGATTGTCCAAACGATGATGACGGAACAAAGCCTCTTAAATAAACAGTCCCATTGTGAATAACGGCATCACTCATGCGTGGGTTATTTTCGATTCTACGGATTTCGGACATAATCATTAACTTTCATTTTCTGTTGATATGAGTGTAATTAAGTTGAAGACAATTATTCAGGACCACCAAAACGCCGCAAAGAAAATGGTTTGGAATCTATTTTGGGCTGACGTTTCATCACCAGGTCTGTCATAAGACCTGCCGTGCTTGCAGCGAGTGTTAGGCCGCAATGGTGGTGTCCAAAAGCATAGTGCAAACCGGGTAATTTCTGAGACGAACCGATGGCGGGCAGACTATCTGGTAATGATGGCCTTTCCCCCATCCATCGGGTTGCGCCCTCATTTTTCAGACCGGGCAGGAAGGGAGCCGCCTGAGCATATAACATGTCGGAGCGGTATTCATCCATTTCAGTGCCTGGTTTTGCGAATTCAACTGTACCGGCTAACCTGATGCCATTTTTCATAGGTGTGATTGCGAAGCTTTTTTCGACCAGTACAAGGGGGTGAGAAAGGTCAAACCCTGGATTTGGTAACATTAAATGATACCCGCGTTCTGATTCTATGGGGACTTTATAACCCAGGGGCTTTAACAATGAATCTGACCACCTTCCGGCTGCGATGATAACCTGTTTGGAAATAATCGGTGTATCAGAAGTCTCAACCTTCCATAAACCTGTTGTCTCTGGGGAAACTTTGTGAACCTGCCTTTGGATAATCTGCCCCCCTTTTGAAAGGATTGCATTGGCAAATGCTGCTCCCAGTTCTGCGGGGTTTATACAGTGAGCATTGTTTGGAAAGAACACTGCCCCAGCCAGCCCTTCCACCAGAGCGGGTTCACGGTCATAAACTTCTTTGGCGCTGATCTTATAAGCCTCTATGTCGTAATTATTGACGGTTTCCAGTCTGCGAGAGGCTGAATCTAATGCTTGTTCAGAGTTGTATAAATGCAAACCGCCTTGATATTTTATGAGGTTGGTGCTCTGAGAGGCTGCTAAGAGCTCAGCATAATCATCAATAGCGTCTCTTGTTAAATCTGCCAGGGCTTTGATGATGCTTTGAGTTTTTTCGGGACTGGAATTTCTTAATAATTTTAGTCCCCAGGGAATAAGCTGCAAAAAATAACTTGGGCGAATAATCAAAGGCCCTGTCGGATCAAGGAGTAATTTAGGTAAGGTTCGGATGGTGTCCCACGAGGCTAAGGGAAAAATTCCATTCTGGCTAAGATATCCGGCATTGCCAGCTGAACAACCTGAAGCAGGAGTGTCTTTATCAATAATTGTTACAGAGCATCCTTCAAGTGATAGCTTTAGTCCGATAGCTAAACCAATGATACCGCCACCAACGATTGTAATTTCATGAGTTTGTTGGTCATTTATTTGTACCATTGGTATGATTTCCACAAGTAGGGCGAAGGTTGGAAATGTCTGATATTCGGGTTATGCCGATATGTTCTTATCAGAGCTTTCAACTTTGTTATGTATTGTCTGGGTAATGTGATTAGCTGAAGAAATGAGTTTAGAACTGATTTCAGGATTTACACGTCTAGGGATGAATTGAACAGACCCCACCACAGCCAGTGTGCCAACACATTTTTGGTTAGTATCAAAAATTGGCGCTGCGATCGCATTAATACCTAATGTACTTTCGTCTGGCGAAGAAGCCCATCCTTGTTCAGTAACGATTTCCAGTTCTTTTAAAAGAGTTTCTTTGGAGACAATCGTGTGATCCGTAAAGGAGATCAGTTCATCTAGATCGAGTGTATCAATAAAATCTCGTCGATATGCTAAAGCAATTTTTCCCTGCGCAGTTGCATGTAGAGGAAGTTGGCTGCCAATACGAACGCCAATTTCAATTGGTGTGTTTCCCAATTCGGTATGCAGGACGCTGACTTTTCCATTTGAGACCTCTGATACGACTATTGTCTGGCCTAATTCGGTGACCAAAGATCTTACGGTGTCAACGGATGCAGATAATAAATCTATAGAATCGATCTCGGATGCTTGTAGGTATTTTGTTGCGTCTCCTGGATAATATTTAGAAGTTTGAGTGTTTTGGGATAAATATCCCCTTCTGGTCATGGTCTGAAGGTGGCGAAATACAGTTGTTTTTGTAACGCCAACCATCTTTGCAATTTCGCTGACGCCCATTTCAATTTTGGATTTATAAACGATTTCCAGAATATCCAGAGCCAGATCAACAGATTTAACTCCATTTCCCATGTCCTTTTGTTCTGTTGAATCAGAAGGCAGAAGATTTGAAGGTTTTTTTGTGTCTGATGAGATTTTGGTCATTTCATTTCCTGTTTCAACCCGATCAATTGGGCCGCATTTTTTGATATCATTTTGCGAATGCTTTCTTGATCATATCCCAATTCTAAACAAAGTTTAATAACCGAGCGGAATCCATCAACGGGGTTCGGGTTGCCTTTCTGGCCTAAGTCCGATCCCAGAATAGTCCTTTCGATCCCACCAGCTTCAATTAAAGCGTAAAGAGTTTCAGGGTCATAAAATTTGTAGTGGGAGCCTTCGACAAACATACACATGGAATGTTCCAGATATGCTCCCATTGATGACAGTTTTTTGATATCGTCGAGAGTGGCATCAACGATGTAATTCGGGTGATTGACGAGTAGTCTTTTTACACCGCGTTTTTTAGCTTCTTCAAACAGTGCCCATATCTCGTCGATGTGCAAGTGACCGGCGGAGAGCACAATATCGTTTTGCGCAATAAGATCTAATACGATCTTTACTTCATCCTGAAGATCTCCGGATGGCGTTGTAACATTTAAAGGGGTAGGGGCCATCATTTTGGCCATTGGTGTTGGGAATTTTTTGTCAAAATCAACATCTTTATTGTGATGATCAATGTGATTGGCTGATGAAAAAGTCGGCATCCAAACCAGTCTGGCACCTAATTGCAAGGCGTGGTCCACAGCGTAGCGGTTCACACCTCCGACGGCATTGTTCAAGGCTATGCCAGAGAGCATTTTTACATTGAAATGTGCGTATCTTTTTTCAAGTAGTTTGACGACAGGTGCAACGGAATAATAGTGATCTTTAAAAAGGACTGCATCAAAACCTGCAGCCTCTGCTTCTTCAATAGCTTCAATGTGGTCAAGTCTACGAGGCATTACTGAAGGGCCACTATGACAATGCAAATCTATTGCCCCTACTAAAAGATCTTCGACGAGTTCGGAAGAAAACTCTGTGTTGTCTTTTGGTGATGAAATATCCGTCATATCACTTCCCATGTATTTTAATTTGTTACTTAAAAAGGAACATATTTAACAATAAATGGTACGTCAATCTGTATAAGGCAACATTTCATGAATTAATGTATAAATTTCCCGTATTGTACCATTTTGTTACTTAATAAGAAACAAAATGGCGCATTTGATGAAAAAATAGAGGTTTTTGATGCTGATTGTTGCGTTGTGAGGGAGTTTATGTTTATTCATTGGGCAGAGATTCGGCAAAATAATTCATTGTGAGTCGATTTTTAAAATTTAATTTGTTTCTTAATAAGTAACAATAATTCGATGGTTTGACATAATGCCTTCAAGAGTATCTATCAGAGAAAAACCTTCCCTGGGGCTTTTTATGAAAACTGCTTCACATCAGGTCATAGAAGTCATTTCGCAAAGCCAACCGGATTTTTTTATTGTTGATGCTGAACATGCACCTTTTGATAAATCGGATCTGGACCGGATGTTGTTGGCCTCAAAGGTGAATGATGTTGCGACATATGTACGTGTGGCTGATCATTCAGAAAGTTATATTGGGGCTTGCCTGGATATGGGCGCAAAAGGTGTTGTGGTTCCGCATGTCTCCAGCGCTGAGATTGCGAGAAATGTGGTTGCGAGTACACGTTTTATCTCTGGCAGGCGTGGTTTTTCGACTTCTCCGCGTGCGGGACAATATGGTGCAGTTTCGGCTCAGGATTATATTTCGCGAAGTGATGATCAAGTAGAGGTCTGGTGTCAAATTGAGGATCAGCAAGGCTTAAAGCAAGTAGAGGAAATTGCAAAAACGCCGGGAGTTGATTGTCTGTTTATTGGACGCGTGGACCTGAGTGTATCGCTTTCCTGCTCATCTATGGAAGACCCGGTGCTTTTAAACGCTGTCGATAAAATTGTTACCGCAGGCAGGCAGAACAATATTGCGGTGGCAGCATTTGTTTCTGACATAAACGAGATACCTGCACTTCAGGAAGCTGGCGTAATGATATTTATTGCGGGATCCGATCAAAGTCTATTACGCACAGGGATGGCCAACTTACGAACTGAATTTAATAACAAGATTAGTCTGCGTTCAGAATGAGCAGAAGAAATTGAGAGATTGGATATGAATATTAAAAATATTGATTGGAGCAAAAAAGAATGGCTCACAATTCGTCGTGGGATTGAGAGAAAAGCCTTTTCCGGTAATGGAGCCACTGTTGCATTGCATCGCATTCATCCTGGGCATGAAGAATGCCCTCATGCCCATCCAAACGAGCAAATTGTTTATATTATTGAAGGAGAGGTAAATTTTCATGTGGGAGACGAAGTTTTACGTCTTGGTCCAGGAGGATTGGCTGTCGTTCCACCAGATGTTATTCATTATGTTTCCTTAATCGGTGATCAGCCTGCGCTTAATCTGGATATATTTACACCTGCGCGTCCGGAGTATGAAGTGTGAATGGCGACATAGAAAATCAGCTACCTGACTTGATGAGTAAAATTGGTTCTTTGGATATCGTCAATCCTGTTATTTGCGGTTCCGGCGAACATGTGATTTCCTCTTCGGGTATTAAGGCTGCCTTGAAGGCAGGTGCTGCGGTGGTGATTGCCAAATCCGTGAATGAAAAAACAGAGGCCAATACGCAACTTTCCCATGCAGAATATTCTATTTTTGATGAGGCATATAATGTTGTTTCTAATCATGATCATTCATTTGATACTTTAAGAAATGCATCAATATTATGTCGCTCAGGCCTGCAAAATTCCAATAAAGATTGGTTTGAAAACCTTGCTGAACTTGATCAGTTGGCTGCAAAAACAGGTCGTTATGTAGCCGGTAGCATAG
>Ga0207422_1003725_pt1 | contig 14433 bp, 16 predicted proteins | sample MarCyaLeptolynsp_FD_187757 | JGI IMG/M metagenome (GOLD analysis project Ga0207422, IMG submission 187757) | Marine cyanobacterial communities from Panama - species 1 Leptolyngbya sp. (SPAdes) | ecosystem: Environmental > Aquatic > Marine > Unclassified | place: Panama: Panama City | collected...
CCTTGCTGTCCTCCAGGGCCTTGATGATCGCACGGGCTTCCAGAACTTCCTCCCGGGTTGGCAGGAAGACGGCATTGACCGTGTCGACCTGGCTGGGGTGGATACAGGCGCGGCCAGCAAATCCGACCGCCTTGGCCTGACGCGTCGTCGCGTCCAGCCCGTTGGGGTCTTTCACATCCAGAAACGGAACATCATAAGCGGGCACGCCAGCGGCGCCGCAGGCCCCTGCGATCGTGCCGCGGGCGACAATCATCGCATCCCAGTCGGACAGGTCCGCGCCCAGACTGGCGCTGTAATCTGCGCCACCGAACAGGACACCCGCAGGCGATTGCTTGGCGATATCGAACGCCCGGCGCAGACCGCGTCCGCTCTCGATCACCGCGATCAGCGGCGCGCCATGTTCGAGCGCGTCGCCGACAATCTCCATATCGATTCCGGTTTCTGCCTTCGGCACCATAACAAAGTCTGGCGAACAGCCGGACACAGCCAGCGCCGCAATGTCGGCGCAACCATCTGCTGTGCGTGGACTATTGATGCGGATGCCCGCCCTGACGTCGCCGCGATGGGCGAGCCAACCAAGCGCCGCTGCACGCGCCTCGGCCTTGGCGTCTGGCAAGACCGCGTCTTCGAGGTCGATGATGATCGTGTCCGCACCGCTTTCGACCGCTTTGTCAAAGCGTTCCGGGCGCGATCCGGGGACGAATAGCAAGGTCTTGAAAGTGTATGACATCTGCAATCCAAATTTGTCCGGACAAATTAGATCGAACAATGGGTCAGGTCAAACGAACTTTTTGTCTCACTGCGGAAATGGGCAGGTCGCCTCACGCTCAACCAGATCGAACGCGAACAGAAATTTAGCGATCCCGGTCAACATGCCGCCAATCAGGCCCAGCTCAACGATTTGCGCTGCCGAGTAGTAGGCAGACAATCGAACATAAAGCGGCGCGCTCAATGCACCCTCTTGATTGGTCAGTTTTAACTCGTCTGACAGCTCTGCAACTGGCACAAGATGCTCGCGAAGGGTTGAGACGTCGTCCGTGAACAAGGCATCGATTTCCGCGTCGCTCAAGCCAGCCTCGCGGGCGCTCAACCGATTGCCCTGATTGCAGAACTTGCAGCCATGCTGCGCAGACAATCGCAAGCGCAAGACCTCAAGCGCCTCGGCAGGTACGCGGCCGGACTTGAAGACATCGCCATAGAAGCCGTTGATGTACCAACGCAACAGATCGGGATTATTGGCCATCACCTCAAAAAAGGTTGCGTCCTCGCGGAGCGCCATCGACGCGTCGGCCATGTCCTTGATATCAGGCGCCAGTTCATCATCAGGAACACGCGGAAGATGCGGCGTCGGCATTAGTCCATAATCCCTTCCACAGACGCAAGCGGCACAGGCTCAAGCGCCGTCCCCAGTGTTGTGTTCCAGCGATTGAGGAAACCGAACATTGCGATCACAGCGACGATTTCGGTGATTTCATCATCGGAGAAATACAGCCGCAATCGCTCAAAATCAGCATCGCTGGATTCATTCGGAACCACGCCCGCCTTCATCGCAAGATTGATCGCTGCACGCTCGGCATCATCGAATAGCGCGCTGTCTTCAAAGCTCCAGACCGCATCGATTTTCTCTTGTGCGACCCCTTGCTCGCGGGCGCCATGGGCGGCGTGGGCGGAACAATAGAAACAGCCTGCAGCCTTGCTCGCCGCTTCGCCAATGAGCCGCTTCAGCCCATTATCGACCTGCCCTGGCCCATAGATCGCGGCGACCAGTCCCCACATCGCTTTGGTCAAAGCCGGATGCCGGGCCATGACCAAGGCATCATTCGGCACAAATCCCATGAGCCGCTCGGCATTTTCGATCATCAACCGCGTATCTGGATCGAGATCCTCGAGTTTAAGCGGTGACAGGCGGGTCATTGTTCGCGGGGATCGAACAGTTTTTCATTCAGCTCGATTGTATGACCGTCAGGGTCGACCAGCATCGACACCATGACCACAATCTCGCCTGCAGGAGACGGATATCGGCGCTCCTTCGGACTGCCGAGGACGGTCACGCCCGGGACAGAGGCCGCGGCCGCGAACTTTTCTTCCAAATCCTTGGTGTGGAAAAGAAGCACGATCTTGCCCGGGGTGAAATCGGCTGCCTCCGGCTCGGCCAGGTCTTTCTCTGTCTGATCCAGGAATTGCCAGATCCCCAACATGCCAATCTCGGCACTATTGGTCTGCGTGAGCACGAGGCGCGACCGGTTTTTCCCATCAGCGCCATGGCGCGATGACAGACCGGGCGAGGTCAGCTCCTGATCATAGACAATCTCAAACCCCAGTGCGTCGCGATAGAGCGCGAGAGACGCCTCGGCATCTTTGACGACCAACGTCGTCCGTCGAAGATTGATTGGATTCACCGGGTACGGATCGTCGGCACCGAACAGCGGTTTGACCTCTGACGAATCTGCCGCCGGAGCTGCGTCTGGCGCGATCGTCGCGCAGGCCGACAAGGCGAACACGCTGAACGCCCCCAGGAGTAGCCGTTTCATCTTACGTCCTATTCTGCCTCGATAGATTCTCACCATCAGCTTTGCTCCGGACTGACATTCTCGGCAAAGTGCTGGGCGATCTGTTCACGCGTTGCGACCCAGACCTGCTTGTGCGCTTTGACGTGGTCGAGGAAATGCTGGAACGCGTCGATGCGCCCTGGGCGACCGATGATCCGCAGGTGAAGCCCGAGCGACATCATCCGCGCGCCTTCCTCTTCAGCTTCTCGTAGCAGCCAATTGAACGTGTTCTTGGCATAGTTGAGCCACATGTCCGGGGTGAAGCTGGGGCTGAGCCAGAACTTCATGTCATTGGAATCAATGGCGTAAGGCAGGATGACCATGGGCTCGCTCGATCCGTCCTTCATCTCGACATCGGCCCAATAGGGAAAATCGTCCGAATAATCGTCCATATGGTAGAGATAACCTTGCTCTTTCAGGATCCGGCGCGTGATGTCCGTGTGCAGATATCGCGACAGCCAACCGACAGGGCGACGCCCGCAAGTCTCTTCAATTGAAGCGGTGCCTTTGGCGATAAACGCGGATTCCTCTGCCTCATCCATAAAGGCGGTGAACGCCCATTTGTGGCCGTGATTACAGGGCTCGTCGCCGCGCGCAGTGAGGGCTTCCCCAAGCCACGGGGCTTTCTGCAGGGCCTGACCACAAACCGTCCAGGTCGCATTGACGCCCGCTTTATCGAGGATTTTCAGAACCCGCGGCGCGCCGCGATTGATGCCATACTGATAATTGCTCTCATTGCCATGAATGCGGATCGGTTTGCCTGGCACGGCGCCGAGTTCATCGACAGGCTCCGGTCGTTTGTCGCCTTCATCCACACGCCGCTCAGCGCCTTCCTCGACATTGACGACGATGGAGAGCGCTAGCTTGCTGCCATTGGGCCAGATGAAGCCTTTCGGCGCGGGGTCGGCAGGCAGCTTCATCAATGGGGTTCCTCCCCGCCGGATACATTCATGCTCTCAGCGGTGATGTAATTGGCTTCGTCTGAGCAGAGAAACGCGACCGCGTTGGCCGTGTCTTCCGGCAAACCCGGACGCCCCATTGGGATACGTGCAGCCATAGCTTCAAGATAGTCCTCGACCGAGTCGGCGCCGACGACTTTGGCAAAGTACTCGTTCTGCCACGCGCCGAGCCCTGTCGTAACGTGGTTCGGGCAGACATTGTTGACGGTGATCTTGTGTTCGCCCAGCTCAACCGCGGCGGACCGCGCGAGACCAACGAGGCCATGCTTAGACGATGTATAAGCCTGTGCGTGCGGAAAACCGGATTTGGCGGCCTGCGAGGCAACATTGATGATCCGCCCGCCTTGACCCTGCTTGATCATGGACTCGGCCGCGGCTTTGACGCCGAAGAAGGCGCCCGTCAGGTTCACGTCGATCACTGCTCGCCAGTCGTCCTCCGTCACGTCCAGAAGCGGCTTCATGATGTAGCCGATACCTGCATTATTGACCCAGATGTCGAGGCTACCATGTGTATCGACCGCGTGCTGAGCGAGGCCGCGCACATCTTCTAGAGAACGCACATCGCAGACCTTGGTCGAGGCCTGCACGCCCAGCGCGCGCATGTCGGCGGCGATCGCCTCCATCTCATCTGTTGAGCCGATATGTTCCGCGCCCGTCGCTGCGTCGCGCGGGGCTCCAATGTCTGAGATGACGATGTTTGCACCGTCTTGAGCCAAACGCGCGGCAATCGCTTCGCCGAGACCTTTGCGCCGACCGGAGCCGGTAATGACTGCGGTCTTTCCGGTAAACCTTCCCATCAATTCCCCCTAGCCGAGCTTGTCAGTCATGATGAATACGAGGTCGTCCGCCATGGCTTGAAACTCGCCTGCGATCGCCTGCATGGTGTCGGTCGATACGTCGCCGCCAAACTTGTCCATGTCATTGACGTCGATCGTTTCGATATAGGCGTACGGTGGTTTGTCATCAGACCCGAGCAGCGCGGTCGACTTGAACACAGCGAATTCATCTACCGATTGCAATCCGTTGACCGTCGGAATGTCCTTGGTTTTCGCCCAGGCCTCATAGTCCTCGACGCTCACCCCGGGCTTCAAATTGAACAGTGCGACAATCTTGGTACTCATATCCGGAACCTTCCCTATAGCTTATTTCGTCAAATGATATATCTTTTGATGTAAATGCATAGCCCTTACGTTGAAAGTGTCGCGAAACCGCGGCATTTTGTGAAGGGAAAAGGAGACCTCCATGGCCGATACGGAACGCGATCCCCGCCCAGACCCTGCCGAATATGATGGTCCGCCGGACTATCGCGTGGTCGGTCGGCACGGCGTCTATCCGGAAACCAGTCATGACGAGATTGCTCGTTTTAACTTCCTCGCGCAGATGAACCGTCACCTGTCGACCAAGGTCATGCCCGGCGTCGCTGAAGCGTTCGACGCGCGCGTGGCACCGGCCCGCAAGAAGTCCAAGAAAGCCGCGTATAAAACACGCCACGATGTGCGAAAGGACCTGGTAAAGGACCCGATGTTTCAATGGTGGTCAGCCATGCGCCGCGCGACAATGGAAACCCGTCAACAAGCAGGCCGATGGGTGACCCTTCGCCAGGCCGACGCGTTGAACAACAAAGTGAAGGACTTGACTGAAGGCGATCCACGTCTGGTGCTGGACCCCGACTTCAAACAGCCGCGTTCGACCGCGGCCATAGATCATCACTGCATGCCCGGTTCCTACTATACCGAACTGGTCCCGGGCGATGTTACCGGCCCGGCCAATTATGATGCAGGTATCTTCGCCACGACCGGCGGCATGCTGGGACGCTTCAATGATGGCGGCGGCGTCGCGGTGGCGCAGTGGGTTCAGGAGAATTTGCCAGACTTCAAACCAAAACGAATTCTCGATCTCGGCGCTGGGCTAGGCCACAATGTCCTTCCGATTGCAGCAGCCTTCCCGGACGCCGAGGTCATCGCCGTTGATGCCGGGGCGCCGATGCTGCGGTATGGCCTCGCCCGCGCCAAAAGCATGTGCATAGAGAATGTCACTTTCATGCAAGGTGACGTATCTGACCTGAAAGACATGTTCGAGGATGAGAGTTTTGACTGGGTCCAGTCGACCATGTTCCTACACGAGACCAGCTACAAGTCGATGCCGATGATCTTCGCGGAGACACAGCGCCTCCTCAAGCCGGGCGGCATCGTGCTGCATGTCGAACAACCGCAATATTCGGACGAAATGCCCTTGTTTGAACAAGCCATGCGGGACTGGGATGCGTTTTACAATAATGAGCCGTTCTGGACGAAGATGCATGAGGTCGATCTCGATGCGTGGATGGAGAAGGCCGGGTTCAGCCGCGATACGCTAATTCATGGCGGTGTTGCCGCGGTTGTCGACCCGGAAGTGTTCCCTGAAGCCGCGGAAGATACGGAGCAGGAAGATTATGGCCGCAAGGCTGCGTGGCACGTCATCGGTGCCCGTAAGGAGGGATAAGACATGACCACTTCAACCCTCGATCCGCTCAAGCTCGCTGGCAGCAAAGCCAAAGGCAAGCGCCCCTGGTTTCTGGATAATCCAGATACTGAGCGCGTCATGAACATCACGCTCGCGCTGATGCAGGAAGTTGCCGTGATCCGGGAGCGCCTAGACACGGTCGAACGCCTGCTTGACCGCGATGGCGTGGTGACGCGCGATGCCATCGAAGCCTACGAGCCGAGCAAGGACGAGGCGGACGAGCGCGGCTACTGGATGCAGGAATATATCGCGCGCTGCCTGCGCATCTTGCAGCAGGATCGCGAGGCACTTGCCCGCGGCAAGGAAGAGTCCAGCGAAGACGTGGCGGACGAATTCGCCACGGTCGACTGATGCGAGGTGCGCTTGCGATCGTGATCGGGCTCGGCTTTGGCGTGCCTGCTTGCCAATCAATTCCATCGCAACCGCCTGCCACAGATCTGAAAGCTGATCTGGATGAAATGCTCACCTGGTTTCCGGGCGTGTACGACAATTATCAGCAGATCGAAGACGAACGACTGTCCGACCTGAAAACATCGCTACGCCATCGGCATCTGAATCATACATTTCACCCCGTCTCGATTCCGGGCATTCCCGGGCGCCAACTCTATGCTCAGCAATACCAGCACCATGATCCGGCCGACCTCTATCGCCAGAGGATCTATTCTTTCGAGCCGGATGCGGAAGAAGGCGCCGTCCGGCTGACCATCTACACGCCAAATGATCCCAGCCAGCTAACCGATATTCACCTCGCCCCTGAGCGCCAGGCGGCACTTAGCGCAGGCGACTTTATCCTGAAACCTGGCTGCGAAGTGTACTGGACCAAAAATTCCGATGCCTTCGAGGGGTATTTGAAGGAGAGAGCCTGTTCGTACTACTCCACGCGTTATGAAACCCAGGTCTTTCTGGAAGAAACGCTAACCCTACGGCGTGATGCACTTCTGCTCAACGATCGCGGCGTCGATGGCGACGGCAATCTGGTATTCGGTGTCGATGACAGGGGACCGACTGTAAACTTGAAGCAGACCGAATTCACGTCTCTGGATGTCGAATTGCAGGAAATCACCCGCCTGTTGAGCGGTGACTATTTCTCTGACGCCGAAGGCGGCGCCCGCGAAGGCCGCCCCATTTACATGCGGGTCCGAAACATCACGCCCCCGATCGGTCAACGCCACGCCATGTATGCCGAGATGCGCCATGACGGCCCGGATGGACCGCACTATAGGCAGTTGATCTACCTGTTCGATGGGTCGGGCACCCGTACAGAAAACCGCATGCAGGCCTATCGCGTTACTGACGCGGCAGCCGCCGCATCCTTGATTGATGATCCAACGGGTCTGGCCCGCGGCGTTGTCGAAACAAGCGAACCATTGTCCGAGGATTGTTACACGACGTGGCATCGCAGCGAGACCGGCTATGCCAGCTGGATCGATCCGGCGCGCTGCGTCATCACGGGAAAACGCGGCGACCAGCGACGCATTGAGTCCCGCACGGAAATTTCTCAGGCCGCGATCGGTCAGCTCGAACGCGGCTATACGCTCGATAATGAGTTACTGTTCGGGAACGCCAATGGCGAATTGTACATTTGGCCGCGGGTAAAACCGGACCAGACAGACTAGACTCCGGCGCATTTTTAAATGATATATCATTTAAATCATACTCGAACGGGAGGCGAGCATGGGAGAGTTCCTTGCGGCCAATGAATTGGCCATTCTGAGATGGCTGCACATCGTGGCAATGGTCTATTGGCTGGGCGGCGAATGGGGCGTTTTTCAAACCTCGTACAAGGTTGTAAACCCGGCCCTTCCTCTGGAAGAGCGCCAGCGGCACATGGAGACCGCCTATCGCATTGATATCATGGCGCGGACGGGAATCATCAGTCTTTTGCCGCTTGGTTTACACATGGGATATCTATGGGGCGTGCAGCCATATGGCGGCGGCTGGCTAGTCGCAATGTGGCTGATCTGGATTGTCTGGATGGCGATCACATGGGGCGCCTTCGCCAAGCGAGGCACGGCCTGGTTCAAGCCGCTTTCGGACATTGAGGACTGGACCCGCTACATCCTGATTCCGACTTTGCTGATCACGTCGCTGATGTCGCTGGCGGGCAACGGGCCATTCGCAGGTGGCGCAGGTCAGCTCTGGTTCTCTGCCAAAATCCTAACCTATGGAGCCGCCCTGATCATCGGAGTGATCCTGCGGCTGATCATGCACGAGTGGCAGAAAATGTTCCCGGTTCTGGCGGCTGGTCCAAACCCTGAAGTCGAGACCAAACTCAAGAAGTCGATCCAGCTTGGGCGCAATGTCGCTTACATGTATTGGATCCTGATCCTGGCCACTGCCTTCTTCGGCGCGGTCAAACCGTTTTAATCAAAGGTGGGCGCCGCGGGGACCTCGGTGACGACAAACGTGCCGTCATCGTAGGTTCCGCCGACCTCGAAATCGGTCCATATGGCCTCATTGGCGAGAACGCCATCATAGTACAGCCGGACGCGACCCGCCTGCTGCCAGCTCAGTCCCGGCTTGTCGAAATAGTCTGAATAGCGTCGCTCATGCCAACCGCGCGGCGTGTCGAATCCGACATAAAGAATCTGGCCATTGTCTTGATGGATACCAAACAGGGTCTGGCCACCCGAAGGATCGGTGAGCTGAACCATATAAGCGGGTTTGCCATCGATCGTCCGATCCGAACGTCTTTGCTGTGTCCAGCCCTCGTCCAGCGCGTTGCGGATCGCGCCGAAGCCGAAATTATTGCTCCACATCGCATTGGCAGACTGATCTTCCATCCGCCCGGACTGATTATATGTCGCTTCACCATCAAAACTGAGCAGCATGGCCAGCGTTTCGCCTTGCCAGGCTTCAATTCGGACCTTGCCATTGGCAGCATGTGCGTCGGCTTTTTCGTCGGCGAAGACGCGCCACATCGCATAACGGTCCCAGGTGCGCGGCGCGCCATCGCGGCCATAGAGGATGTTCTGACCGGACAAGAATAGCGAACCCGGCGTGACGAATGTTTCTCCCCCGGCGGCCTCATGGGCCAGGCGAATGATCGCCGCGCCGTCCAGCTCCGCCAGGGTCCGATCTGCATCTGAGAGCAGCGCGATGCCATTTGTCTCGGTGATGGTCTCTCGCTGAACATCGACGACCGGACTCGTCTGACACCCGGCCAGGAATACAGCGGCCGTTCCCAGAAGTAAGTGCTTCAGCATCTCAACCCTCGACGATCATCACATGTGCGTCGGCCAGCGGCTGGCGCGTGGCTTTCAGCTTTGCATAGGCATCACTGTTCCAGAAGGCTTTCGCAGCTTCTTTGCTGGGCCATTTCGAAATCACCGCGCTGGTGCCATCAAACAGACCACCTTCCAGCGATTCCACACCCGGCGCGCGGACCAGATATTCGCCGCCGAACTCTGCCAGCAGTTTGGTCGTCGGCACACCATAATCTGCGATGAATCGCTCTCTGTCGTGGATTTGTGCAAAGACTATCAAATAAGCGCTCATCATCTTTTCTCCTGGAAGTGCTAGCCGTCGCTAAAACAAATGATATATCTTTTCTTATGCCGCGCTTTCGGGCGCTTTGCCAAGGGCCAGTCCTTATGAAACTTCTTCGTGCCGCCACTATCACGGTTTCTGATCTCGATCGAAGCGTGACCCTGTATTCTGAGTATTTCGATTACACGGTGGTCGAACAAGGCGCGGTCGAAGCGGATCTGGCGCAGAGTTGGGGCACACCGGGGTCAGCGGGATGCGCTTATGCCGTGATGCAGCCGAGTTCGGGCGCCGATATTTTCCTGCGCTTCATCGAGCAGCCTGCGGTCGCCGGCTTCAAGGCGCTCCGCTGTTATGGCTGGAACGCCGTCGAGATTTGCGTGCAGGATGTCATGGCCGTGAATGCACGCATGCTGGACAGTCCGTTCGAGATTATCGGGCCGCCGAACAAGATTCCCGGCCTTGACGCCATTCACCCCATGCAGGTCAAAGGCCCGGACGAAGAGATCGTCTATCTCACCCAGATCAATGATGACCTCCCGGAATACAATCTCCCGCGCGCAGGCAGTCTGATCGACAAGCTATTCATCCTGGTCATGGGCTGTTCGGACATGGATCGCGCCGCCGCCTGGATGCAGGACCATTGCGGCCTCGCCTTTGGGCGCGAGATGGAGATTCCTTACACAATGATCGCCAAGGCCTATGGCACGCCGCTGGATGAGCTGCATCGAATCTGTACGCTGATCCATGGTCAGGACGTGTTCCTCGAACTGGATCAATATCCCGCAGAAGCGGTGCCGCGCCCGCGGCACGAAGGCATGCTGGTTCCAGGCTGCGCAATCGGCACACTCTACCACCCGGATTTTGACAGTCTGCCAGGCCCCTGGATGACGCCGCCGGTCGTCCGCGACGGCGCAATTTACAAAGGTCAACGCGTCGGCGTCCTGCAGGACCCGGACGGTACACTCATCGAGATGGTTGAAGGATAAGGCATGAAGCTCGGAACGCTCAAACACGCAATCGATCACAAACCCACTGCTGAGGATTTTGCGATCATCGAGGCTGATCGCCCAGACTGCCCTGAAAATGGGGTGCTAGTCCGCGTGGTCCACTTGTCACTTGACCCCTATGTCGGCTCACGCCTGCGCGGACGGCACATGGGCGAAGCCCCGCCGGAGCCGATGAAGGGCGCCATTCCCGGCGCGATTGTCGGTCAGGTTATCGAAAGCCGTGCCCCGAACATCGTGCCCGGGGACTGGGTCCATGCGATGGAAGGCGGGTGGCAGGAATATGCCGCACTGCCAGCAAATGAAGTCCGAAAAGTCGATCCTACTATTGCCCCTCTGGCCGCACATGCAGGCGTGTTGGGCATGCCAGGACTGACGGCCTGGTCGGGGATCACGCAGCTCGCGAAGGTCGGTGCTGGGGATACTGTGCTGGTCGATGCGGCTGCCGGGCCGGTTGGAGGAACTGTCGGTCAGATCGCGCGCATCAAAGGCGCGGAACGGGTCGTCGGGATCGCTGGCGGACCTGAAAAATGCGCTTTGGTAACGGACACTTACGGCTTTGATGTTTGCGTGGACTATAAGTCGGAAGGCTGGCGCGATCGCCTGGCAGAAGCTCTACCTGATGGCCTGTCCGTCTTCTTCGAGAACGTCTCGGCTGACATGGCCATGCTCGCCCTCAGCCATGCCCAGACCTATGCGCGCGGTGTCCTGTGCGGTCTGGTCGATGCCTATCACACCGAGGCGCAAAGCCAGCATCCGCTAAATGCGGGTCTGATCATCGGCAAGCGCGCGCAGCTGTTCGGTCTGGTTGTGTATGATTTCTATCCGCGTTGGGATGAATATGTCTCCGAAGCTGCGAGCTGGATTACCAGCGGGCAGCTGAAATTTGCCGAAGATCGCGCCCAGGGCCTTGAACAGGCGCCCGCCCTGTTCGAGCGACTCATAAGCGGCAAGAACATGGGCAAAGCCGTGGTCACGGTCGCCCCGGAGCAGGCATGACGATCCGCAAAGCCTATGTCGATGGCGGCTATGGTCAGATCCATTTGCGCGTTGCCGAGGCCCGCGAGGACACGGGCAAGCCTGCCTTGATCTGCCTGCACCAGAGCCCGAAATGCGGGCTGGAATTTGCCACCTTCATGGCCGAAGCCTCTCGCGACAGAATGGTCATCGCGCCGGACTATCCAGGCTATGGCATGTCTGATGCCGCGCCTTCAGAAGCCGCGACCACCGTCCCGATGTATGCCAGAGAGATGTGGTCATTGATGGATGCGCTCGAGCTCAATACCGTGGACTTGTTCGGCAATCATACCGGCGCAAAAGTCGCCGCTGAGATGGCCATGCAACGTGGGGATCGTGTCCATGCCATCGCGATGATTTCGGCTGCGATCCTGACCGATGAAGAGCGCGAGATGTTCAAGGACATGTTCACGCCGATCCCGCTCGATGAGGCACATACGCGGTTTAAGATCAGCTGGGAACGCATCCTCGAACGCCAGGGCCCGGGCCAGACGCTCGAGATGATGGATCGCTCCATCTACATGAACATGATGGGCGGCGAGGCGTATGAATGGGGCCACGTCGCCGCGTTCGCCTGGGGCAAACCGTTTGACGAGGCGCTGACCAAGCTGCCGCACAGGATCACACTGCTCAACCCGATCGACGACCTGACCGAATGCACCCGCCGGGCTGTGCCGCTGCTGCGCAATGGCGAAGTAATCGAGTGCCCGCAATGGGGCTATGGCTTCATGGACGTGTCGCCGAAAGACGTTGCCGACCTGGTCCTGTCAAAACTGGACGCGTCTGCCCCCGCCTAGTGCCCGTCCGTGTAGCGATACTTGCCGAGGAAGAGCAGTGGGATGGTCGAGACGAAAAGAATAATCGCGGCACTGGTCAACGTGAAGTTCCAGTCTTGTCCCGGCAGAATACCGAGATTGATGCCGAGGAAATGTACGCCGCGTCCATCCGCAATATCCGTCATGATACTCGGCCCAAGCCCCGCCCCGAGCGCGAAGAATCCATAGATAGCGCCATAGATCGCCGAGTAGGATTTCATCCCGAAATATTTCGATACCATATAGGCCATGAAATCGTATTCGACCCCGGCACCAAAACCGATCATTAGGATCGCAATGGTCGCGGTTGTCGGCGTGACGCCTGGCTGAGCCAGCATCCATAGCGCAATCGCCGGCGACGCAAGGAAGGCAAAGGCCACGCCGGGTGCCCAGAACCGATCGATCAGGTAGCCGCCAATGATGCGCCCGCCGAGCACCGCAAGCCCGGTCAGGGTGGCGAGCCCGACGGCTTCGTCCATCCCGAATTCGTTGGCGCGGAGCACGCGCTCAATGTTTGGAATGATCGCACCGATGGCATAGGAGATAGGCACGAAAGAAATCGCCAGGACCCAGAACCGCCATTCTCGCAGCGCTTGCGGCAAGGTCATGCCCGGCAGTTCCACCGCCTGACCCTCAACCTGTTCCGGCGGCGTCTTCTTGATGTCGAGAAACATCATCATCAGAACAGGGATGAACACCAGTCCGCAAAAGCCAAACGCCATGATGTATTCAAGCCGCATCCCGTTCTGCCCGATCAGCGGCAACACCTGATTGATCACCATCCAGACCAGTCCGATTGTCCCCAGAAGGGCAATCCCCAGGACCGGATATTTCATGTCGACGATGGAAGCCTCGCTCGCGGGTTCATCGCTGACATCGCGAAGGCTCAGATAGGAAAGTGGCAAGGCGATCACGATCGGCAGCAGGCCGAGCAGCACATAGGCCGAGCGCCAGCCTGACCCGCCGACAAAGTGAAACGCCTCGTTCGAAACAATGTATTGCGACCCGAATTTGGCGAGCGCGCCGAAGACGCCCGTCGCGATCAATGCAATCCCCAGCGCGATTCCCCGATTATCCTTGAACCAGTTGGCAACAGGCCGAGTGAACGTGATTGGAAGTGTTCCTGCACCCGCAAATGCAAGCACCAGCCACAAGCCGATATAGAGCGTCTTGGACCCCGTGTTCAGTGCCAGCGCCATCATCGCCAGACCAAAAGTCACGATCGAGATAAGGGCGACCCGTCGCGCGCCAAATCGTTCAGCGAGGACTCCGATAAAGGGCGAGGCAAAGAACGCCCCGAACGTGTAAATGGCCAGCGCATTCAGGATATCGCCGGCCGACCAACCCATTGGGCCGAACTCACCCAGCAGAGGCGGGATCATCACGCCAATGGTGTAGAACGGCAAAGGCGAAAGTCCGAGACCGACGCCGACCGCTGCTGCGGCCAGAACCGGCCAGCCGCGCTTAAACTCACCGTCCTGCGCCATTCAATCCTCCAAAATTCAATATTCGCTCTTGGCGAAATTCTTGTCCTGCGGTCTATTGGTATATCTTTTCACGTCAGCGTCGAGGAAAATTTGCTATGCAACTGACAAGACGTCAATTTGTGGCTGCAACCAGTGCAACTATGGCAGCCAGTTGCGCCCCAAATGTTCGGTCGAAACAGGACGCGGACGTGCTGATCCTGGGCGCCGGCCTCGCGGGGCTACATGCCGCCAGAATGCTTCAGGCGGACGGCTTCAATGTCATCATTCTGGAAGCCAGCAGTAGGATTGGCGGGCGCATGTGGACCCTGAACGACATTCCCGGTCGCCCGGAAGCCGGCGGCCAGCAAGTCGGGCAGTCCTATGCACGGATCCGGTCGACCGCGCTGGATCTGGGACTGAGCATTTTACCGCCAGCGCCGGGCGGGTCGCGCGACAAGACCATGGTGCTCGACGGGCGAGTCTTCGATGCGCGCGATTGGATGACCGCGCCGGAAAATCCATTTCCAGAACCGTTCAAGCGCGCCGCGCCAGACGCGGCCCTGTTCATGGCGGCGGCGCCGCAAAATCCGTTGATCGATCAATATGCCTGGCGCGAAGTGGGGCCCGATCAC
>Ga0207422_1003726_pt1 | contig 14414 bp, 16 predicted proteins | sample MarCyaLeptolynsp_FD_187757 | JGI IMG/M metagenome (GOLD analysis project Ga0207422, IMG submission 187757) | Marine cyanobacterial communities from Panama - species 1 Leptolyngbya sp. (SPAdes) | ecosystem: Environmental > Aquatic > Marine > Unclassified | place: Panama: Panama City | collected...
GATCTCTTCCGCGGTTGGTTCGGCAGCAGCTTCCACTGGCGGCGTTTCGGCCTCCAGTGTCGGACTTGTATTACTGGTCTGACCGCACGCGGTCAGGGCGAAAATGGTTGCAAGTGCGGTAAATGTAGCTCGCATAAGTCAAGGCCTCCCAATGCCTCTTTTTATCGATATTCGGCAAAGAGCAGGTTTTGAAAGCGGCGGCAAGAGCGCATGTCACTCATGTCACCTGCTGTAATGTTCACTTTTTCAGGATCATTCGAACGTTAGGCTCGAACGCAGGATCAGGATTCGAATTGGAGCGCCCATGCGCAAGCGAATGATCGCGACCCCACTTCTCGCCGCGCTATTGTCCGGCTGCGTCATCACCTCGACGGCTGGCCTGCTGTACAATGGCGCCAAGCTGGCCGGAAAAACAGTCTATTATTCTGGCAAGGGCGTCTATCAAATCGGCAAGCTCACGGTGCGCGCCGGCGATGGGGTGCTGGATGGAACCGAGCGGATGCTACGCCTCACAATTCTAACCGCTGATGCCACGGGCGCCGTGATACGCACCACCCGCGAGATCCACTCATCCGCGCTGGAAGCCGAACTGGCCGCGCTTGAACGAATGGAAGGCGTCATCGAAGTTATTATCGAACCGCTGGACTAAGCACTTTTATCTTAATCAATCCGGGATTATATTGTCTGCGTTCCTTGTGAACTATGGTGATAAATGCGCGTGTAATAAGCGGTTCGGACCCGGGGGCGGTACCCGGCGCCTCCACCAATACGATCTCTTCCTTCAGCGGGGATCATTTGGGGGCGAAATAGGATCGACGGACGTGTAAAAGCGATGCTTTCACCCGCTTGAGCTGCGTTAGAAGCTCAATCAACAATAGTTGCTAATGACAACTTTGCTGAAGGTGAACTGCTCGCTGCGTAACGCAGTGCGTACTAACCGCTTTAACTCCTAGGGCATCAGCGCCTTAGGCGGGGCCCGGAGGCGCCTGGCAACAGAAGCCTCCACTTTTGTTTCGTAGAGTAGCCGGTCCTGTAGCATCTATTACAGGCCGGACATCAGACCAGATTGAGACACCCGGGTGGGGAAGTCACAGTTTTACGCTCGCCTGACGAATGAACGGCGTTGCGAGATAAGATTCGAGGCGCTATCCAGTGCGCCAGCGTAGGAGAGCTTGATGACGGACTATATTGGCTATGAGGCTCTGACTCAGGCCGCGATGCGGGGGGTCGTTCGAGAAGCGTTGCGCCAAGCTGAGAAAGGCTCAGCGCCTCCCGGGGATCACCATTTTTACATCACCTTCCGGACCAAGGCGCCCGGCGTAAAGATCCCGGACCATCTGATCGAACAGTTTCCGGAAGAGATGACGATTGTCGTCCAGCACCAATATTGGGATCTGGAAGTTCATGACGGTCATTTCGAGATTGTCCTGAAATTCAATCGCGTACCGCAGCATCTATCCATCCCTTATGTGGCGCTGACCCGGTTCGTGGACCCAGCGGTGAATTTTGGGGTCAGCTTCGAGAAACCTGCATCCGGCGAGGATGCAGCGGTGGTCGCACCAGCGCTGGAGGCCGACAGTGCCGACAGCGAAAGCAAGGAAGCCACGGAAGCTGAAAGTGACGAAACCGTCGTCAATCTCGACGCGTTCCGCCGTAAATAAGCATGACCAAACCCGCCGAGGACGAAAAACCGCGAGTCTCGGATGCCGAGATGCTGGCCCGGTTTCAAAACAGCAAAAAACGCCCGCCCTGCTCCGATACGCTGGGTATGCGGCTCGCCGATGTTAACCAGGATGCCAAGCGCATTCGGATGAATTTCGACGTCTCGCCGAATTTTGCGAACCCGACCGGGGCCGTGCAAGGCGGATTCATCGCCGCGATGATGGATGAAGCGATGAGCACCTGCGTAATCATCGCCTCAAATGTCACCATGACGGCGCCAACCCTGGAGATGAAAACCTCCTATCTGCGACGCCTGATGCCAGGCCCTGCCCATGTCGAAGCGCATATCCTGCGCATGGGACGTTCCGCGGCGTTCATGGAAGCGGAGTGCTTTGACGCGGACGGGAAGCTTGTCGCCAAGGCGACCGCGACAGCCATCCCGATGCCGTTCAAACGCCTGGATTAGGCGATAAACAAAGCTACCAAGACCTCGTAACCGACCAGCACCGTGCCGAGAATCGCAATCCCCCAGAACAGGGATCTCAAATAAGACACGCCGAACAAATAGAGCGGCACAAATCCAAGCCGCCCAGCGAGATAGATGGCGGCGCCAATCTGGGTCAGCTGCGTTGAAAGAGCGGCCATTTCCACAATCATGACCAACGGAATGAAGAGCAGCATGCCTTCAATATGATTGGCCACCGTGCGGCGTGTGCGGCCTTGCATATCGGTATAGTCTGGGTCGCCGTCGCGGCTCCCAAGACCCCATCCAAATCCTTGATTGAGCGGCACCAGCGTGCCCTGGAACATGAGCAAGCCAAACAGGATCAGGACCGATCCCACGACCATTTCCAACTCGAAACTCATATTGACCTCCTGTTTCTAAGTTACTACATTTTTCGTAGTTACTGGATTTCGTCAAGTGAATTGTCTAGACTGCGGTATGAGCAAGAAGAATCTGCCCCTTTGCCCGGTTTCTCGCACCGCCTTCATCATCGGATCGCGATGGACGAGCGAAATCATTCGCGAGCTCGTCGATCATGGCCCTCGCAGATTCTCTGACTTTGAAGGCGCTCTGGCCGGAATCGCTCCGAATACGCTGTCGAACCGGCTGAAGATGCTAGAAGATCACGATGTGATCCAACGCAAGGTCTACGAGACGCATCCGCCGCGATCAGAATACCACCTGACGGACAAGGGCTTGAAAATGCGCCCGATCATTGACGCTATGCGCCATTGGGGACAGCAGAGCAGCTGAGCTTGTTGGCACAAAACGTGTATGATAAGTTTCGTATGCGAATTGAAGTCGTAGAAAAGTAAGCGGGGACAATGATGCTGAACACGTGGCGCGGGCTGATGCTCGCTGCGGGCGTAGCGGCGATACCTGCTTTCGCGCAGGCCGAATGCCCGCCCCCTGAATCGCTGGATCGCTATGCCCAGACCGCCCGAGATGCGCTCGTGGCGCTGGACGGTCTGGTACCAGAAGAACAGCAACGAAATCTGGAAGATCGCTATACGGCAATGTCGATCTTGCGTTGGAACGGGCAAGGCCGAGATGCGATCCTGGGCGAGCAATCAGCGCTCGATCTTCTGTCACAATGCGTTGATTCCGGGCGCTGCGATGCTGAATCCAGCGAGCGCTCTGGCGCCGGTCCACGAACGATCGCGCCATATCCCAGCGATCGGCTGGTGAATTGGGCCAATCTGCAACTCGAGTGTGAGGTGACAAATCCGCTTCCTGAACCGGAGGCGCAAGAGGAGGCGGCTCCGGACACGGTGATCGAAGCTGAAACGGTAGATACGGAAGTCGTGCCGGAAACTGATCCGGCTGCGGCTTCGGACGTGGATACGGAAGACGCCGCCGATGCGGTCACCGCGATCGAAGAACCCGCCCCCGAAGACGCTCCGGCGACCATTATCGACGACGCATCAGAAGATCCCAACACGTCCAGCGAAGAGTTTGCCGAGGAAGCCTCAGACCTACTTCCGGCGGATTCGCCAGACGAGTTGATCGTGGCCGAGGACACAATGACCGAGTCGATTGACCAGCCGGTCACGGCCGCGTCTGATCAAGCCTCGAACTCGGAACCCATGCCGACAAGTCCGCTCTTTTCTGAATCTGAGTCCCAGCGATTGGTGCGGATGGCGGCAACGGCGATGAAGAAAGGTGATCTGGGCGGCGGTGTCGAATATATCAGCCAGGTTTGCCTGCGTCAGGCGGCAGAGGTTGATCCGGCCGCGCTCTGTGAGGTCATTTTCAATCACTATAACCGCCTTGCAGTGCGCGCTGATCCGATTGCGTTCCTGGCCTTCGCCGACCATATGTGCCGTGTTGATTACGACCGCGGATGCGCGAGCCTTGCGACCTATTTCGGTGTCACCACGACCGGAGAGGCGCATGCCGCCGCGATCAATTTCTACAATCGGGCCTGTAATAGTGGCGACGCAGATGCCTGCGCTGCCGCGTCTGACTATTTCCTCACCGGCCGCGCCAATATTGCTGATCCGGAGCGCGCGCGGGACACGCTGTATCGCGCCTGCGATCTGGGGCGCCTCGATTCTTGTCAGGGATTGGCAGAATTTTTTGCGCGCGGCGTGGGTGGAGACGCCGATCTGGAGCGCGCGCTTGAGCTGAACGATGTCTCTTGTCCGTCCGTAGCGACAAAGGATGCTGATACCTGTGTCGCAGCTGCGAATTTTGTCCTGCTCAACATGGAAGCCGGCCCCGACCGCGCCGCGCGGGTGAGGACCTTCACCGAGCGCGCCTGTGCAATCGGCCATGCGAATGGCTGTGCCTGGCACGCAGATAATCTCGAATACGGGATTGGCGGAGACGTAGATGCGGCCAACGCAAACCGTGCGCGCCGCAAGGCTTGCCGGTTCGGCCACGAAGCCAGCTGCGAGGCCAGCTCCTAAGGCGCTCAGTTCACCGCCTTTACCCGCATATAGATACCCTCACGCTCGCCGACGCGACGCTCGACCAGTAGCCGCGCGACCTGATGATCATCTTCGAACGCATTGCCTGTGAGGCTGTCCAGCAGCGCCTTGGCGAGATTGTCGAGATCCATCCAGGGCGCGTCGCCAGTATACTCCATGATGATGTGCACATCATAATCGCCGTAGCCTGGCCGCAAGGGCGTGAAATCCTTACGGAAAAACTCGCGAAACAGTTGTTTGTAATATTTCGTCTGAGTCGTGAGCCCGAAGCAGCGCACTTCCAGCGCGCCGTCTTCCCGGATCCGGCCACGGACTTTGCCGTTCTTGATCCAGCCGTCCACGCCTATGGAGTCCAGCCAGCGGTTTCGCGGCGGACGACGTCCTCGATCACATTAATCGCGTCTTCGCTGTCATTTAGGCACGGCGCCACGGAATAGGCTTCGCCGCCCGCTTCGAGGAAGGCGTCACGTCCTTCCATGGCGAGCTCTTCCAGGGTTTCGAGGCAATCGGAAATGAAGGCCGGAGAGACCACAACAACCTTCTTCACGCCCTGACCGGGCAAGGCTTCCAGCGTCTTGTCAGTATACGGCTGAAGCCATTTCGTCGGTCCAAAACGGCTCTGGAACGTCGTCATGGCAAAGCCATCCTGCCAGCCGAGACGCTCCGCCACCAGGCGCGTCGTCTTGTGGCACTGGCAATGATAGGGGTCCCCCTTGTCGAGATAGGCTTTGGGAATGCCGTGATAGGACATCAGCACCTTGTCCGGCGTAAACTCAAGCGATGCCAAATGCTGCTGGATACTGTTCGAGAGCGCCTTGACATAGGCTGGCTGGTCGCAAAACGCTGCTGCCGTTCGAACAGCCGGTTGCCAGCGCATTCGTGATAGCGCCTTGAATGTGCGATCACAGACGCTTGCGGTCGTCGTCGCCGAGTATTGCGGGTATAGCGGCACCACACAGATGCGATCGCAGCCCTGGTCCTTTAAAGACTCGATCTTTGAAGCGATGCTCGGATTGCCATAATTCATGGCGAAATCGACGATCAACTTGTCACTGCCGATCCGGGCGCTCAGCTTCTCTGCCTGGCGCCGGGTATAGACCAGGAGCGGTGAACCGTCCTCCGTCCAGATCTTCTTGTAGGCACGGCCTGACTTGCTCGGCCTGAACGTCAGGATCGGCCCCTGCAGGATCAGCTGCCAGATGGGCCCTGGCACTTCGATGACGCGCGGATCGGACAGGAATTCCGACAGATAGCGCCGTATTGACCAGTAATCGGTCCCGTCCGGTGTGCCGAGATTGACCAGAAGTACACCCACCCGGCCCTGACGCACGTCTGGGTGGTCGGTTGGTAACGGGCCAATAGCACCTGGAATAGAAACGGTCGCGCTCATCGTATCGGGCATTCAATCATCCTTTGCCCGCTTATTTAAGCCGTGGACCAGAATGGCAAGTGGGGCGTTGCGCCCCGATCTGCGAGGCGAGGCGCGCGATTAGGCTGAAATCAGCCGTTCCCGCACGTCGCGCTTGAGGAATTTTCCACTCGCATTGCGCGGGAACGGGTCATCGCTGATCCAGACATGCGTCGGGATCTTGAACTTGGCCAGACGCTCGGCGCAATGGGCCTGAAGTTCGCTCGGCGTGATCGACGTGCCCGGTTTCAGATGAACGGCCACGCCGACCTCTTCGCCCAGGCGTTCGTCGGGAACGCCGAATACGCAACACTCGGCGATCGCCGGATGGTGGTAGATTGCAGCTTCGACTTCGACGCAATAGATGTTCTCGCCGCCGCGCAGCACCATGTCCTTCTTGCGATCGACGATATAGATGAAGCCATGCTCATCGAGGCGAGCAATGTCCCCGGTATGCAGCCAGCCGTCAGTGATAGATTCCGCCGTCGCTTCCGGTCGGTTGATATAGCCCTTGATCACGGATGACCCCCGGATCCACAGTTCACCCAGCTCACCAACGGCGACGGTCTCACCCGCATCATTGACGCATTTGACCTCAAAGTTCGGCATCGCCGGGCCAGCCGAGTCGGGCTTGTCGACAAAAAAGTCACCCGCAACCGACGTGATAATTCCGCACGCCTCGGTCATTCCATACCCCGTGCCGGGTCGCGCCGTGGGGACCCGGTCTTCAATGTCCAAGACCTGATCAGGCGGCACCTGCGCGCCGCCACAGGAAATCGCCAACAGACTAGATGTGTCGGTCTTATCAAAGTCCGGGTGGTTGATCAGCTCCCGCCCCATGACCGGCACACCGCCGGCGGAGGTTAGCCGCTCGCGTTCGATCAGACGCAGCGCCTCGCCCGCATCCCAGCGATACATCAGCACCAATTTGCCGCCGACGGCGGTGGCGCGATAGGCCGCGCAATTATTGGCCGTGACGTGGAAAAGCGGCGTCGTGATCAGTGTCGCGGGGACTGGCATGTTTGCAGGTGGCTCAACACCGGTCGCCGCCTGCACCGCCAGCATGGCGGAGGCGGCTGCATATTGCATATTCAACAGGTTCGCGACGCAGCCGCGATGAGTGAGCTGCGCGCCTTTGGGAAATCCGGTCGTTCCGGATGTGTAGAAGATACAGGCATCGCTGTCCGGATCGATATCAACATCTGGCAAGTTCCGGTCGACGCTGATGATGTCCGCCCAGTCGGTTGCGCCTGCCGGCAAGTCGTCAGCGCGCACCGCGATCAGTCCTGGCTGATAGTCCAGCTCACGATTGCCGACGATCCGGGCGAGACGTTCCTGGTCGGCAAAGATGAATTTGGGCCGCGCATCATTGATGCCGTAAGCCATTTCCGGCTCGGTCCACCAGGCATTGACCCCGACAACCGCGACACCGATCGAAGTGCAGGCCCAATACAGGATCATCCATTCGGGGTAATTGCGCATGGCAATGGCGACCCGGTCGCCTGGTCGTACACCCTGCTCAAATAACCAGCCTGCGGCGCTCGCGGCTTGCCTGTGGGCCTCGCCATAACTGATCCGCTCGCCCTCATAGACGATATAGTCGCGGTCTGCGAACTGGGCGGTCGATAGCCAGATTTCACGCACGCTGTTCGGGCGGTTCTTGTAGTCCCGGATCCGATTGCCGAGAATATCGGTTTCGATAATCTCGAAATCGCCGCCCGGACCAGTCAGTTTCTCATGCGCGGCCGCAAGTTCCTTATAGTGCATATCCTGCCCCAATTATCGTTTTCTAAGGTCATACGACACGCATACCGGTGCGAAAGCCCTCACGTCGAGGTACGGCTTGTGGGAGGATGAAGGCGTTGGGACTATCGCATCTTGCTGCTCGGAACTGGCAGACGCGTCATTCCGCTGCCAAGGGCGTTGCGTTGGCGGCTGCGATGGCTTCTTCGGCCGCACGCTCACCAGACCGAATGGCGCCATCAATGTAACCCGTCCATTGCGGCGAGGTTTCCGTTCCCGCCCAGAGCAGAGCGCCAATTGGTCGGCGCAGCCACTCGCCATATCGGGCATAGATTCCCGGCGCGGCATATGCGCCATAGCAGCCACCCGACCAGACCTCAGCAGTCCAGTCGGCGTCGGCGTATTCAAGCGGTTCATTCGCCGCCGCGCCAAAGTGGTCAGCCAGCATGGAGAGGACAAGCGCGCGGCGATCCTCCTGACTGACATCGCCATGATTGAGCGCATGATCGCCGTCAAAGAATCCCGCGATCACGCCCTTTTCCTGACCGGGTGGGGTGACATCGAAACATGGAGAGCATGGCACGTCGTCGCGGATCACTGAGCCATTAATGCCCTGCTCTCGCCAGAACGGGCGATCATACACAACCCAGTATTTGATCGCAGACCCCATAGCGAGCTTCGCATGAAGGGCCGCCTTGGGCTGGGGCAAAGCCGGTGCGAAGTCGAGCTTGGACACCAGCGTGGGCGGGACGCAGATGATCACGCGTTTCGCCTCATACTTTGCCTTTGGCGTTTGCACGACGGCGCCATCCTCGCGCCATTCAATCTTCAAGGCAGGTTCTTCAAGGTGCAGACGGTCACCGAGCTCCTCTGCCATTTTGCGCGCGATCTGATGCACGCCGCCATGAAAAAGAAAATTTTGCGCGCCGCCCTCATCCGCGGAAATCATCACGTCCAGCCCGCCACCGGATTGAATGTAATGCAGGAAGAACAGCATCGAAATCTGCGCCGCTTCAGCGCAGAACAAAGAGAAGCAAAGCAGCCGATACAGCTGTTTGAGCCGTTCGCTTTTGACATGAATCGACAACCATTGCTCGACCGTCTGGGCATCAAGTTCCTGCGCTTTTGGATGCGCCCAGGGCGCTTCGCAATCAATCTCGGCCAGTAACCGCTTCATTTTGCGCCTGACCGACACATAGTTGAGGCCGTCGCGCAGACCGAAGAGTCCATCAATGTCTTCGCGCTCGCCATGATACTCTTTGCCCATCATCCGGATGACGCCTTTGCCCTCCAGATGAGTTGGATAGGTGCGCACCTGATATTGTTCGGCCATCGCCGCTAGCCGCGTTTGTGTCGGGCCAAGCCACATGCCGCCAAGGTCAATGTCCAGACCCGCCACAGTGCCGTGCCTTGTCCGCCCGCCAACCCGGTCGCGGGCTTCCAAAACGAGTGTATCAGAACAGCCCAACTCATTGAGGCGCCGCGCCGCGGACAGTCCCGCAAATCCTGCGCCGATTATGATTGCATCATGCATCACGCTCTCCTCCCTTATTGTCTCCGTGGGTCGCATAAAGCCGGTCAAGGAAGGCCCGGTGCATGACCGCCAGATCTTCGAGTAGCAGTTTGGCTTCCGGCTCAGTCGTGGACATGGCGAGGTCGACCACGGCCACTTCAGTCTCGATCATCAGCCGAGCTGCAGACATCGCGCGATCACCCGATAAACCTGGCAGATGCTGGCAGAATGTCTCTGCGAAAGCCTGCGCAAGGCGCTCATTGTCTTCCTGGTCGATCGCTCGCAGTTCCGGCACCGCCTGCATCGCTTTGCGGACCGCGAGTGTCGACGGATTGTGCTTCAGGATCGATACAAACTGCTGTGCGAATGCTGGCCAGACCTCACGCAGGTCCGTGGCATCTGCGAATTTGAGGGCAATCTCTTCAAACTCGCGATCCCAGTCCGCGACAACGCGCTGGGCGAGCGTGGATACAACCGCCAACTTGTCCGGAAAGTAGCGATACAGGGTGGCGACCCGGCATCCGGCCCGCTCAGCGAGCAAATTAGTATTGAACCCTTCCCAGCCCTTTTCCGTCAGTAACTCGGCGGCAGCAGTCAGAATTGCGTCAAACGTCTTGCGAGAGCGCGCTTGCGTCGGTCGCGCCCGCAGGATTGAGGATCGAACGCGCGGCGTTCGAGCCTCACCTTCTAAGTTTTGATTAGCGTTCACCATAAGCGAGCATATACTCGTTTTCTAAAAGCGAGTAAATACTCTTTTTAAAGGCAGCTGCGCAGCCATGCAGTTTGAATGACGAGAGAAAACCAAAAAAAAACGGAAGCGCACACTTCGCGCAATGCGCAAAAAAAGAGTTTGAGTGGTACCGGTGGTCGGGCTCGAACCGACACTTTCCAAGGAAAACGGGATTTTGAATCCCGCGCGTCTACCAATTCCGCCACACCGGCCTGTGCGATCAGGCCGCTTAAGTGCCGCAGAGAATAGCGATCGTCAATCTCCACTTTGCGGTTGGCACAAACCTCGCTAGTCACCGCATCATGACCGAAACTGGAACGCCGCCGCGCACCTTTCTGCAATCGCTTGAGGCGATGGCTGACGACGCCCCTGAAGCGGGCTTCTCGCTGCACGATATCCTCGACCGGTTGGAAGAGCGCGCCTTCGGGGCCATGCTGTTCATTCTGGCCTTGCCCTGCGCAATTCCATTCCTTTACGGCGTGCCACAAGTGGTGTCGCTGCCCATGATGGCGCTCACGCTGCAGATGCTGGCCGGTCGCGAAGAGCCCTGGCTGCCGGAAAAGTTTGGTCAACGTATGATCAACAAGGCGGGCCTGACCCGCACCTCGCGGTTTGGGCGCAAATGGTTTGGCTGGCTGGAAGTGATTTCGCATCCGCGCCTGACCTTCCTGACTGGCAAGACTATGGAGCGTGTCGTCGCATTATTCCTGACCGCGTTCTGCGCATCGATCCTGGTGCCGTTGCCGCTGACCAATTCGACCCCGGCCATCGCCGTTGCAATCGTGGCCTTCGGCCTGATGGCGCGGGACGGCATCCTGGTGATTCTAGGCGCCATTCTGGGCACAGTCTGGATCGGCATCCTGGTTACCGGATCGACCTGGATCATTACCTCGCTGAAATCCATGATCCTCGGCTAAAATCGCGCATGACAGAACGGTAACGCCCCGTGCGTGGTTGCCGCATGGACTCTGAGGCTCGGCGGTACGATTCTATGGGCCATGCTGGACCGCATCGATCCCTTTCTGAAAACCTGGCGCTGGCCTGCTCTGGCGCTGGCGGCAGCTGTGTTCATGCTGGGCGCCGCGCACGCGTTCGAGACATTTGCGCTCTTGCTGCCCTGCCCGCTCTGCCTGCGTCAGCGTGAGGTCTATTGGGCAGTGGTCGCAATGTCGGTTACGGCGCTTGCTTTGTGGCAGGTGCGGCGCAATCCGCGTTTTATCTTTGCAGTCAACATCATGCTCGGCCTGATCTTCCTGACCGGCGCCATCGTGGCGGTCTATCATGCCGGGGTCGAATACAGGTTCTGGCCGGCACCGAGTGGATGCACGGCAACGGTGGTCGATATGAATGCCATCGATCTGTCCGACCTGAACCAGCGTCAGGGCGCGCCATCTTGCATGGATGATCCCTGGAAAGGCGCGTACGGCCTGTCCATGGCGGGATGGAATGCACTGATTTCGCTGGGCTTGTCGGTGCTGAGTTTCCGCGCCGCAGGGATCAGCCTGCCCCGCCCAAAGACGCTAAGCCCCGCTGAATAAGGTACCAGGCAGCGACCAGAGACAGCACAGCGCCAATGGTCGGCCACAGGCGCATGCGGCGATACCAGATCGGAAGCTCCGGCGAGATGCTGTCATACAGGAAGTGCAAAATGAAAGCGGCCGCCATGGCTGCATAAATCCAGGCTGGGAACGCGTATTGAAACGCTGCCATGACGAGGCCCCAGCCGATCAGGGGACCAAATGTGGCGGGTCCGAGTTCGGCAAATCGCGGCCGCTCGCGCTTGGCCACTTCCGCGCCCCAGCGCACGCCGCCGAGAAAACTCAGGATCACAGCTGAATAGACCAGCAGCCAGGTCCCGGCAGTAATCACTTGCGTATAATTATCTCGCCAGACGAACATCGCGCCAGCCGCCGAAGCGAACGGAATAACGCCGCCAAACATCAGTGCCATAGGCACTTGGGGGGGTGCAGAACGGAACATAGCTCAAATCCCTTCGATCATGTTCATCGCATATCAATTTTACGGGTCTATTAATTTAATATGTCACGACGACTGATTGCTCTTTTGATTGCATTATACGCAATTGCCTTCGCTTTCGGAGCGATGGCGGCCATTCGCTGGCCGAGCTTGATGATGGTCGCAAACCTGTTGCTGGAAGATGAAGCCGCGATGGCAGGGGTTGCTGGTATCGACTGGCGCCAGCTCGGCATTGTCTATGGCGCGCCCTATTTCCTTGCTGCCTTGTGCCTATATGCGGCGGCGCTGTCGCTCGGCAACAAGCAGCGCGCGGCGCGGATCTGGTATGCCATGGGCGTCGTGGCCGGCTTCCCTTGTGTGTTCCTCGTCGATTTTGAACCAGGCTGGTGGCAGGACCCAAGCGCGGGTGAAGGCGCTGTAGCAGGCGCCGCGGCAGGCGCCGTACTGCTCGGCATCGCCGTCTGGGAACTTTGTCGCAAACCGAAGCGCAAGCCTGAACCTGTCGTCGAACAAATGCCCGGCGAACCGCAAGTGGTCTACGTTCAAGCCCCGGCGCCTGACCCTGAAAAACCACAGAAACGCAAATACCGTCGTCCAGTACCAGCTGCGATCGCACGCCAGCGGGCCCACTTCGCGGCAGAGGGCCGGCGAATGATGGCGCGGCAGCGTCGCCACTAAACTGCCACAAAGCCGCCCGCAAAACGCCTGAGCGATTTTTCCCTTTGTTTGCAAATCGCTGTCAAATCCGTCACAAAGACAAATCTCTGGGAGGAGACCTCTAATGTTAAGACGCGTGGCCGGATTGGTGATGCTCGGATTCGGCCTCTGGCTCGGATGGGGCGCGCTGGATGCAATCCTTGCATTCACGAGTCGGGGCGGCGACGTCGCGAGCGCTTTGCTGGAGCCTCCGACAGGATTGATCCGCGTTGTCAGCACGATCCTGATGAGCCTGGGTGGTCTGATGGTTCTGCTCAGCACTCGATTTGGCGCCACGCTCGCGACCATCGGGTCTGTCCTGTTTGCCATTCTTGGCGGTCTGATGGCTGCATCAGGCGCTGATTCCGGCCTTTGGATGGATGAAGTCCTGTTTGGAATGGGCGCGATCGCACTCTCGGTTCTAATACTGACATTACGTCGCGCCTGAGACGTTTCTACGATTGCATTTGCCGCCGACGACACTAGGTTGCCGCCACATCAACTGGCGAGCTGAGACAGGCAAAGAAATCCAATGGCAGAGACCTATGACGTCGTGATTATCGGCGGTGGCCCCGGCGGCTACAATTGTGCAATCCGCGCAGGACAATTGGGACTGAAAGCAGCGTGCATTGAAATGCGCGACACGCTCGGCGGCACCTGCCTCAACGTAGGCTGCATTCCGTCCAAGGCGCTGCTTCACGCATCAGAATTCTATGCCGCTGCCAAGAATGATTTCGCCAGCATGGGGATCAAGACCGGCAAGCTTGATGTCGATCTGGAACAGATGATGGCGCAAAAGTCCGAAGCGGTGGACGGCCTGACCAAGGGCGTTGCGTTCCTGCTCAAGAAGAACAAGGTCGACCATTATCACGGCAAGGGTGAGATCAAGGGTCCCGGCCAGGTTGAAGTGACCGGCCCGGACGGCAAGAAACAAATGCTCAGCGCAAAGAATATTGTCATCGCGACGGGGTCTGAACCATCCACGCTTCCCGGCATCGAGATCGACGAAGAGCGTGTCGTTACCAATACAGGGGCGCTGAGCCTGAAATCCATTCCCAAGAAACTGGTGCTGATCGGCGCTGGCGTCATCGGCCTGGAAATGGGCTGCGTCTGGGCGCGGCTGGGATCTGAAGTGACTGTGATCGAATATCTCGATCGAATCCTTCCCGGCACGGACAATGAGATCGCCAAGGATGCTCAGCGCATCTTCAAAAAGCAAGGTTTGACGTTCAAACTCGGCACCAAGGTCACCGGCATCGACAAACTGAAAACCAAGCTCAAGCTGAGCATGGAGCCAGCCAAAGGCGGTGACAGCGAAACCATCGACGCTGACATTGTCATCGTCGCGGTCGGGCGCCGCCCTTACACGGAAGGTCTCGGCCTGGAATCAGTGGGCGGCAAGACCGACAAGCGCGGCGTGATCGAAACCACAGATCATTTCAAAGTTGCCCCTGGCGTCTGGGCGATTGGCGATTGCATTGCCGGGCCGATGCTGGCGCACAAGGCCGAAGATGATGGCGCAGCGGTGGCGGAACTGATCGCCGGCAAAGCCGGTCATGTCGACTATGATCTGGTCCCGGGCGTCGTCTACACCAATCCGGAAATCGCCACGATCGGGAAGACGGAAGAACAGCTGAAAGAAGCCGGGATCAAATATAAGAAGGGCAAGTTCCCCTTCATGGCCAATTCCCGTGCCCGGACCAATCACGAGACCATTGGCTTCGTGAAAATCCTCGCAGAAGAAGGCA
>Ga0207422_1003728_pt1 | contig 14395 bp, 15 predicted proteins | sample MarCyaLeptolynsp_FD_187757 | JGI IMG/M metagenome (GOLD analysis project Ga0207422, IMG submission 187757) | Marine cyanobacterial communities from Panama - species 1 Leptolyngbya sp. (SPAdes) | ecosystem: Environmental > Aquatic > Marine > Unclassified | place: Panama: Panama City | collected...
CATCTATTAAATCTTGAATATTGATATTGTATAGCCATCCCACAGGGTCGATAAAAGGAAAATTCTTGGGACTATTTAATTCATTGTCTTTTTTCATGTTAAGATAGAGCGATATAAGACTTTCCCTCTTGCTAACAGAAAACAACGATTTTCTAAATTCAAAGTCGACTAACCAAAATAGTAGTGGAAATACAGCAGAAGCCAAGATGGCAATACCAAAATTTTCTCCACTACCTGGCTTTATATGTTGAGTGATAAACCAACCTAACCATACTGTCCATAGAGTAGTACAAATAGTTTTTGAAGTTTGAATCTGTTTATCTAATCTAGAAATAGTATTATCGATTAGATCCAATTCTTTAAGTAATAGTTGGGTGGGGTCAATATCCATTTTTTAGAATTTTAATAACGTATAACTATACGTTTAATCTATGGTTAAATATAGCCAAAATATAGGATTTATCCTTTTTGAAATGAAGAGTAATTATGTGCCCTGAAACGGGCAATTACATTTCTGAAAAAGTATAAAAATGATTTTTTTGTGCTTAATTTTGAGTGTTCTTTTTAAAAATTACTAATATAAATCCAATCATTTATGAAAAATTTATTTATTACCCTTTTATTTGTTACATATTGCAATTTATATGTATCTGCACAAACTAGTGAGCCTAACCCTAATAATACCAATGCTGTTGTCAATTTAAATTGGCTCAACGATGTAGCTAGAATTAGAGTTGGAGGTTCTGGTGTAGGTGCTGATAATGGTTTTGATATACAAGGCCCTACAAATGTAAGCTATATGAGATTCCTCCATAATGGTTTCGTAGGAGTTGGCACAAAAACCCCACAGGCAAAAATGGATATAGTAACAGGAGGAGGCCATATACATGCCGGTCGTAATAATAAATCCTCACTATCATTACTGGCCTTTTCAGGTTCATTTTTTCATTTACACAATACAAATAATGTTGGAGGTACAAGCGCATTGCAGTTTTCACATGGAAATGATGTTGGAGAAGCACCAATTATGACTTTAAAGAATGATGGAAAGGTTGGGATAGGTACTGTAGACCCCCAAAATAAACTTTCAGTGCTAGGTACTATATGGGCAGAAAAAATAAAAGTATCACTTACAGATGCTGCCGATTGGGTGTTTGAAGAAGATTATGAGTTACGCTCTTTGGAAGAGGTAAAAGCTCATATAACAAAGTACAAACATCTTCCAGATATGCCTTCTGCTGATGAGTTCAGGCAGAATGACATGGACGTGGCAGATATGAATAATAAGCTACTACAAAAAATAGAGGAACTTACCCTTTATCTGATAGACCAAAATGATAGGATCAAAAAGCTAGAAACTGAAAATTTAGAATTGAAACAACTTATTTCTAAATAGTTTTTTTATCATCTAAGTGTCTTAAATACAATGAAAATATATAAATATTTATTGTGTAGCCTACTACTATACATAAGCTTGAATGCTTTCTCGCAATGTAGTTTAAATGATTTAAGTACCTTACAAAATTGGGATTGGGAGGTTGATGATTTAAATGACCCTTCATATTGTAATACTTGGTCTGCTCAAATTTTAAATTATTGTGCAGGAAATAACAACATATGTTTGATAGGAGCACCATGGAATGATCCTGATGCCCCGGATGTAATAAAAGTTATTAGTAGACAACAAGATTACACCAGAGAAAAAGGTTGGGTGCTTTTAACAAGAGATTTTGGTAAAAATGGCGCTAACACTTACCCATATTTTGTTTTATATAATAAATTTAGAGGTTTAATAAGGACTTTTTTTTGGTTAAATAGCGGCGTAAACCAATATAATGGAGTAATTGTAACCATGACACATGGTTTATCTAAATATGGGAAAAGCACAGCTATATTGTCACATACGAAAGAAGGTTCATTAGGTGCAGATGATTACCTGAATTCATCAACACAATTTGATGAAGAAATTGTATATGTGTCTGACCCAACTGATGTAGCTCAAGATCAATGGTATGTTGCCGAGTTTAGACCAACATTTGATCCAAATACTCAAGATGGTAATTTTGCTGATGCAACAATAGAATTTACATTATCTGGGATTATACAAAACAATTTAGTAGTAAATGGCGATTTTAGATGGCAGACAGCTGCGCAAAGTGATATCACTAATGGCCGATTTAGCTTTTCTGGAAATACAACTGAGACTTCATTACCTGGAGACAAAATACAAAAAACTATTAATTCAGTTAATAAAGTTTTTAATACTATTACAGAGCAAAATCCTGGTGATATTGCAGAAAGTATAAATAAAACATCCGAATTTTTATATGATTTGCCTATAACAGGACATGACAATGATAGAATATTTAGGCTGTATGAGTTGTCCTTACCTATTGGAGGTAATTTTGCTAATTCTGAGATAGGAGAAACATTATCTTCAATTATCGGTCTAGCTTCAAAAGGTTCGACAATATTAGGGGTTATGGGATCTATTGTAGGGCAACTTTGGCCAGGTAGTGATACTGAGAGCAGTACATATTCTCCTACAGCTTCCGAAGGAACTATAAATTTATCTGGCAACATAGAAACCACTCTTCCATTGAGGATAATAAAAATAAAAACACCTGGTGTAGTTGTTGAAAATGCGACAAATGAAGAGTTGCCTATATATGATTGTCCATTAGGTGTAGTTGCAGTTGAAAATTCCTTTAACGCCGAGCAGATAATTTATGATAGATATGTAGGAGAGGATTACACTACGACCCCCTCAGGTGGCTTTCTAAGTACTGCCACTCAGAAGTATAAGTCCCTAAAAGGAAATAGTGATATCAAAATAGCTGTCAATCAAGGTTTCTTATTTCATTCGGCAAAGGTTGCCTTTTTAGGAAAATTGACTGCTGCTCAAATGACTGACCCAAATCAGTTTTTATTAGAGGATCATGAACGTCCTCCATTTGAATGGCGATTTAATCATACTTTTTGGGAATTAGAAACACAAAGATATCACTTGACTGACTATGTTGAAGGAAACCCGTTGATATTCCAAACTAAATATGTTGATGTAAATGCTTTTAAGGATTTAACATTCAATGTAAAAGAAAACACGGAAGTATTTGTTAGGGTAAATGTTATATTATTGAGAGATGCAAATAATGATGGGATACCAGATAATGATGTTCCTTTTATATATACCAATGACTATGATTTAAATATAGAAGCGGGTACTCCTGACAATATAAATTATGCAAATAACTCTATTAATGCACTTCCTCCCTACAGTAATATTACTCAAGGACTCAATGATGGATCTGGCATTGTAGATGCAGAGCAAATTCTAACAAAAAACTCTTCTTTTCAAGAAGCTACCCAAAGAATCTATTCTCAAGGCAATATCACTATATTGCCGCAAGATGGGCAGCAATTTTATAAAGCAGGCGGAATCATCGAGTTAAATCCTGGGTTTACCGTTGAGGCAGGTAGTAATTTTATGGCTGATACGGATTATGGATATTCTGTATCAATAGTTAGTAATATTCAACCAAGTCAATCAACTTTTAATTGCGAAGAAGTTAATCCAAATGCAAACAGGAGAGTAGGTCTATTAGAAGAAAATAAAGAAAATTTGTTATCTTATGAACTTGAGGTCTATCCTAATCCAACAAGTGAGAATTTGGTTATCTCTAAATCATTTAAAAATGCGACCAATGCTAGTATTTCAATTAATGATGTACAGGGGAAAACAATAGACAGCTACAATTTTGAAGATGTTAAGTCCATAGACATGAAAATTGATGTTAAAAACTATGCACAAGGTTTGTATATAATAAAAATTATTTACGGCAATGAGTCGATAAGTAAAAAAGTACATGTCTATTAGGAATGTTTCTTTGAATAATTTTAATCATTAGGGGTTCAACTTTAATAGAGTTGGGCTCTTTTTGTATTTGGAAAGGTTGATTTAAATATTATCTTATTTATGACCTACCCCGTCTCGAGTAACTACATATTTATAATCAGTTATTCTGATTATGTTGCATATTTGTAGTAGAATTAGACTATTATTTTTGGTTAAATTCAGCTAATAATACAAGGATTATTGCACTTAACATAAAGGGGTATTATATGCTTTTAAAAAAAGAATTCCCCATGGAATTCCCTAGGGTTCTAAAAGGAATTCCTTTTACCCCTTTTTTTATACAGACATCTCCCCGATGACCAGCTCCAAGGGAATCCCTTCCAAAACGGACATAGAAAAACCTCATACTTTTTAATAGGGTTTACTGGGATAGTTATTATGTCCATATAATAATTATATTCCTTTAAATCTATTAAAAGGCTATTTTTTACAAATTATAATAAACTATTATAATTTGTTTGCCCTGAAAGGGTAAGAAACCCCGTAGGGCAAGTGGGAACGCCATCTTTTTCATACAAAGTTTGAAAAGTGGCGTTCCCGCTTGCTATCTCCTGAAAGATACGAAGGCAATTAGTGACTTACGTAGTTTGTTGCTTTTTGACTTTGTTTCTTTCAGCATCAAATCCTTCAGGCTTATTACCTTATATCACCAATAAAATATTGTCCCTCCCACCTATCCAAAGTGATTACATCCCTTCGACCCTGTGCCCCATATCCAAGACAAAAATATCTGCACCAACCTGTTTTTACCTTGGATATGGGGTCTTTTGGTTAGCTTTGGACAAAATTATTTTAGATAAACACCTAAAGACCCTATGTTTTCGTAGTGGTCTTTTTTTATCTGTACTTGATAATGCTTCACTATTTTGTAGGTATATTGAAGGTCTGGTATTAACGCTGAATATCTATAGGGGCACACTATGTGTCCTTCCTCTTTTTCTAGGGTTTGGACTGTATCGATAGTTTTCTGTGAGGACATTCTGGAAAAAATTATCCTTGACTATTAAATGGGCTTTTGATTTTTTAAATTTAAAAGCTACATTGCTGCATTAAAGTAGCTTTTGGGATAAGGGAACGAACAGGACTACACTGGATTTATCTGATTTTTTCTAAAAAAACTTCTGCAAGTTTTTAAGCCATTTAAACAATTTTTCGGATTTTATCTGTGTGTTTATTATTCATCTATAGAAACCCTTTAGAACTTCTAATTTATGGTTCTGTATGGATTTTTGAGGGATGTCCGTTGTCCTTCCTATTATCCTCTTGAACAGCCATACTTGATTCCTTGGGGTTCTGTCAAGTATTGCATCTTGGGGCGCAGAGCGCAAGGAGTTGGCATGTGGGGATAAACACTTGACAGGTTCTCATGGGACAAGAAATTTGTAAGAGAGGGAATGGGAAAAGTTTCCTAGGGAATATTGTTATTATACGTTTTAATTTTATTGTTATATAAGTTATGCATTTAAAAACTTTTGATAAATACTTGATTATCAGCAAAAAGTAATTATGGTGAGGGACGTAACAGTACGATAAAAGGGACGTAACAGTACGATAGTTAAGGGACGTAACAGTACGATAGTAAGGGACGTAACAGTACGATAGTAAGAGATTTAATATGACATTTATCCAATTTGTCATATTAAATGCATAAATGTATGATTATGAGTTACTTAACACTATATCTATAATTTATCTTCTTCACAATTGTAATTTTTAACAAATTTTATGTCGTACTGTTACGTCCCTTCTTTATTAAGAACATTGCTAAGTACGATTGTAGAAATATTATCAAATGCTTTTTCTTTACTTTCATAAGTATCTCTTGGTAATCCGCAGACATAATCTTCTGTAGAATCTTTCTTAACAAGAAATATCCAATAATCTGGGATTGATTGTGACATAACTATTTTCTCAATCATCTTTTTAAATGCACCAGGTTTTCTTGTTATACCGCTTCTTTTATGTACGGTATCTAACTTCATTTTTAGTTCTCCATATTTTTGAATTCCAATTACCTTACGGCATAGTCTGTACAGAAACCTTTCTAATCCGCTTTCAATCCTAAAATATTTATGAGGTAATGTTAGGACTTTTCCTTCTATTATTCCTTCGTATAACCATTGATTTAATTCAAATTCTATAGCAATAGGCTTATTATTATTTTCAATTGCTCTCCACTCTGATATCCAACTAAACATAGCATATTTTTTAAACCTACTCCCCTCTCTAGTAATCGTTGTTGATACACTTGTAGATTGTAACCTTTCTAAACTCTCTTTTAATCTTTTATACTGGATTCCTCCAGTACCTTTCTTTAAGAATTCTAATATATCATATCGGGACATTTTTATTCTTCGAGAGGTTTCCTGCCCTTTATTTTTAGCTGACATTAGTTGACTAGCTACATATATTAAAATATCCGCATCATAAATATTAGCTATTCCATGCTGTTCTTGACCAGTAACTGTGACTTTGACCCTACCATCGTCGTACTGTATTGGGGTGGTTCGTTTCTGCTTTGACAAACTAAAAAAAGGATAGGCCATTAAGTCTATTTGATCTTTAGCTGCTGTTATTTCTCCCATTACAGGAGTAAATAAGCTTAATTGTTCACTTTTATCATTACTTTTTTTTGACATTAATATAAATTAACTATAAGTTTTTAATAACGTTATTTTAACTTTTTAAAGAATTTACTTTTTCTAATATAGCATTAACTATAAAGCTATGCCTAGAAGGTCTATTTCTCCTCGGTAAGGATTCAAGATAATCATCTATTTTTTTTATCTCATCAGGATAAAGCCTCAGTTGAACGTACTTTATATTTTCGTCAGATACATCACCCGTTGCCTTGTCTAATTCATTGCCTAGACCTGCGCTAATAAACTCTTCAACATTACTATCTTTTGAATTATCTTTCTTTGGTTTTTTAGTAAGTGCCATATTACTATAACGTTATTATTATGTTATTTTAAATTTAAGTTAGATATCCTCTCAAATAAATTATCAAACTCTTTTATTGCTTTTAAGTCTTTTTTTTCCATCTCATATATTGAAACTCCAACCCCAGCACTGTCAGAAAAAACCTTGCGATTACCGATTATAGCATCAATATATTTAATCTTTTCAGAGATTCTTAATCCTTCTATTGCTTGCTCGTTATCATTCACCTTAGGATTAGTAAATGCTTCATTTAAAAATGAGATAGCTTTTAAATTGTCATTGAAAGCCCTTGCTTCTTCAACTAGTTTCTCCATTTTATCGAGAGTCCAAAAATCATAGGACTTAGGCTTGAAAGGTATAAGTGCTAAATCAGCTATTGTAAGGGCTGCTCTTAGTGCTGTAGTATCTCTTCCTCCAACATCAATCACAATGTCATCATATTTATCCTTTTGATTCAATACCTGTGTCCTCACATTATTTCCAAATAGTTGTATCGCTGTATATCCTGTCTTTCCCAGAGTTTCTTCTCTGTATGCTGTAAAATCTGTGGCAGTTTCTTGGTCATCAGCATCCACCAATAAGACATCACTACCTTTTAAGGTTAAAAAAATAGCTAGGTTTGTAGCTATTGTTGTCTTTCCACAACCACCTTTTATTCCACAAGAAGTATATATCATAATAATGTTACAGAAAATTTATTTATAACTTTTTTTAACGTTAAATAAAACTTACTTTTAAATATATTAAAAATAATGAAAAAGCTATGGCAATGGAACTGATTAAAATTTATAATGGAAGTCTAGTAGATGCTAGGGAACTATATAAATTTTTAGAGATTAAAAGCGAGTTTAATCATTGGGTTAAACGAAATCTTTTTCCTCACTTCAAAGAGGGAAAAGAGTTTTCGTCAAAAATGACGAAAACTTCCCAGAAGGGCGGTAGGCCACAAAAAGATTATTATCTAACCCTAGATACAGCGAAAAAATTGGCTATGATGGCCAAAACCCTTAAAGGAGAAGAGGCTAGGAATTATTTCTTGGAGTGTGAAAAGACGATAATAGCACTAAAGCAAAACAAGCGACTGGAGGCATTTCTAAAACTTGAGACAAGCAAAAATAGATTAGAGAAAAATGTTTTAGATTTAGGAGGTACACATGATAACTACATCCAAATAGACACAGCAGGCAGAAAAGTTCTTTTTAATGGTCAGTTAATACCCGATGAAGAATTACACGAACTAGCTCTAAAAGGACGTGATTTTGCAACAGCACTAACTAATGATATTTTAAGTAAGGATAACCATCTTTTAGAAGATGTAGAAGAAATCAATAAAGAGCAACATCGTACAATTAGGGACGTGATTATTAACAATACAAAACGTAAACCTGAGGACTTACCGAAAGAGCAAAGGATTAAAAAATTAGGGGAATAACTGGAGAGATATTAAAACTTAGTAATGCTCTGGTAACAAATGTAAACCATTAGAATAACTATTGGGAAATAGTCGTCTTAATATCGGATTCTAATCATAAAGACACTATAAATAAACTGAATTGATATTAAAAAAGCCCTCCAAATTGGAGGTTTTTTTTTGCTATATGCCACACAGAATGTAACAAAAAGTACCATCTATCAAATATTTCCATACCACTGAAAACCAAAAGAAAAAAGCTATTAAGCCCACTCTGTAACAAAGCCATCCCTCTATGGTTTCTCCAAAAGGTTTTCTTTTTCAGGGTGGGTAAAGTTACAAAGAATTTGTAAGCAAGATGGATTCGGGCAGTTCCCGAAACATTATACATCATAGTATAAATAAAGTATTGATTATCAGATTATTAAGTAATTTTATGGTACATCATAATGTCCATTTTATAAAAATTATGCTCACTTTTATAAAAATTGTCTATTTAAGCGATTTTAAAGAGGTTTTTATGGTAACTTTTTGGTAACTAAAAATGGTACATAAAAAAAGCCCCTCAAGCTGAAGGGCACTTTACCTTCGATAATACCATATGTATCGAATTAAATAAACTAATTCTTATATATACAACAAATAAAAATACCCTCCAAGGTGATGGGTACTTTGGAGTTCAATTTTATTGAATGTATATGCCATTGAAAACACGATATTTTTGTTTCCGTCTTGAAAGGGATTCCCTTGGAGCTGGTAAGCGGAGAGATGTCTGTATAAAAAAAAAGGTAAAAGGGTTCCAAAAGGAATTCCTTTTGGAACCCTAGGGAATTCCATGGGGAATTCTTTTTTTTAAAAGCATATAATACTTCTTTATGTTCAATAGAAAATATCCATTTAAATGATTAGATTGGCTTTATTTAACTTTGCTGACCATGCAGTTTGGTGAAAAAGGGAATATCTCGATGCAATCCCCGATATGCAACATCAATAATAGAACAAAGATCTTCTTATCAGGATGTTCAATCCTGTTCAACATACTTTTATATTTTAGTGTGGCAGCTCAAAATAGAGAGAATATAACCATAAAAGGTGTAGTCTTTGATAAGGAAACAAAAGAAATGCTCATCGGTGCTTCCATCAGGATCTCCAATACTTCAAAAGGGACGTTGTCAGATGGATCTGGTCGATTTGGCCTTGAACTCTCCAGCGTGGAAAACAAAGACTCATTGATCGTCACTTTCATCGGTTACGGAAGATATACTATTTTACTTTCACATCTGGAAAACCAAAGTAGTTTGGAGATTGCCATGACCAAACAGACTACCTTCCTGAAAGAGGTCGTTGTCCATAGTCGGTTCTGGCTGAAACGATATACACCAAAAGAACTTAATGAAGATTACGCAAAGTTCTATACTATTATGGAGAACGTCCATACTGGACTGTTCGAATATTTACCGGAGAAGGACTGGCAAGCACTAAAAGATAGCTCCTTGCAATTGTGTAAATATCCTATGACCCATAGCGAATTCTACCGATTGATCGCACTGCATGTCGGCAAGATAAGGAATGCACACACCCGTCATGGTGTAACGGACAGGTGGTACAGAAAGAAGCAAAACATTTTTCCGTTCAATGTCAAATACCTTGATGATAAACTTTATATCTATGAATCATTGGTCAGTGATCTATCATTTCCAAAAGGTTGTGAAATAACCATGATAAATGGTTGGACACCCTTACAGATAAGGGACATGATCTGGCCGTACATCCCTGCCGATGGCTATAATCAAACGAGCAAAACCGCTGAGTTGAACGATTATTTCCCTTGGTTCTTTTCTTTGTTCGTAGAAGAGGCCGGGTCTTATGAAATAAGACTGAAAACACTGACCGGGGACGAGACCATTATATCTACACCAGGACTCAGGGATTCTTTTAATCGTTTATCATTACAACAATTGTCGAAGTGGAAAAAAACGGCACTTGAACTACAAATAGACGATATACTCAAGACCGCTTATTTTCGGATAGAGGATTCCAGGGTCTTCAAAGATTCCCTGAAAACTTATTTCCAAAGGATTCACAAAAGAGGGGTGCAAAATCTTATAATCGACCTACGTGGAAAAGGTGGGATCCGTGAAGAGGAGCAGGTTGCGGAACTATATGCATATCTGGTCATTGAGCCCTTTTATATCTATGACAGGATAGAGGTCAGGTCCAATGACCATACAATATTTGATAAGGACTTTACATATAAGCCCTATGCAAGGTCATTAAAAGAGATCAAAGAGAAATATTTCAGTAAACTGATCGACTCAGGTCAAGGACATTACTTATGGCAAGGAGAATCCTATATGAAAGAGACCCGACCGGCAAGAACGTCGTTTACAGGAAAGGTCTATATCCTTGTTGACGGGAGGAACTATTCTGCGAGCACGGACTTCACGTCCTTGGCATCCCAACTTGATAATGTAACTGTTATCGGAGAGGAAACAGGAGGGGAATACCGTTCTTACATCAGTGGTGCTATTTTCAGGTTAAAACTTCCGAATAGCAAGATCGGTATCAAGGTCCCTACTTGGAAAACTGTCACTGCAATAGAGGAGGATCCTTCAAACAGGGGGAGAGGAGTTTTTCCTGATTATACTGTCCCTGTTATGTTAGATGATTTCATAAAAGGCAATGATGTCGTAAAAGATTTTGCATATAAACTCATTGCCGATAAAAACTAAAAAAGCCTATAATGTGCCATTATGTTAAATTTCAGATATCCTATATTTTGGTAATTTTTAAAGATATATAGGAGTTCTTGGTATATTGTATTCAGTCAATTCATGCAACTCTTGGAAGAAACTATTAATTAGGTTAATCTATAATGATAATTTGAATGAATATAAAGAATATATCCTATTTATACTTTTTTATCTTACTGTTGCTTGTGATAACTACAGAATTTTCAGAATGGTTTTCTGATACATTCTTTCTGCCATATTATTTTAACCTGTTGATATTGGTCGTATTCAGTCTTTTATCTTTTTCGATACCTTATAGTATATTTCTAAGATATAGAATAATAAAAAATTTGACTTCAAAAGAGCTCATTTATTATAGTTTTTCACTTTCTTTCTTATATTCTATTTACTTAGCTATCAATAGATATTTTGAAAGTTATATTGAACCTATATTGTTACTAAAAGGAATAATTATTTACTTTTTTGCACTAGTCTGTATAGGCTTAATTGCTCTCTATACTGTTAATAAGATTATCTATTAGAATACTAAGACAAAAAAGCCCATAACTCTCAATTATGTTGACCATTTTCTGTTTATAGTAATGCGTGGATTGAGTATCTAATCCTACACCTAAAAAGATAAATTGAGCTAATCATGATGACCATTGGTCTCTCTGACTTGGTAATTATGTTACTTTAGCATATATGAAAAACTTAATTCAGACATTCATTTTAATTCTTTTAATCTCTTGTACCCCAAAGTCAGAGATTATAACTAAAAACGGAAAAATTAAAGGCAGAACATTCTATTGCGATAAGTTTGATTGGAGCATAGATATCCCAGAAGGGTACATTGTTACCAGCTTACAAGAAAAAGAAGATATCGAGGAACTAGGATATAATGCAATGATAGACGAGATTCCAGAGAGGTATGAAGTCCGAGAAAATAGACCACACTTAATTGGTTTTGAAATTGATGAGTTCAATGGTTTTTCCTCTTCGCTTGAACCTTTTGGCTCAACTAATATGTCAATGGAAGAACACCAGAAATTTGTATCTAATCTTATAAAAAAAACATATAGTAAGCTTGAAGGAATTACTTTTGAACAAGAACTTTCAACTGAAAACATAGGTAAGAGAAAATTCTATAATGTCAAAACAAAAATATTTAATCAGGAAACGAATGAATTAATATTGACACAAGTAATTCTCAATACCAAAATTGATTCAGGCCTATTTAGTTCATCAATAAACTATAAGTCCGAAGATGTTTTTGAAAAACTGTATGATAACTTCAAAAAATCATTAAATTAAAAATTAATATAAATCGGATTTTATTGAGTAAGATATAGATAATATAAAGTCCATAATCGTCAATTATGTTCATAAGGAGAATCTATCCCAAAAAGGTATATTGACAGCGTTTTATCCTGCATACAGAATGTTACCCAGAAAACCACTTCACAAAGGCTACCTTTTGAGGGCAAAGATAATTTCATCAATTCTTTCAATATCAATATATCTCATAAGATTTGGGAAAAACAAAATATTATACTTGAAAGCAAGTAATTGCCTATATGGATTTATATAGGGTTTATATATTATCACTAGAATGAAGATTTTTGTCATAAATGTACTTTTTCTTTTTTTGTCTTTCGGATCATTAGCTTGTGGTTGTGGATTTACAATCATCACACAAGAGATATATGATGGGTTTTCATTGATTTTTAAAGGTAAAATAGTTGAAGTAGAAGATTGTAATGATAATGGTTATCAAAAATTCACCATCGAAGTCCAAGAACTTTTTAAAGGAAAGACAACAAGATTTGTAGAAGGCAATAACAACTGTGGGGGCACATGTAATTATTTATATAAATTAGGTGATGAATGGTTGATTTATTCCAATCCAGAATACGGAAATATAAATGATCAAGATGCTTGTATCAACAGTTTCTTAGTCGAGCAAAATGGAAAAAGTCTGATAGGTACAATAGATTCTAGAACCAGGACAGAGTGGGATCATGAAATAAATTTTTTACGTGAAAGGATAACCAAAGAAACCAAGATAGTCTCATTTCAACCTGAAAAGATGATCCCTATAATCAAGAAAATATTCATGGGTCTGTCCGTCTTTTTTTTCTTAGTAATCAGTTATGTATATAGATTCAAACTCCTTCCTACAAGTATTCTTTATGGAATATTAGGTGGTTCCCTATGGTATCATTATTTAAATCATCACTGGTTAAAATTCTTAGGAGACTATAACCATTTCGGACTTATAGCGATGATTTTAGCGATCTTATTCCTTTCTAATCTATCATATATCTATTTGATAAAAGGACAATTAAATTACAAAAAATCATTCCTATTGACCTATCTCGAATTTGTTTTAATGCTTGTAACATTTACTTTTTTAATAATCAAAAAATATCCTGAGTCTATAAATTTCAATGATTCCTTTTACGAAGTAGGTTTTATAGTGTTGATGCTGGGAATACTTTTCAGTTCTTTTATAGCATTATTTTTTGATGAAAGGATAAAGGAAAAAATAGGGCTTATGAAGCCTAAATAACACATTAATCGTTGTATGCCCAATTGGAAAATAGGTTGCCTGATAAATACTTGCTATAAGTAAGAAGTATGGAAAATTTTAGATACTTGTTGATGGACACCTTATTTGTTAATGGTTTTTAGCTGTTCAAAAGAGGTCTATCACATAGATGTAAGTTATAAGAGTTACTACGATAAACCGATACAATTATTAGAATCCTATTCTTTCAAAGATACAGTTAGACGTTGGACTAATTATTTTGAACCCTCCTCTATTTGTAATTATCAAATTTCCAAAAAAGTCCCACTTTTTTGAATAGCATAATTTTCCCTCAACTTCCATGAAATTCTGAAAGTACCTATTCTTTCAGGATATACTGGCAGAGGGAGAACTAGCAGAATTATCTTCGCCCCAACTCGGTTACCTTCAAAGTGTTGCCATTTGAAATCCATAGCAAACTCAATTTAAATCACATAAAACAAAGCCCACAACGGAACATTGTTTTTATGAACATAATTGGGGATTATATACTTTTTTAATTTTAATGATTTTAAGTATTTCAAGATTTAGCCAACAAAAAATAACAACCTGTGATAATGGATGTAATCATAAGTGGTAAGTAAATCCACTTCGCTTCTTTATAAAACAAGATATGAAGCCAATGCATTTTTTGCGTGGTCAAAGACTTCTTTTTGGATTCTGATAATTCAAATTCACATACATCTATTAAATCTTGAATATTGATATTGTATAGCCATCCCACAGGGTCGATAAAAGGAAAATTCTTGGGACTATTTAATTCATTGTCTTTTTTCATGTTAAGATAGAGCGATATAAGACTT
>Ga0207422_1003731_pt1 | contig 14389 bp, 8 predicted proteins | sample MarCyaLeptolynsp_FD_187757 | JGI IMG/M metagenome (GOLD analysis project Ga0207422, IMG submission 187757) | Marine cyanobacterial communities from Panama - species 1 Leptolyngbya sp. (SPAdes) | ecosystem: Environmental > Aquatic > Marine > Unclassified | place: Panama: Panama City | collected...
TAATTTCTTGATGAGCATTCCATGGCTCCAGCAATAGATCCATTAATCAGATAAGCCAAATAGTATCCGCCTATGGAGCTAAATATGCCAAATAGAATGGTATAAGTTAACATCTTTTTTAATTCGGAAGTCAAAAGATATGCAGTAGCAGGAGGGACTACTAAAAAAGCTACAACGAGTATTGCACCTACGGACTCGAAAGAGATAATTGTAGTAATAGACACTGTACCCATCAAGGCATATTGCCAGAAAACAATGGCTATTCCTAAAGAATGAGCAAATTCAGAATTGAAAGAAGTAATCACCAAGCCTTTGTATCCAAGCCAAATGAAAACTAGAATAAACAACAGTAAGATAGATGCTATCCATACAGACCTTGGTCCAAGGTTAACACCATTTTCGCTAATCCATAAATCTAAGGGTACATATGCAATTTCACCATACAATACACAATCTTGGTCTATATCTATTTGTCCTGTGAATAAAGAAATCAAAATGATACCAATTGCAAATAAAAAGGTGAATGTGATGCCAATAGAGGCATCCATTTGAAGTTTGGCTTTATGGTGTATAAATTCAATAATTATGGTTGTTAGCAAACCAATTGCAGCAGCACCTATGAGCATGGGTATAGAATCACGACTGCCAGAAATTAAATAGGCAAGAACTATCCCTGGTAAAACAGCATGTGAAATCGCATCTCCAATCATTGACATTTTACGCAATACCAAAAAACAACCCAATAAACCACAGGAAATGGCAATTAACGATCCGCTCAATATGATCCAAAATGCATCCATTAATTGGTAGAATAGGGGATGTTACTTTGATGTGGGTCTTTGGTAGGAAAATCCAATTCTCTTTCCAATTGTTGTTCTAATTCTGGAGTAATGATATGTTCTATGGCTTCAGCATCATGATGTACATGATCTGCTTTAAGATTAAGCCTTTGACTTAAATACATCTCCCATAATCGATGCAGTTTCACCATCCTTTTTGCTTCGCGAAGCCCTTCATTGGTTAATATCCACATCTCCTCTTTATTTCGCAGTAGATTCTTCCTTTTTAATCTTTTTAAACCGCTTATTAATTCTTTTCTATCTATTTTTCTATGTAAAATAAGTTCTTCAAGCTTTCTAGACTTTTGAAAATCGTTTTCCCTTTCACCCAGCTGATAGAATGTTTTGAGGATATTCTCCAAGAGGATTTTTAATCGGTTTTTTCTTTGATTCCTATTTCGATAAAGCAAACCCTTTTTTGGAGCGAAGAAAATAGAGATCATGGCAATTATTGATAATACCACAACTACCCAAGGACCGGTTGGCATTTGAATACTTAAATAACTAACCATGGAGCCGATAAAGGCAGCGAAGGCTCCAAAAAATGCAGATAATAACAAGATGATTATTAAATTGTTACTCCAGTATCGAGCAGCTGCTGCTGGGGTTATCAATAAGGCTGCCATTAAAACAACTCCTACTGCTTGAATTCCTAAGGCTACAGCCAATATGGTAATGGTAGATAGAATAAACTCTAACCATTTAATGGGCAAACCAATCACTTTCGCATATTCAGGATTAAATGAAATCAATTTAAACTCTTTGAATAGAAGGCAAACTGTACTTATGAGAAGGATGCCAAGTATGCTAAAAGTATATATGTCCATTACGCTCAATGCGGCTGCTTGTCCAAACAAAATGCTTTCCAATCCTGCCTGATTTGCATTTCCAGAATGCTGGATGGAAGTCAATAATAGGATACCTATACCAAAGAATACACTTAGCGTTATTCCTATTGCTGCATCATTTTTTATTTTACTTGTTCTGACTAAAGCATCCATAAACACAATAGAAACCCAAGCTGAAACCAAAGCTCCTAGAATAAGATAAAATGGGTTTTTAGTCCCTGAAATAATAAACGCCAAACAAATACCAGGTAGAATAGAGTGGGCAATTGCATCACCCAAAAGAGCTCTCTTTCTAAGGAATGCAAATACGCCAACTATTGCCGATGCAGACCCTAGGATCATACAAGCAATGACAACCATTTGAACATTCGGATCAGAAAATCCAAATCGATCTATGATTTTATCCATCTTGTTTATTCTGTTCTCTTATTGGGAAATCTTTCTCCTTAATTAACTCGCCTACTTTGGTCAATACATTTAGTTTGCCTCCATAAGCCTCTTGTAATAATTTTTCGGTAAATATTTCTGATTTTGGCCCTGATGCCACAAGTCTGGTGTTCAATAAAACGATCCAATCAAAATAGGATTTAGCAGTATGTAAATCATGATGAACTACCACCACCGTTTTACCAGCATTTTTCATTTCGGCCATAAGATCTAAAATGGCTTCTTCGGTAGAAGCATCTACACCAACAAATGGCTCATCCATTATATACAAATCAGCACCTTGAGCCAGTGATCTTGCTATAAAAACCCTTTGCTGTTGCCCTCCGCTTAATTGAGATATTTGACGCTTACTGTATTCTAACATGTTTACCTTTTCCAAGGCTTCAATTGCCAGATCTTTGTCTTGCTTGCTCAATCGTCTCAATAAGTTGTTTTTGCGATATCTTCCCATTAATACCACATCCATAACAGATGCTGGAAAATCCCAATCTACACTTTCTCTTTGAGGGACATAACTAATTCTGTCTCTTACAGAATCAATTTCTTGATCAAATAATTTAATGTAGCCACTACTAAGTGGCAGTAAATCCATAATCGCTTTTAATAATGTGGTTTTACCAGATCCATTGGGGCCTATGATGCCAATTATTTGCCCTTGAGGAAGGCTAAAATCTACATTCCATAAAGCGGGTCTCTTTTGATAACTGACCGTGAGATTATGTGCTTCTATTGCTATCTTCATTTCAATCCATTTACAATGGTGTTTACATTGTGCTTAACCATGCCGATATAACTGGCTTCTTTAGTGCCTTCCATTCCCATAGCATCACTAAAGAGAGATCCACCGATCTTTACCTCATGGCCTTTTTGCTTGCAGCCTTCAATTACTGCTTTGATAGAACGCTCTGAAACAGAACTTTCTATAAATACAGCTTTGATTTGATTATTAACAATAAAATCAACCAAATTGCTAATGTCCTTTAAACCAAACTCTGCTTGGGTAGAAATGCCTTGAAGTCCCCTCACTTGAACATGATATGCTCTTCCAAAATATCCAAATGCATCATGAGCCGTAATTAAAACTCTTTGGCTGCTGTCAATAATACTTAGTTCATTTTTTACCCAATTGTCAAACTCACTTAGAGATTTGTCTAATTCACTCGCCTTAATGTTTAAGCTATTTTTATCGATACCATCGATTTTGCCTAGTTCTGTGGCTAAATGCTGGACAACATTTGACCAAAGTTGAATATCAAACCACAAATGAGGATCATATGCTCCTTGAAAATCAGCATTATTAATTAGTTCTTCTTCTGGAATGGCATCAGCAGCAACTATGATTTGCTTTCTACTTTTAAGTTTTTCAAAGATCTCGCCCATCTTTCCCTCTAAATGCAAACCATTGTATATAATAATATCCGCATTAGAAAGTGCTTGAATATCACCCTGACTAGCCTTATACAAATGAGGATCTACGCCTGCGCCCATCAATCCAATAACAGATACATTGCTATCCACTAAATTTCTTACCGCATCTGTAATCATGCCAGTAGTACAAACAATTTTGATTTTGGATTGATCTTCCATTGCAGAGTTGCATGCAGTGTTCATAAAGAATGCTAGCAAAACAATTGGTATAGCTAGTTTAAAAATTAATTTACCCATAAAAAGCAAAATTAATTATATTAAGCTAAATTAAAAGTTAGATTAGTCTAAGTTTATTTATTTCACAAAATTCAATGTTTAAATTGATTCAATTTCATTCTATAAAATGAAAGATGTTGAATGCATAAACATTACATTTATAGTCTCTTATAAAATGTAATTACCATGAAAAAAGTATTCTTAGTTATTGTCTCAGTTTTGTTCATTTATAATGTTTCCGTTGGGCAAGTACAGAAAGGCAATATGTTATTAGGTAGTGAATTACAGTATTCCAACACCAGCATTAGCAATGATCAATTATCTCTTCAATCTTTGTTGATATTGCCACAAATAGGCTTTTATATGAGCGATAAGACATTATTTGGATTAGGTATCGGGTATGAAAAAACCGAAGACCTTCAACAGGTAGGGATAGATCGGTTTGGATCCCCTATTAGAACGTTAGCCACATCAGACTTATTGATAATTAACCTATTTGGAAGAGTTCAATCCAATCTGACTGACAAATTGAGGTTTAATACCTCTTTTGACTTTTCAATCGGGGATGGTGAAGTTTCATTTCCTTCAATTGTTGGCTTTACTAGTGGATTTACTAATAATATCACAATTTTTCGGTTTCGATTAGATCCTGGACTTTATTATTTTGTGGGAAATAGTTTGGTGTTGACTACTAGTTTTGGCATATTACAATACCAAACGGAAGCCAGTTCTTTAGCAATTTATGGCAATGATTCGAATAGAGGTAACACATCCATAGATTTTGGATTCAATTTGAATAACATTCGAATGGGCGTTCAATTTTTATTGAACCGGAAATTGAAGAAAGATAAAACAGAAGCTGAAGAGAATTAAACTAATTCCAAATCACTCGAAGTCCAATACTGTGGTGAAGACCTCTGGTTTCTTCTAAAACTTCAAAATTAGATTCGGTTTGGATCATCTGATAATATAAGTCTGCCAATATATGATCAGTTAAAGCAAATTTGATACCTGTTCCTAGCCCGAAACCAAATCCCAAATTACCTGGTTTTTGATTGTTAATTACTTCGGATTGATGCAGTATGTTGTATTCTATGCCATCGATAACAAAATAATTCCTTCTCAATCTCACATCATTCATATTGGCAAAAATGGAAAAGTAGGCATTCGTATATTCCGCTCTGAAGTAGGACCATTGTGTTCCTAAATTGAAGTAAAATCTATTTTCCTCCCCGAAGAGTGGGATTTGCTCAAATGTTGCACCTACCAATTGATTTCTTGGATCATCAATAGCCACTGTAAAAAATTGCTCATATTTCAGCCTGTAGGCGTTTATTTCTAAATTCAAACTGAGTAATTTGTTTAATTGATAAGCCAGATTAACTCCGATTTCAACAGCTGTTTGGTATCTATTTTCAATCGGGAATTCAGAAATTTCATAGGGAAATTGAAAATAGTTTTGCAATACCACTTGATTTTGAGGCTGATTGAAGATGTGTTCAATTCCAAAGGGAGTAATACTTGATCGTCCAGAGTATAAAATGGATGTATTGTGATTAGGGAAATGGGCGCCAACTTGAACTCCAAAGTATAATCTTGAAGAATCTTCTTCCTCTTCTTCGTAATCAAAGTCTTGACAGAAAGCGAATATTGGTAAGATAAGGGCCAAAAGAAGCGCGAATAATTTTGGTGTTTTCATGCTTTAATTCTTGTGAATCAATGTATCATAATCTCGTCAATAAAAATAAAGGATTCTCCTCCTTTACCCAGATGCCAATCTGGGATAGTGCCAAATTGTTTTGCATTTAGTTTAACAAATTTACATTGCCTAGGTTCAAAATCTAAGTCAAATTCATGCAAGAATACCCCATATTGATCAGTTGGAACTAGCTTATTTTTCAATATTTTTAATTGGGTATAATTGATACCATCGACTGAAATGGAGTAGGCGACCTCAGTGGGCATCCATATCCAGGAATTAATGTCCTGAATATAACCAGAGTTGATGTGTGAAATTTCTTCTACACCTTCTAATTCAACAATTATCTCAATGTCCTCTCCTTGAAATCCCTGCCAGGAACCAGTTCTAAAGTCACTGCCGCCACGGATGTTATCTATTAATCCGGTTTCACCTCCTGCAGCATATTGAGGATTGTATTGTTGTTTGTAAATCACTTTTCGTTTTTGATCCAATTGGTAAAAGTTCGCTTCAACCACAGGACTTTCAGCGCTTGCTTCAGGAAGCTTTGCTTTTATTCGAATGTTTGCACTTTTATTTAAATTAATGGGCTCAATATAATTTTGAAAGTCTCTTTTATCGATAGAATAAAATATACTAGCGTTCTCCATAGGGTGGGCGAGTATGATCTGAATAGAATCTTTGAATATTTGATTTTTGTTTTTGATGTAAGGTACAGGACTAATAATATGATCCTCAATAGCACTTCTAGCATTTTGAGTAAACCATTTATCATTCTCTTGGTCTCCCATTTCAAAACTTAAAATACCACCTTCCATAATACTTTGATGTGTGAGATAGGATTTATGGTATTCCTTATCATTCAAATGAACTTTTTGGATATAAAGATTCTCACTGCCAGTATGTTTTACTTCTATGCTAAAAGTGTTTCCGTTTTCTAAATTGATTCTTGCAGCTTTGGCCAAAGGAGATCCAATTATATAATTTTCACTTCCAGGTGTAACTGGATAGAATCCTAATGCTGACAACACATACCAAGAAGACATTTGTCCACAATCTTCATTGCCGATCAATCCATCAGCTTGTTGGCTATACATTTCTTTTAAGAGGTAACTCACCATCTTTTGAGTCTTAGATGGCTTATCAATATAATTATACAAATAGGCCATATGATGACTGGGTTCGTTGCCATGAGCATATTGACCTACCAATCCTGTTATGTCTACTTGATGTCTTCCAGAGGTTTGATTGCTCACAGTAAACAGAGAATCTAATTTATGTTCAAAAGCTTCCTTTCCACCATGCAGTTCAATTAAACCATCTATGTCTTGCGGTACGTAAAAGCTATATTGCCAAGAATTGGCTTCTGTAAAATTGAAATTCACTTCTTTGGGATCAAAAGGATATGAGAACTGTTGATTCCTTTTGGATCGCATAAACTTCTGATTCGGATCAAAGATGTTTTTGTAATGTTGAGCCCTTTGCATAAACTCTTTGTAAATGGCTTCTTCTCCTAAAGTTTTCGCAAATTGAGCAATACACCAATCATCATAAGCATATTCTAGGGTTTTAGAGACAGATTCATGTTCTTCATCCTTGGCTGCATAACCATTTGCAGCATAAACTTTTTTGCCCAATTCATCTGCTTTGGCTGTTGACACCATGGCTTCAAGAGCTAGTCTTTGATCGAAATCATCAATACCTTTTACATAAGCATCCACAATAATAGGAACGGAATGGTATCCGATCATACATCCTGTATAATTACCAGCAAGCTCCCAAACGGGTAGTTTTCCTCCAGTTTGATAATGGGATAGAAAGGTTTTTAAAAAGTCCTTGGTTCTTTCTTGCTGGGTGATAGTAAATAATGGGTGAGTTGCTCTATAAGTGTCCCACAAAGAGAATATGGTGTAATTGGTAAAACTCCCTTGATGATTGTGCACTTTTAAGTCAGTGCCTCGAAAATCTCCATTGACATCCTCAAACAGATTTGGGTTTAAATAAGAGTGGTAAAGTGCAGTGTAAAAAATAACTTCATCGCTATCGTGAGGCATTTCAATTTGAATTTTTCCAAGTTCCTTATTCCAGAGGTCTTGGGTCTCCTGTTTTGTTTTTTCGAATTCCCAATGGGGAATTTCAGCCTCCAAATTCTTTTTTGCACCTTGTTTACTTACAGCTGACAAGCCAGTTTTAATTAATAAATGATTGTCTTCAAACTGTAGAGCAATTTTTGTAGAGTCTTTATTGAATTTGTAATTTAAGATATCCTGATTGAATGCCATGTGGAAATAGACATGTTGTTCTCTGGCCCATGCTTTGGAGATTCTTTTCCCTTGGATAATTCGATTATCAATAATCTCTAGCTCACTGTCAATTAATTGGTCTCTATGCTGTAAATCCAGCAAAACATAATTTGGTGTATTGTCGTCTAAAAATTCGTAATGATGGAATCCACAAAGTGATGTAGCTGTAAGTTCTACCTTAATATTGTAATCTAAAAGTTTGGTTTGGTAATATCCTGCTTCTGCATGTTCTTCCTGATGTGAAAAGCTAGAACCATATCCACTATCAGCTGCTAAGCCATAGCCATTATCAAAGGCTATATGATCCATTGGCATCAATAGGATATCTCCGTAATCTGAAACACCTGTACCACTAAGGTGTGTGTGTGTGAAACCATAAATAATTGAATCACTATAATGATAGCCTCCACAACCATCCCAACCTTCTAATCTGCTATCGGGACTCAATTGAACAAATCCAAATGGTGTAGATGCTCCAGGATAAGTATGCCCATGTCCACCTGTTCCGATGAATGGGTTGACAAGCTTAGCTAGATTTTTATTTTCAATGTTTACAGTATCTTTTGAATTGCAAGCAATTACAAATGCAATAAGAACAATAAGAACTTGGGTTGTTAAATTCTTTTTTTCCAATGTAATCCTCCGTAAGTTAAAATGTAAGTGTAGCAAAATAACACCAAAATGAAGGCAAATTTAAATCCAGTTTGATCTGTCAACAAACCATACAATGGAGGAATAAAAGCGCCTCCAGCAATTGCTGTACATAAAATGCCAGAACCTTCAGCTTTCAATTCATCCAAATCTTCAATGGCTATGCTAAATATGGTTGGGAACATGATGGAGTTAAACAATCCCACAGCTAATATGCTAAACATGGCAACTAAGCCAAGGGAAAACATAGAGATTATTATCATGGATATAGCTAGGCTTGCAAATATTCCCAATAGGAGAGAAGGGGACATTCTTTTACTCAAATAAGCACCGATAAATCTTCCTATCATGGCTCCACTCCAATAAAAAACGACAAATGTCCCGACTATACCTTTGGCATCTAAAGAGCTTGTATCAGCTCCTTGAATTGTACTAACCCAATCGGACATTAAACTATTTGACATGATGCTTTCATGTAAATCCATAGATAAAAAGTAATTGACCAAATAACTACCTATGGTTACTTCTGCTCCAACATATACAAATATTGCCAAGGCTCCATAAGCCAATTTTTTATTTTTTAGCGCTTCTTTGTAGCTTCCCTGTGAATTCTTGGTCATAATAGTTGGGAGAGTTACATAATTGATAATGAGCGCTAGAACTAGTATACAAAGAGCAAGCAAAACAAAAGGCTTTTGTACTGCCGCTGCTTCTGCTAGTAAATAAGTTTCTCTTGCGGCTTCACTTAGTTTATCAATTTCTTCTGTGTTTAATATTTGATCGCTTAGAATAAGCACTGCACCTAAAGCAGGCGCAATAGTTGTACCAAGAGAATTAAATGCTTGTGCTAAGTTTAATCGACTTGCAGCCTTTGTTGGTGATCCTAATACGGTAACATATGGATTGGCAGCGACTTGTAATATAGTCATGCCTGCAGCTAGCATAAAATATCCGCCCATAAACAAGCCAAAGAGGCGATAGGCTGCTGCAGGATAAAACAACATACAACCAACACCCATCGTGATTAAACCAACAATAATACCCTTCTTATAACCAATTCGGTGCAAGAGTTTTCCTGCAGGAATGGAAACTAAACCATAAGCGATAAAAAATGCGAATTGAACTAAGCCAGACTCAAAATAACTCAGTTCAAAAATCTCTCGAAGTCTCGGGATTAATGAATCAACCAAAACAGTAATTAATCCCCACATGAAGAAAAGGGAGGTTAATATGGCAAAAGGGAGGGAATAATTTTTTGGCTTATGCATTAGTTTAAATCAATCTGCTGCAAATATGGATTAAAATTCGATTACCTTTTGATCACTTTGAAATTTTCGACTTTCTTATCTGCAATTAGTTGAATAAGATATATTCCACTATTTAGACTTTCAAAATCATAATTGATATTTGATTGTGAAATCTTTCTATTATCAATTTCTTGCCCATTGTAATTATACAGGATTAATTGTTTGTAGGTGCTTGTGTTTTCTATAAATAATGTCTTCCTAACCGGGTTAGGGTAATACCTTATATCGGCTTCCTTTGTCAATTTATCTAGGCTGGTAATGATACTACAACTGCCAATTTTATAAGTATCCATATTTGCAGAATTGTTATGCTGACCTTGACCCGGGTATGAATAAGTATAGTAAAAGTATATGGTTGTGCCTTGAGAAGCATTCAATTGAAAAGGCACATTTGGACTGACAAAATAACCAGGCAATGGCCCTGTAGGAGATGTTCCATAATACAAGATACAAGTAGGGGACCCCATCCCACTTAAGGTGGGAATGAACGTCAACGTTGGATTGTTCTTTGCAGGGGAAAACTCATATAAGAATTCTCGATTCGAAGAAGAATCTCTACAGGGTGGTGCAGCTTCAACGATAATCTCAATTGGATGTGATAAGTTTGTAGCACTATCATTATCCATTGCACGAGCTGAAAGCAAGTATTTTCCAGCTCGAGTTGGAACCCAATAATTTTCATAATTAGAATTAGAATCTGTTCCTACATATGTAGAATCGACGTAAAAGTCCACTGCAATTATTTGTCCATTAAGATCATTAGCACTGGCCTCAATTTTTACTGTATCAAACTCTAAGAATATCTGTTGTTTAATTGGATTATAAATACTGACTTTTGGATGTATGTTGTTATTGCTACTCGATATAACAAATACCTCATCGATATCCCTATAGCTGCCATTATCTACTTCCAATTGAATTAAGTAAACACCAGATTTTAAACCACTAATTACTGGTTTCTCCAATGTGTCATTACTGAATTGTAAAACAGTTGGTCCATAAATTTGCTTCCATTGGTAATGCAAAGCACTTCCATTTGGATCACTGCTTTGGCTTGCATCTAAAACTATTGTATCTGTGGGTAATTGAATCAATTGGTTAATTCCAGCATCAGCAATCGGCTGACTATACGGCAAATTGGATGTAAAAGTAAATGTCATTCTTCCCAAATTGAATTCACCTCCTTCAAAGGCTATTCGAAGTATATTTTCCCCTTTTTTAAGTGGGATATTATTGGCATTTCTACTTGCCCAAATGTCCCATGCAGAAGTGCTTGGAACAGATTGAATTGTTTTGATTGTATCCTGATCCATAATTAAATGGAACGGGCCACCACCATTGGTATTTCCGGAGGCATATCGATAGTTCATTCTGTATAATCCAGTACTATCCACTTTTATGGTATATTCTAACCACTCTTCTCCACTTATCCAGCCAACAATTGGCCCCTCGTTGGCATCTAATGAGGCATCTACATATTCGTTTGTTCTGTAATTGCCTTGATTTTTTATGTCTTGATCTTGATATGCAATGGAAGACGCATTCCCTCCATCAAAAATGTCATAATTCCCTGGCTCAATTGTTCCAGGTACTTTGAATGGATTTCCATTGAATGGCAATTGTTCTCCAGACAGAATTTGCAGTACATTACTAATGGTATAATTCAAACTATCATAAAGTCTTGCATAAAACTTGTGTTTTCCAGCAGGTAATCCCTTTGCATTAAATTCAAAAGGTGCAATGCTATCCATTCCAAGAAGACTATCTTCCCAAATAAATTCTACTGTCTCTGGAACACCAAAAACAGTTTCTAAACGAAGATTGATATTATCACCAGGGTAAGCACTATTAAATGGTGCTGATAGTACACCTTTTAAATAACTATCTCTACTTGTAGCCATAGTTCTGCCTGCTACCTCCAATTGGTAGCCATCTGAAAATTCAACAGTAATTTTAGAAGTATCATAATTGTATGCAACATAAGTCTTAAGCGTGTCCTTCACAAATGCTGCAGCAATTGGATAATTCGCATAAATGGTAGTATCGACTATTCCAAGCGCGTTCATGGCGTGTAACCAATGGTAGGTTTGTGCATCAGATATACCAAACTTTAGGTCTCTATTCGGATAAGAATCATACAATTGAATCGCTTTTTCCGGATTGTGGAAAGCTAAATATTCCCAATACACATCATGCCATAAATTGGGGTTTTGCTGGTTATTTAATATCCCCGTATTGCTCGTGATTTCATTCCAAAGCTTTGAACTATATGTTGTGTCTTGGCCTAAATAAAGTGATCCACCATGAATTGGATACATTTCTATGCCATAAGATGCAGCTATATCATTGGTCCAAAAAGTACCATTGTCATAACTATTACCCCATACCCTAGAAACTAAACTGTATTGCTGGCTTGTACCAAAGTTTCTATCGGAAGCGTCGAACCAATACTCTTCTATTGCAGACTGTTCGGTAGTATACAAATAGATACCAAGATCTCGGATTTCTTTATTGTTGGTAATGGTTCCCCAATGAATTAATGCAGAATTGAATTGCATACTTTCTGAAGTGGATTCTTGATCGTTCCCTTGAGGGAAAGTAGCAAAGCCATTGGCCCAACAGTGACCGGAATAGGGATTAAAATTTCTAAGGAATGGAAATAAACTATCCGATCTATTAGTACTAGCAGCATCTCTAACCAAATGATTAACCATCTCTCCCCATTGATTGGCCCATCCAGGAAGGTGTTGCTCCAAAAAGGAAGCTGCATGAATAAAATAACCCCAGTGGAAATGATGATCGTTGATGTTGGCATCTTGTCCATGACCAGCAGGATATCCGATTAAGGCATCCCAATTTTTGTTGTAATAAAACAGAAAAGCAACTTCACCACTCTCTGCTTTTAACCAATCTTCTAATCTTTCTTTAATGGTTTTTACAATCTTTTGGACTGCAACGGTATCTCCTGTTAATTCTGCAATTCGAGCCGTTTGAATGAGTCTATTCATCATTTGACCTTCATTGTAAGAGTCAGTCCATGTGCTCAATTGATCCTTATATATGCTTTGTATTTTATTATCCAATTCTCCTGGACTAAAAGATTTAGAATAATAATCCAAATAGGGTAGTGTAGGTAGAATTCCATAAAATCTTTTTCTGACAGAAAAATGATTTCCATCAAGCATTTTAAGGTCTCCTCTTACAGTTCTGTATATATCTCCATTTGGTTTGGGAGAACCAACGTTTAAATTGGACCATTGATGAGGTAAAAGGCCCATCAAAACAGTTGAATCTGTACCTTCTAAAATCTCTGTGCTTACATTAAAATTGCTAATCAATTCAGCAGTTGAATCGCTATAAGACCAATCTACGGTTGTATTAATAGGAAATACATAAGCATGCTTTTTATAGTTGGTTGCGGTTGTATTGACATTGGAAGCGGTCAAAGGAATAAAAGCCAATGACCAATAGTTCTTCCCATTAAGGGTAGAAGTATAGTTATTTCCATTGTTTTGCCAGACGCTTCCAGATGGGCCATAAACTGCAAAGTCAGCCCCATTTCTAGCATTTGAAATAACCAACATTTCATTCTGAATGCTTACTGTGCCTTGATTTACAGTTATTTTTGCTACATCTGAGGAATCTTTTTTGAAATAAATAAAAGGCATTCCAACACCAGTAGTTGCTTCAAAATGATGTCCTGCATTTTGCCAATCCATGCTAATTGTCCAATCGGAAAAGTCAGAAACATTGGCGGTGTCTGCATTTAAACCATTTACTCCTACAACAATGGGTTGAATGTTATCAATAACCCCCCAAGGGATGTAAGTAACTACTAATCCGGAATTAACAGTCTTCATGGTAAAAGGATAATTGAAAAGATTATCCGCATGTTTATTTTTCACTTTTGCTGACCACCAATCATTCGTAGGTATAGATTTAAGTTTGGCTTTCCCAATGGTGAATGGAGTTCCACTAGGGAAAGTGTTTCTGCCTGCTGCATCAGCACCAGGAAAGGAATTGGTGTAACTGCCGCTATCTACTGTTGTAGTTTGGGCATTTATTATAATTGGATTAAGAAGAAGAAGAATTGAGCAAATTCGGCGGATTATTACTTGCATAGGATCAAAGAATGAAAGTCATATGTTATGGTAAAAATAACCATAAGACTTTGAATTGTTTTAAATCGTTAATAATTAACAACTATTGCCTATAATTCATTTAAATTTTAAAGTATAGACTTACTTTAGTCCTAATAATTCTCAAGGAAATATTTATGCAGTTTGATAACTTGCCAGTTGATATAGATGGCCTTCCTAAGATTGAGGAAGTTCCCTTTCAGAAGCTAGAAAAAGAATACTTATGGCTAAGGCTTACCTTTATTGGTATACTTTTTATCATATTTCTTTTTGCATCCTTCATTTATAACTTTTTTACTTCCAAATTCGATTGGTGGCTTTTACCGCTTTGTTCTAGCAGTATTGTTTTACTTGTCTTAGTCATTGAAATATTCGGGTTTAGGATAAAGGGGTATGCATTGCGCGAAAGGGATATATCCTATAAGTCTGGACTGATATTCTTCTCCATGAAACTGGCTTTTCAAGAAGATTTGGACAATATTTATGAAAACCTACCAACTTTAATCGAAAAA
>Ga0207422_1003732_pt1 | contig 14380 bp, 11 predicted proteins | sample MarCyaLeptolynsp_FD_187757 | JGI IMG/M metagenome (GOLD analysis project Ga0207422, IMG submission 187757) | Marine cyanobacterial communities from Panama - species 1 Leptolyngbya sp. (SPAdes) | ecosystem: Environmental > Aquatic > Marine > Unclassified | place: Panama: Panama City | collected...
GACCATTCCCAGCATGAACGAGTGGGTGTTCGTGCCCGCCATCGAAGTGGGTCTGTTGTGGCACGCCGATCCCAATCTCGCGCTCTCCGCTGTCTTTCGCACCTCCATCGACTACCGCTTCAGGCGGATCCGGGGCGGCTTCTCGCGGCTGACCTACGACGCAGCTTCGCCTCGCTTCACGCAGCGCGGCGAAGCGAACGAAGAGGAGCTCACGGTCAACATGTCGCTGCACGACATCTATCTGGGCGGCGGCTACCGCTTCGGCCCCGAGCGGGTGCAGTTCGTGGTGGGGGCGCATGCCGGCGTCCAGCTCGTGGAGCTCCCCCAGCTGCTCAGTGAGCCCGACGAGCCGGTCAAGGTCGATACCCGACTCCGCGCCGCGGGACTCGGTGTCGTCAACACGGCGGTGGAGGTTTACCTGACCCGTCGCGTCGCGCTCACCCTCGACGTCTCCGGCCGCGCACGGTTCAAGCGCCTGCGCGGAGGCTCGGTGTTCGGGTTTGCGGCAACGGTGGGCTTGGCCACGGCCATTTAGCCTGCTCAGGCTCGCGGCGGAGGACGGCAGGCGAGCACCATGTCGCGCAGCTGCGGCGCAACGTCGGCGACCTCGGGTCGATGCACGAGCGACCATGTGCGCAGCAGTGGACCGTTGCTCGGGCGCAGCACCGTCAGGCCGTGGTCGCCTTCGAGGTAGCGGCCGATGATCCACTCCGAGAGCACCGCGAGGCCAAAGCCCGCCCGGGCCAGCTCGATCATCGCCTCGGTGATCGGCAGTCGGCGCACCCGCAGCCGCGGTCGGCGGCGCCCGAACAGGGAGCGCAGAAACCAGTCGTCATCGCTGCGGGCGTTGGGCACGAGCAGCACCTCCTCGCGCAGCTGGTCGGGGTTGATGGTGTCCTGCTGGGCGAGCGGGTGGCCGGCAGCGGCCACGAACACGAGCTCGTCGTCGAACATGGTCTCGCGGGGCAGGCCCGCGGGCGGTCGTCCGGTCACGAATGCGGCGTCGAGCTTGCCCGCTTCGAAGCCCTCGGCGATGCGGTCGGCGTGCTCGGGGCGAACGTCGATGCGAATGTCGGGGGACGCTCGCTCGAGGTCGACGATCGCCCCGGTGAGCCAGGGATAGATCATCGCGCACGAGGCCACGACGCGAATGCGGCGCACGCCCGAGCTCGGCGCCTTGAGGCGGTGCTCGACCGAGCACAGCGCGCCGAGCAGCTTCGGGGCTTCCTCGATCAGGAGCCGCCCCGCAGCGGTGGCTTCCAGTCCCCGCGGCGTGCGATCGAAGAGCGCGATGCCGGCGTGGGTCTCCGCGGCCGCGAGCGCGCGACTCACCGCGGATTGGGTCAGGTGCAGCAGCTCAGCCGCCGCCGCCGTGGTCTTGGCCCGTTCGACCGCGAGCACGACGCGGAGGTCGCGAACGTCGAGCGACGGCGCGGGGAGGCGGTCAATGCGGCTCACGCATCTACTCTATTCCAACTATGCGTTGGACGCATCTTTGTCCCGTGCCTACGTTGAGCCGAGATGCAGCTGTTTTTCTCCCCGTTGGCGTGCTCGCTCGCGAGCCGGATCACCGCGTACGAGGCTGGCCTGTCGCTGGAGCATGTCCGCGTCGACCGTCTGACCAAGCAGCTCGAGGATGGTCGTGACTACCGCGAGATCCACCCGCTCGGACTGGTGCCGGCGCTGCTCACCGACGAAGGCGTGCTGGTCACCGAAAACGCGGCCGTGCTCCAGTACCTGTGGCGCGTGGCCCAGATGCCGCTGTCCGAACCGGTCGAGCTGCAGCGCTGGTTGAGCTTCATCGCGACCGAGCTGCACAAGGGCACGTTCAACCCGGTCTTCGATCCGAATGCTCCCGCCGAGGTCCGGCGCTACGCGCTGGGCAAGGGCGAGGCGCGGCTGGGCCACGTCGACCGCCATCTTGCCGGGCGGGAGTTCCTGCTCGACGCGTTCAGTCCCGCGGATGCGTACCTGTACACGGTGCTCAACTGGACGTTTGCGACCAAGATCGACCTCGCCGAGTTTTCGCACCTCAAGGCGTACCATCGGCGCCTGTACGAGCGCGACAGCGTGCGCCGAGCGATGGATGAGGAGCGGCCGCTCTACGAAGCGCAGCAGGCAGCATCCTGAGACCCCAATCAGTTCGGCTACAGCGTGTGGAGAAACGCCAGCAGGGCGCCGCGGTCGTCGTCGTCCAGCTGGGTCCCGTAGTCGTGGCCCGCGATGGGGCCCGGCCCACGGACGCCCCCGCGGTAGTCAGGCTCGAAGCGGGCGGGCGACAGCAGGGCCTCGAGCGAGGGGACGTCGCCCTCGTGCAGGTACGGGGCAGCCTCGGCCACGCGCACCAGTGGGGCAGGGCGGTACAGACCGGTGCCTCGCGCAACGCCGTTGGCCAGCGCAGGGTCGACGCCGATGCGCTCGGCGGCGAGCGGCTCGCCCCCGTACGCCGAGGCCTCGTCGTGGCAGCGCTGACAATGCTTGTCGAAGAGCGTCGAGCCGCGCTCGGCGAGGACCACGTCGACGGGGGCTTCGCGCCTCGGCGGCGGCGTCAGCGAGTACACGTACATCGCCATCGCCCAGGCGATCTCGCGCGGCGGCCGGGTGCGCTCCTTGTTGGCGTGCAGGATCTGGGTCTCCTGCCGAATGGCGAGCGCCGCCGGGTGCACGTGCTGGATGGTGCCGGCCTGCGTCAGGGCCGATTGCGAGCGCAACGCCCACAGGTCCGGGATTGCGACCGGGTCCTGGTCGTCATCCTCGGTGATGTCTGCCCGACCGGGGCCCCAGCTCGCCATGCGTTCGGCAATGTCCTCGGGCAGCGGCACGTGTTCGTCGCGGTGATAGGACAGGCGCAACAGGCCGTAGTCGAACGAGCGCCGCGCGCGACCCACGACGAGCTCACCCCGCTGCACGTCCGTGTGACACAGCGCGCAGGTGATGCCGACGCGCGTCTGCCCATCGAGATCCTCGAACGCGACCAGCCCCGGCCAGGTGCCGTCGGCGGCTTGGACCAGGCCCGTGGCGTCCGCGACCTCGGGATGCGCGAGCGCGTGCTCGGCAAACACCTCGGGGCGAAGCGGGTACTCGAAGAACGCCCGTCGACCGAGCGCGACCCAGTCGGCCATCGTGTCGGGACGCGTGCCGTCCCAGATCTTCGTCGCCGCCGGCGTCGGCGACAGCGGCGTACCGGCCTGCAGCGCTCGTGCGGTCTGGTCGGTGACCGGCTCGGTCGACGGGACCCACTCGGGCAATCCCTCCCAGCCACCGTCGGGCAGGGCGTACGAGCTCAGCCGAACGTGCGAGTAGAGGTTGTCGGGGTTGGTCAGCGAGCGCTCGAGCACGTCGCGGCGAAAGGCGCGGTCCTCGAGGTAGCGGTTGGCGTCGGCGAGCAGCTCGGCGTCGGTCAGAGCGCGGGGCTCGAGGGCGGGCGGGTCGACGGGCAGTGCGGGCTCGACGACCGGCACCGGATCGCTCGACACCTTGGCGTCTCGCGGTTCCGTGCAGCCCGTCATCGACGCCAGCAGGGTCACGACCGACCCGATGGCAGCGGACCGTCTCACCACGCGCTCACGTCACGATGTTGTGTTCCATCTCGCGGGTGAAGTCCGGCGAGCGAACCTTCTGGGTCTTGCCGTCGATGTCGACGACGACTTCGACGTAGTAGGTCCCGCCGGCCGGGGACACCTGTCCACTGGTGGCCAGGCGGTAGCTTGCCTTGAGGTCGGTCTTCGCCGGAATCGACTCATCCCAAACGACGTAGCGATTGTCCTGCCACACCATGGGCACGCGCGATGCGAGCTTGCCCAGCGAGGCGTCGCCGCTGTTGTACAGCTCGACCGAAACGATCTTCGCCTTCGACGCCTGGTCGCCCTGACCGGTGAAGGTCAGCTGCATGGTCGACTGCGAGCAGCCACGCCGCGCCGAACGCCCGAACGCGCTGTCTCCCTTGGCGACCGAGCGCGCCACGGCTCCCTGCGCGGGGGCGTCCATCGGTGGCGGCGGCTCGTCACCGGCGGGCTCGAGCTGCGACTCGTCGGCGGCGGGCTTGGGATCGAGATGCGGGCAGTCGTCCATCAGGTAGATCGACGACACGGCCACGGTGGCGAGCACGGGCTCAGGCTCCGGCTCGGGCACGGGCTCGGGCTCCGGCTCAGGCTGCGGATCGACCTTCGGGTCGACCTTCGGATCGGGCTTGGGATCGGGCTTTTGCGCCACCGGCTCGGACGGCGTCTCCGTCCCCGTGGAATCACAGCCGATGGACAGACCCAGGCCGGCGCAGAGCATCAAACCGACGAGCTTGGAACGATTCGTCACGTGTCACCCCCAACGCGCCGCGGCGCGAGTGGGTCTGAGGATATCAGTCGCGGCGCCGCCCACACTTCGGCTGAGCGCCGCACCTGACCGGAATCGCTGCCCAAAACGGGCCTCAGCGCGAGGCAGGGACGAAGAACATCAGGTGCTGCCAAGGCAGGCCGTCGAACTGGGACTCGAGCTGCAGGTCGTTGGCCTCGTACTCCGCGAGGATCTGCACCTTGGACATCTTGTGCAGCGCCTTGATCGGTACGTCGGGGTCTTCGGCCCGGAACTCGAGCAGGGCGATGCGGCCGCGCGGGGTGAGGGCCGTCGACAGGTGTCCGAGCACCGCCGCTGGGTCCGACAGCTCGTGGTAGACGTCGACGAGCAGGACGAGATCGCAGGTGCCGGGCGGCAGCTTCGGGTCGGTCGGTTCCGCGACGATGGTCTGCACGTTGTCGATCCCCGCCTCGGTGGCGCGAGCCTGGAGTCGCTCGAGCATCTGTGGCTGCAGGTCGACCGCGATCGCCTTGCCGTCGGATCCGACGGCCTCGGCCATGCGCAGCGTGTGGTAGCCGTTGCCCGCCCCCACGTCGCACGCCACGTCGCCGGGGGACAGGCCGAGCTGCTCGTGCATCAGCGTCGTGTTCTCCTCGGCGTCGCGCTTGGGCCGGGTGAGCCACGGGGCGCCGAGGTGGCTCATGGTCTGCGCGAGAGTTCGCCCCATGTACGTCCCGGGCGGGTCGGCGCGCCCCGCCGGTGTTTCGGACTCGTCCGCCTTGTCGGACGCCTCAGGCGCCTCGGACGGCGGAGAAGGCTCCGCGTCGGCACTCGGCGCCGCTGGGCTCGAACTGCATCCAACGAGCGTGAGGCCCAGGATGGTTACGATCGCGCGCATGCAACGGGTCTAGCACTCGATCCCTCGCGCGCTCGGTGTGGCGAATTGCTGGGCGTTCGCCAACCGCGTTGGCTGCGTCGCAAGGTTGCCCCGGGTACGCTGGGATCGTGGCGAGGTGGGGGGCAGGGTGGATAGCAACCACGGTTTGGTTGCTTGCGTGTGGCCCGTCGCTCGAGTCGCCGAGCGAGGCCGCGGGGTCGGGCGGAGCTCACGACGATCCGATCATCGAGGCGGTGGAGCTCGTCTTGCAGCTCCGCGTGGACGTGCTGGTGGTCGTCGAGGACTCACCGGCGATGGCGTCGTTTCAGCCGTTCGTCGCCGACAACCTCGCGTCTACGGGGTTCATCTCCGTCGGGTGGAACGAGAGGGAGCGTCTGGACACCCGCATCGCAGTCGTCACGACGACGGCAGGTCCGGATGGCTACGGATCCTTCGTGGCTCCGTGTGATGACCCGAGCTTGCCCGCGCCGAGACCCACGGTCGCGCAGCCCGGACAGCCGCCGGCGCTGCATCCTTGGGTCGATACGACGCGAGGCAATGCGACCTATCCGAGCGAGGACGACCGGGCACGGGCGATCGGCTGCCTGGGAGCGCGAGGGAGCTCGGGCTCGCGCTTTCCGGCTCCGGTGGCGGCTGTCCGCGGGGCCCTGCGGCGCATGGCGGATCCATCCGACCCCGCCCACGACTTCCGCCGCCTCGGTGCACCGATGTGGATCGTGTTCATCGCGGCGGGTCACGACTGTTCGTTCGTCACCGGCGAGCCACCCGACCCGGACGGACCACCAGCCCAGTGCTGGACGGCGGGGGTGACGTGCGAGGGAGAGGTCTGCGTGCCGTCCGACAGCGGCGGGCTCGCCTCGGTCGAGGCAACCGTCGCCGAGCTGTCCGAGCTCGAGGCACAGATCCAGGCCGAGCGAGGCGCCGACTTTCCTCGATTGCTCGTGTCCCTCGTGGGCGGGGTCGGGAGCGACGGCAGCATGGTGGCCAGGCCGTCGGGCGACGATGCCTTCAATGCAACGTGGGGCATCGGCCCCGGTTGCGCGAACGCGGTCGGGCCCGCGCTGCCGCCGGTTCGTTTGGCTGCGATCGCAGACGCGTTCCAGCACTGGGACGAACCCACGCGGTGGAGCCTCTGCGAATCGAGCTGGGACCTTCGCCGCGTCTTCAAAAGACTCGCCTACATTCAAATTCACTGCATGCCGGAATGCGCCGCCGGAGCAGCCCCCGGGAGCACAGAGCCGCTCGACTGCTCCGTCCATCTGGACGGCTTCGACGACCGCGGACCGGTCACGGTCCCGATCCCCGAGTGCGCCGACGAGGTATCACCGGGCGTCGACGGCCCGTGCCGGGAGTCGCGGGACGACGATCCGTTTGCCGAGGAATGCGCAGACGATGGCACCCGGCCCTTTCGCCTGGTCTATTCCGGCGAGACCTCGCTGCCCAGCGGCCCATCTACGCGACCTGCACTCGCGACCCGAGCTGCGGCTGAGGTCGGGCCGTCTACCTGGTGCTAGCGACGGCCGAGCCAGTAGTCGGAAACGCCCGACTCCCGGTGCACCGTTTGGCCCATCATCGGCGACAGCAGCTGGGTGCCGGTGTCCTCGACGAGCGCGAGCATGTGGGCGATCGGCTGGTCCCAGGCGTGCAGCGCGAGGTTGAACGTGCCCCAGTGCACGGGCATCAGGGTCTTGGCGCGGACCTGCTGGTGCACGCGCAGCGCGTTCTCGGGGCCGAGGTGGATCGTCCCCCACGCGGGGTTCCACGCGCCGATCTCGATCATACTCAAGTCGAAGCCGCCGAAACGCTCACCGATCTCGGCAAAGCCTTCGTCCCACGGACCCGTGTCGCCGGAAAACCACACCGAGTGCTTGGGACCCTGCAGCGCCCAGCTGGACCAGAAGGTCTCCGAGGAAGAGCCCGGTCCGCGTCCGGAGAAGTGACGCGACGGTGTCGCCGTGACCTGCAGGCCGGAGACGTCGACCGACTCCCACCAGTCGAGCTCGGTGATTCGCTGCGGGTCCACGCCCCAGCTCTCGAGGTGGGCTCCGACGCCCAGCGAAGTCACCCAGGGCGTCTCGCGATGAGCGAGCCGAGAGATGGTGGGAAAGTCGAGGTGGTCGTAGTGGTCGTGCGAGATCAGGATCAGGTCGAGCGGAGGCAGCTGCTCGACCTCGATCGGCGACGGATGAAAGCGCTTGGGCCCGAGCCACGAGACCGGGGATGCGCGCAGACCCAGGACCGGATCGGTGAGGATGAGCTTGCCGTCGAGCTCGACCAGGACGGTGCTGTGTCCGAGCCAGGTGATCCGCAGGGCTTCACCGCGACCCGGGGCAAGCGAGCCGGTCTCGGGACGCACGATCGGAAAGTCGACCTTGGGCACGCGCTCGGCCTTATCGAACAGGTATTGGCGCGCCAAGTCGAGCGATGGCGCTGCGGCGGGCGTTTCGATGGGATTGACGAAGCGCTTGCCGTCGAAGTTGGCGCAGTCGGTGATCTTCTCGCGGCGGGCTCCTTCGACGCGGCCGCCGAGGGTGGCCATGCCCAGCTTGGCGCCGCAGGATTTCACGCCGGTCGCCTGAGCGAGGGGCTCGTGCAGGACTTCGAGGCTATTGTCCATCGCCGTTACGATACGCGGGCGCCACTGCGGTTGCTACAGTCGAGTCCCGTGCGAACGCGTTTGGCCCTGTGTCTCCTGGTCGGTCACGTTGTGGCCTGCGGCAGCTCGTCGGATCCCAAGCCCGCGCCCACCAATGCCGGCGCCGAGGGGAAGGACCGTGGCGCGAATGGCAAGGATGGGGCGAAGCCCGAGGGCGAGGCCGGCGCCAGGGACGACTCGCCCTCCGCGGACGACACGCAGGACGACACGAAGGACGACACGAAGGACGACACGAAGGACGACACCAAGGACGACACCAAGGACGACACCAAGGACGACACCAAGGACGACACCAAGGACGACACCAAGGACGAGCCCGTCGCCGACCCCGAGGCTCCCGGTCCCGGGACGCCCGCCGAGCCGGCCCCGACCGAGCTCGAGGCCGACGTCCATACCGACGTCGAGCTCGAGGGTGGGGTCACCCTGAAAGTGGCAGCTCAGGTCGGCGGCCCCAAGAGCACGCTGTGGGTCGAGCGGACCGCCAAGGGCAAGCCGGTGGAGCGCTTCACCCTGCGCACGACGACCGGCGAGGTGCAGGATCTCTCGGCGGTCTGGGACGGCAAGGGCCTGTGGGTCGCGTGGCGCTCGCTCGTGCCGAGCAAGACCGGAGGCGAAGACCGGGCTCTCGTGGCCGCGGCAGGTTACGACGGCAAGCTTGCCTCGGTGGGCAAGGCCAAGATCCTCCGCAGCTTCGTCCCCGGCGGTGAGTTCCCCGAGGGGAGCGTCATGCTCAGGGCCCGCACGGGCGGCGGGGCGACCGTTGCCGCGGTGACGGGGACCGAGCGCTGCTTTTCCGACATCGAGGAGGCGATGACGACGTGCCCACGCATGCAGGTAGACGTGCTCGCGCCCAACGGCGATGTGGTCCGAACCGAATCGACCAGCCTCGACGGCGGTGACGCCGAGGTCGACTCCCTGGTCGATGCGGAGACCGGCGCGGCGGTGTCGTTTCATGTCTACCGCGGAGGACCGCTCACCGAGGTGATGTTCGTGCCCTACGATCCCGCGGCGCCGAAGGTGGACCTCGCCGCATGCATGTACCCGTCGGTCGATCTCGCGTTCGTGATGGACACGATCGTCTCCACCTGCCCCGATCCGGACAGCGACAACGACAAGATGTTCGAGGACGGCTGCAAGGGCGAGCCCGGCTCATCGTGTGGGTTGGTCAGCGTCAGCGATCGCGCCGGCAACTGGTTTGCCCCGTCGACGAGCCGCAACTCCGAGGTTCCTCTGACCGGAATCAGAGCGGTGTGCGACAAGGGCAAAAGTCAGCTCGAGCTGTCCTGGGCCAAAGACGGCAAGCGCCCCGCAGGCTCCCTTCGGGTGCCTTCGCGCAAGCCCTGCAAGTAGGCACCGAGCCTCAGATCCATTCGCGAGCTTGCGGCGTACCGGGGGCGAACGATGTCTCGCAAGTCATCCACACTGCTCGTTGTCGCCCGGACGCCCGGACCGTGTATCCGGTGCCGCCACGCCAATCAGGGAACGGTCGACTACGCTGACGGCAAGCTCTTGTGCGGCTTGAGGCGCAAGACCAAGCGCATCGGGCAACAGTGCGACGAGCGCATGCCCGCGCCCCGCCGGCCGGGGCAACGCGTGGGCCATTGGTCGCTCTACTACTTCTTTTCACCGTTCAACGGTCGCAACGGCACGTACGGCCGCGTGGAAGACACCCGGGTCCTCGCCGAGGACGCCGACGACTGCCTGCGGACGTCGCAGCAGGCGCACCGGCCCTTCATTCCCGCGGGCTGATCCGTCCGCGGTCGAGCCCGTCGCGCCACGCACGGGCACGACGCTCGAGCGGGGCGCCGGTCTCGCCCAGCGCCTCGAATGCGGTGACGGCGGCGCTGGCATCACGCCGGGCGTCGGTGTTGTTCCCGGTCGCCGCGTGGGCCCGCGAGCGCGCCGAGAGCCAGAGCGCGTGCGCGAACGGATCGTCGGCTTGGTCGAGGAGTGCGCCGAGCTCCGCCGAGCGACGCAGCGCTTCGTCGGCCCGTTCACCCTCCACCTCCACGCGCATCAGTCCGAGCTGGGCGTGCATCCTGGCCGCACTCGCTTCGGGATCGCTGCTCCGCGCGATGCGGTCGGCCTCCGCGAACGCCGCCTGTGCTTGCTCGAGGTGACCGAGCTCGAGATGCGCGTCGCCCAGGTTGGCCAAGGTCGTGCCGAGCAGAGGGTGCTCGGGCCCGAGCGAGGCCCGCCGGATCGCGAGGGCTCGCGCGACGTGAGGCAGACCTTCGTCGGCACGGAGTGTCTGAACGAGGCACGCGCCGAGGTTGCTGTGATAGCGGGCGACCATCGGGTGGTCGTTGCCGAGCGTGCGCTCGGCCATGTCGACCGCGTCGCCGAGCAGCGCGATCGCGGCATCGGCTTGCCCGAGCTGGAACAGCACGACCGCCCGGGCGCTGAGCCCGGCCGCGAGCGTCGGATGTTCGGGCCCCAGCGCGTCCGCGTAGATGCGAACCGCCCGCGCGTGACTCTCGTTGGCGGCGCGAAGCCGACCGAGGTCGGCCTGGGCGTTGCCGATGTTCTGATGGACCGCCGCGACATCGGGATGGTCCTCCCCGTAGAGCTTCGTGTTCAGGGCGAGGGCGCGTTGGTCGTGCGCGAGGGCGGCGGCAGGTTGACCGGACGCCCGCAGCGCCGCCGCAAGGTTGACGGTGACCTTGGCGAGCTCGGCTTCGTGCCCGGGACCGTCGAGCAGCCGCTGGGCGTGCTGCAGCGTCGGGACGGCGACCTCGAGCTGCCCGAGGTGCACCTGGACGCCGCCGATGTTGGCAAGCAGTGTGCCGACCTCGGGAGCATCCTCGCCAAGCAGGTCGATCGCGAGCGCGCGGGTGTCCTGCAGTCGACGCAGCGCCGCGTCGTAGTCGCCGAGCGCGGTCAGGGCGTTGCCGAGGTTCATCGCGTACGTCACCGTGGCCGGGTGCGCCGAGCCTTCGATCTCGAGGGTCAGGGCGAGTGCCGTCTCGTGGTGCTCGCGGGCGCGCGACAGATCGCCGAGTCGTTCCGAGAGGTCGCCCAGCGCCGCCTGCAGGTCGCGACGGGTGGCCTTGCCCACCCGTCCGCGTCTGAGCAAAGACTCCGCGGCGTCGATCCACAGCCGAGCATCGTCGGGTCGATCGAGGTCGAGCGCGCTCAGATGCGCGAGGGTGATCGCGGCTCGCGTCGCGCGGGCATCATCGTGGACCGAGAGCAGGGCGTCGTACGCTTCGTGGAGCGCCGTGCTCGCGGAATCGGCCTCGCGCAGCTGCCAGGCGATCTGGCCGACGGTCAGCGCGGCGCGGCCCTCGATCGCAGCCCCGTGGCCTTGGGCTCGGGCCCGGGCCGCGCGTGCGAGCCCGAGCGCCCGGCGGCGTTCGCCGGTGTCCCACAGCGCCTTGGCGCGGGCGAGGTTGCGGTCGACGGCGGCGGCCACCCGATCGTCTTCGAACGTGTGCGACCCGGGAGCTTCGGTGGCGGCGGACGGCTCGCCCGACGGGGCGGCAATCCACAGGGCCGTCGCCAGGGCCGGGACCGCCGAGAGCCACCATCGTCGTCGTTGCGGACGGCGGCGTCGTTCGAGCGCCCGGAGCAGGTCGGCCATCGAGGCGTAGCGATCGCCTGCCTCCGGTGACAGCCCACGCCGGATCACGGGGACCAGGGCGGGCGGGATGGCCTCGGGAAATCCGGGGTCGTGCGCCATCTTGGCGCGTGCGAGCACGTCCAGGCGCGGCGCAACGTAGGGCCTGCGCCCGACCAGTGCCTCGTACAGCGTGACGCAAAAGGCGAACTGATCGCAGCTTGCGTCGACGTGTCCTGCGGTGTGCTGCTCGGGCGCCATGTACGGCGGCGTTCCGACCACGGTGCCCTCGACGGTCAGCGACGTTTCGCCGTCGACCCAGTGCGGGTCGGTGGGCACGCCGCCCGATCCGTTCGACCCGGTCGCGCCCGTGCGCGCCAGCCCGAAGTCGGTGACCCGTGGACGACCGTCCGCGCCGAGCAGGACGTTGCCCGGCTTGAAATCGCGATGAATGACCCCGGCCGCATGGGCGGCCACGAGCCCGCGACCGGCTGCGATCAGCCGGTCGACAATCTCCGTCGGATCGCGTCGAGCGTCGCGCATCCACTGCCCGAGCGTCGGCCCCTGCACGAGCTCCATCGCGATGAAGCTGCGCCCATCGCTGCGCACGACGTCGTAGACCGCCACGACATTGGGATGACTGAGCCGCGCCAGCGCCCGCGCCTCCCGTTCGATCCGAGCGCAGTGCTCTGCACCGCCGCGGTACAGCACCTTGACGGCAACCTCTCGCTGCAGCCGCGGGTCGAGCGCGCGATAGACCCGACCCATCCCGCCCTGACCCACGAGCTCCAGCAGCGCGTAGCGTCCAACGAACCCCACGAGTTCAAGATAGGCCCCAAGCGCCCGTCCGCCGCCTCTTTGTCGACACGATCGCGGACAAACGGCCCTTGCCGGCTGCACATCGCGTCACGCCGCGTGCATCCCTGACGCGGTGATCCTTGCTCTGGGCAACTAGCGAGGCGGATTGCGCAAACTGTCCAGCGGCGGCGCCCAGTCGTGGTCGTGGTCGTGGTCGTGGTCGTGGTCGTGGTCGGGGATGACGCCGCAGTCGAAGTCGCCAAACCATAGAAAAACGGCCGCCCCACTCCGAGGCGGCCGCGTTCACACCTTCGCGTGACCGACTACATGCAGGTCGCGTTGCAGGGGTCTTCGGCTTCCGCCACGCAGGTGGCGTCCCAGTCGTCGGTGCAGCAGAACGTGTCACCGACGATCGAGCCGCAGACGCAGGCCTCGATCTCCGCGACGTCGCAGCCCGGCGTCATGCTGTCGCCCACGCAGCAGCTGCCGCCGTCCTGCGCCGCCGGGATTTCCTGCTCGAACACGCAGACGAGCACGTCCGGGTCGCAGACCATGTTGTCGGGACAGGTCTCCCCACCGGCGCAGTCCAGGACACAGACGGGGCCGCCGAAGTCGGCGCAGACCGGGGACGCATCGCCGGTCGCCGGAGCGTCCGGACAGTCGGTGTCGTCCGAGCAGAACGTGTAGCCGCAGACCGCAATCCCGTCACCGTCGGCCGCAGCGCCGTTGAGACAGGCTTCGCCAGAGTCGCACCCGCCCAGCAAGTCCGCGCTGCAGTCCCCGTAGGGATCCATCGGCAGCGGCGGCGGAGGCTCGACGAACGCACACACGAAGTCAGCGAAGCAGGTCATGCCGTCGGGACAGGTCTCGCCGCCCTGACAGTCGAGGTAGCAGTCGTTGATCATGTCGTTCGTGATGCTGGCGCAGGTGACGACCGCGTCGCCGGTGGCCGGTGCATCGGGACATTCCGTCTCGTCGGCGCAGTCCTGCGTGGAACACACGCCGATCGTCGTGGGATCGCCGCTGACGATGCAGAGCTGGTCGTCCGCGCAGACGTCCTCCTCGGCGTTGTTGAGGCAGTCGGCGTAGCCCGCGACCGGCATCATGCCGGTGTCGGTCCCGGTGGTGGGCTCGTCGGTCGTGCTGCCGGTGGTGGGATCGCCCGTCGAGGTGCCTTCGGTATCGGTGTCACCGGTGGTCCCGGTGGTCGTCATGTCGTCGTCGTCATCGTCGTCACCCGTCGTGGTGGTGTCGTCGTCGTCGTCATCGTCGTCGTCGTCGTCGTCGTCGTCGTCGTCGTCGCCGACGGTCGTGTCCATCATGTCGTCGTCGTCGTCGTCGCCGGTCATCGTCATGCCGGCGGTCGTCATCGTCGTGGGCAGACTCGTGACCTGCATGGTGTCGCCACCGCCGGTCGACGTGTCGTCGTTGGACCCGTCGTCGGTGGTGTCGTCACCGCCGGGGCAACCGGTCAGCAGCGCGATGCCGCACGCAAGCGAAGCAATGAAACTGTAGTGGGGCTTGGCCATAGATTTGAACCTCTGCGCCGAACGATAACAGCTCGGCATAGAGGTCACCGCGGCGATCGAAGTGCCGGATGCAACAGGTGCCAAACATCGATCTCGGGCACGCTCGCAAACGACTCGGTCGTCCCATCCGGCCACCGCACGGTCAGCCCCACCGCGGACTCCGATCCCAGCGATAGGTGCAAGCGAGTCGAGCTGCCCGCGCCGAGACTGCTGCCGATCGAGACTTCGCGGGCCAACGTGCGCCCGGTCGACGTTTCCAGCCACACCCGCGCACCGGCAGCGTCTCGGCCACCAGCGCCCGATCCTTCGAGCTCGAGGATGACGAAGTGCGGCTTCGCGCTCGGGGTCCGGCGGTTTCGGAACAGTCTCAGTCCGTCGTCGCGGTTGACGATCGCGAGATCGAGCGCACCGTCGTGGTCGAAGTCGGCTGCCGCCACGCCGAAGGTCTGGCCGAGGTCGTTGGCACCCGAGGCGTGGGACACGTCCACGAACTCACCTTCGCCCAGATTGCGATACAGCGGGTTGCCCACCAGCTCGCCGAGGTACCCCGATGCGCCGGCGTAGACGTCGAGCCACCCGTCGCCGTCGTAGTCCAGCGCCGCGATACCCCACGACGGCTGCGTCGTATCCAGCCCGAGGCCCGCTTCGCC
>Ga0207422_1003735_pt1 | contig 14368 bp, 15 predicted proteins | sample MarCyaLeptolynsp_FD_187757 | JGI IMG/M metagenome (GOLD analysis project Ga0207422, IMG submission 187757) | Marine cyanobacterial communities from Panama - species 1 Leptolyngbya sp. (SPAdes) | ecosystem: Environmental > Aquatic > Marine > Unclassified | place: Panama: Panama City | collected...
CATATATTGGAACCAGGCACCAGGGAACGGGGACAGGCCGCGGATCTGGCAATCTATCTCTGCCGCCGGGCGGGTCCAGTCGAGACGCTGGTCGTCCGCTGTGACCTTATGTGCATACGTGACGCCCTCTTCCGGCTGCGGCTGCGGCAAGAGTGAACCGTCCGCGAGCCCGGCGAGCGAGGACACAGCAAGATCCGCCGCCAGTCCCGCCAGGCGGTCATGCACCGTGCCAGTGGTATCGAACGGAAAGATGCGAGTCTCCTCAGTGGCCAGGACAGGCCCGGTATCTAGCCCGGCTTCCATCATCATGGCTTGTACGCCTGTGATCTCATCGCCAGCAATGATGGCGCGATGGATCGGCGCGGCCCCGCGCCAGCGCGGCAGCAGCGAGGCATGCATGTTCATACAGCCGAGACGCGGGGCGTCGAGTACGGCTTGCGGCAGGATCAAGCCATAAGCGACAACCACGGCGGCATCGAGGCTGAGCGCCGCGAACTCTTCTTGTTCCGGCGCTTTTTTCAGAGAGCGCGGTGTGCGCACCTCCAACCCGTGCGCTTCGGCCCATTGATGGACTGGCGTCGGGCGCAATTTCTTGCCGCGTCCGGCCGGGCGCGGCGGCTGCGAATAGACACAGGCCACGTCATGCCCCGCCTCGACCAAAGCGGCCAGTACGGGCACGGCAAAGTCAGGACTTCCCATGAATGCGATGCGAAGCGGCTCAGTCATGCGCGCGCTCTAACGTGAGATTGGGCGGTGATAAAGAGCGACGCGAATTTAAGCTGCACTCTTTTCTTTTTCCGCCAGGCGCTTGGCCTTCTTCACCTTGTCGACGGCGCGTTGGCGCTTCAGGCGCGACAGGTGGTCAATGAAGAGCGTGCCTTCGAGATGATCCATTTCATGCTGGATACAGACCGCAAACAGACCAGTCGCGACTTCCTCGACTTCATTGCCATCATAATCGAGATAGCGGATCCGGCATTCGGTCGGGCGCTCGACTTCCTCGAAGACGTCGGGAACAGACAGGCAGCCTTCTTCATATGGCGCCAAGTCTTCGGTCAGCGGCAGAATTTCCGGGTTTACGAAGAAGCGTGGATTCTTTTCCTCATTCTCCTGCAGGTCCATGACGATCACACGCAGCGGCTCGCCAATCTGGATCGCCGCGAGGCCAATACCAGGCGCGTCATACATGGTTTCGAGCATATCATCCATGAGCGCACGGATCTCGTCAGTGACGCCGCCTTCGACAGGCTTCGACACTTGCTTCAGCCGGGCATCCGGCACGGTGAGGATTTCTCTAATCGCCATGGCCTTCAAGTATGATCGCGCGCGCAGAACGTCAATGTTTGAACCGCGATCGAGCGCCCGCTCATCTGCGAGTTTGGAACAATTGGTCTGTTTTCGGCGTCAAAGCGGACATATATGCAGGGGCGAAATATTATGTATCTCAAAGAACCGGCAATCTGCTAGAACCAACAGATGAAGCACCCAGCTATCTTGTTGATTCTTCTAACGGCTCTCTTCGCATGCGATCGAGGTGCCGAGGACATTCGCTGCGGTGATGTAATTAACATTGAAAACTCGATCGATCCTCAAGCGCCGCTTCCGCAGTACTTTCTCCCGGGGTATTCCGTGCTCGGCCTTCCAAAGGAGGGTGACCTTAATCTCGGACCACTTTCGATTGATCAACTTTCCAATCCAGGCATCAGACCTGTAAGCTTTGCTGTTCCTAAAGGATGCTTCGCGCTCGCGAAAATTTATAACCTGGGTCGCAGCGTGCAGCCGGATGATCCAGTGTTTTGTTTCGCCGAAAATGTGCAACTTACGCTGACACCGACCACCAATCGTAGCGACGCGTGTGGCCAACCAATTTGCGCATCAGAACCACGTCTTTATGGAGTTGCGATGGCGTTGAGCGAGATGGCAATAGCGTTGCACGGGCAATCGGCTTTGCAACACGTTGGCACGATATCGAAGAATGAAACGGAATATGTTGCAAGCTACAAGGTTGATTGGCATTCGCATGCGGGTGAGCGCGTCCCTCTATATGAGTTTCAAATGACCTCGGACTTGGGGGACCTCTCTGTCACCGGAATTCACGCATCCAAAGTCGATTCTACGTTTCAGGTCTGCCGTCCGAGAGATTTAATAAAAATCATCGGATCGGGCGCATGATTTTTTTGGTCGGGCTGCTTTGCTTTGGAGCGGCTGAATTGATTCTAAGGTTGATTTTGAGAACCGAAGTTCTCGAGAACCCAACCTATCCCAGGGTACATGCGATCCTTCGTAGGCGATTGAACTACGACAAGTTTAACCGAATAGACCGTCTCGCAGTGAACTTAGGGAACGGGTTAATCGCCTTGGCGGCAACCGCGTGCGTGATTTTTGTTTGGTTGTGATCGCTGAGTTCGCTTTTGACCCAAAGCGAGCCTCCGTTTCCGGCGTCGGAAGGGGTGTTGATTTGAATCTATAGATACCCCTGCACGCGACAAAATTCCAAGCTTCGAGGCCTATCTCCGTTGGGAACCAGTGAATTCGGTTGAGCGCAGCGAGATCGGATAATCTGCGCGAGTTCAGGTGACGGCGGTACCCCCTCTGTCAGCAACATCTCGATTCGTGCCTGAATAGGAGGAGGCGTCCTCTTGTCGTGATCGCTTTTTTCTAACAACTCTTGCAACAAGTCGTCCCTGTATGCGGAGGTAGCCGCTATGCGGATGACATGTGGATCAACGACTAATAAATCCAATAGACTTGCGCGAATCGACGCCTCAAAATGACTTGCGAACTCATCACGAGAAATACTCGACAACGTGATAGCCAATTCGGCGGCGGCGCTGAGGTGAACGTGATCTTCGTGCGCTGGTCGGCCGTTGCGCTTGTCGAACAAATCAACACTCAGCGACCGTTCAACGCGCGCCCTCCACGCGACTTCTCCTGCGCCCACATTATCCGTTACTGGCAACTCCAACGCATTGATGAGTTGAGCCACGATTGCCTCATTGAAGGAGTTGGGTCCAATCGCAATGAATGCCCAAATGGCGTCTAACCGTGTAACTGGGTTTATCATGGCCTCTGAATTTAAGAGTGCTTGTACAACACTGTCACCCGTCGGCGTGACCCGTTTCAACAATTCCTGCTTGTTCTGACCGCGAACGGTTGGTCGATCTATCGATACGCGTTTTGTGATCACTTTCAGAGCGGAGCTTAAGGGCTTGCCTCCATATTCGATCGCTCTAATCAACTCCTGGTCCGTCACTTCGTCTGGCGTCGTGGAGATTCCAAATCGCAAAACTGGGTCCCGAAGATCGGGGCGTTCCAACGTAAAAAACTCCCACAAGTCTGACGCTTTGCCCGAAAACAAAATTTCTTCCGCCGCCGAAGTCGGTTTCAATCTGATGTTTGTAAAACCCTCGAGTTCAAGACTTACCGCTGCTGATAGATGTTCAATTGGATAACCGATAACGCATCGCCCCTTCACAAATTCCCTGTCAAAGGACGGAGGTTGAAACAGGACGGGTGCAGATGACACCGTACGCCCGAAGTTGCCGAAACGACCAAAATCGGGACTCACGCCGCCCCAGCACGCTTCTACATCGGAGACGGCTTTAAGTTGATAAAATCCGCGTTGCTGTGTGATCGAGCCATCCGCTCTTTGCTGTCGAATTTTGCTTACGACCTCTATTTCCGCAAATTGGCCAGAACGGACGGCCTCATACAAGAAAACTCCCAGCCCACGTGCGCTATCCAAATCTAAAACGGTAACCTGAAGACCTGGTTTGTTTGATCGATCTAATTGCTGCGCATAACCGAACGATAAGCAGCTCGATGAGACGAGTACTATTGCAATGATAATTCTCGATAGTCGCATTTGGTGAAACTCGTTCATCGGTTGAGCTATTAAATGGCAAAGAGCTACTAAGATGCCAATTTCCGCTCATGGCTCAATGCGTTTTCAGCTTTTGCCCCCGATCAGAAGTTCGCTTTCGGCGTCGAACCGGACATTGTCGCCGCTCAAGGTCGAGTCTGCTGGATGATTTCTTCCATCAGCCATCAAAAGGGTCGTTCATCGAAGGTGATCTCACCTTCCATTTCTTCATACTCCGGGACGCGCTTGTCGATCCGATATGTAAGTGGAAATAACTCAGAGGGATAAGCTTCCATACTTGATTTCAGGCGCGTCAATTCATCGACCATCATATCGGGTAGGTTGAAATTGAAGATATACTGGTCGTCGCCATGGAAAAGACCAAACGCATGGAAACTACCCCGGCCAATCACGTACCCGTCGAACACGACGCCAGACTGTGAGCGAAAAATCGCTTTCGTAAAAAGTGCCGGGTTCGAAGCAGGCGGCGTTTTCAAATCAAACACCGGCTCCTGTCCGGTAGTTTCCGCATCCCACTTTCAAACGGGACACTCGTCGAAGCTTTTCTTTGATAAGTTCATGCCGACACCCTGCAGTCATTTCCGGAGAGTTTGATCGTGGGGAAGCGAACTGACTAGCACGCTGATTGCCCTTATGTCTCCTCCTGACCCAAAGCAGTCATAAGTCGTTCGCTCTTGCTCACGTCGCGGCTCGCCTCTCAGTCTTGGCCCATCACCGAGACGATTTGTGCTGTATTCGTATATTGCTGGAAGCCGACAATCTTGCCGTCGCGAATTGTCCAATCGTGTACGAACGGGACGTCTTGAGGTTTACCCGTTGCGAGAAAGGTGCCACCATAGCGACCGAAGACCACCACGCGATCATTCTGTGTTACATATTCCGTCGGCGTTGCGCTGAAGCCGTCCCACTCACTGCCTAACCGCGCGAACAGTCCGACAAGTACCGCATCCGGACCTCGATACGGGTTCTTATCCGCATAAGGGTTTCCTTCAGCTTCTTTCCAAACCAATTCGTCCGCCATGACTGACATGACTTTGTCCATGTCCCCAGCCGCGAAGCCTTCGTACACTTTTTCAACTGTTTGCGTGTTGTCTGACATTATCGCCCCTCCAATGTTCGATAACGCAACGCTATTCTGAAAGCTCGGCTTTCTCAATCCATTCTCCAGGCCAGATAGCGTATCGCCATTGCCTTTGTCCGCTTCTGACCCGAAACGGACCTCACATTCGCATTGAATCAAGCCTTTGCTTTTGTCTTGGTCTTCGCCTGCTGAATGAGTTCCAATTGCGCGCCGGTTCCGGCATCCGCGGTGGTCTCGATCCGTTTTGGCTCTGGCATCACCTTATCTGGCGGAGCGATCGAAAGCTCCTGAAACTTGCGCATGGTCGGCATGACGCGCTTGTCGAGCGAGCTGTTCATGGCATTGAAATGCCCGACAGACGTGTTCAGGGACTTGCCGAGTTTTTCGATATGCTCGGCCATCTTGGCGATGCGCTCATAGAGCAATTGACCCAATTGCGCCGCCTCGCGGGCATTCTCGGTCATCTTTTCCTGGCGCCAGACATAGGCGACCGTTTTAGCGAGTCCAATCAGGGTCGAAGGCGTGGTGACGATGACATTCTTGGAATAAGCGCGCTCGAGCAGATCCGGCGAGTGTTCCAGGGCCGCAGCGAAGAAATTCTCGCCCGGAATGAACATGGCGACGAAATCCACGCGCTCGTCGAGATTGGCCTGATAGCGTTTCGAGGCCAGCGTATCGACATGCCGCTGCACATTGGTGGCATGGGATTTCAGATGAATATTGCGCTGGGTCGGGTCTTCGGCGGATGACGCGGCCATATAGGCTTCGAGCGAGACTTTGGAATCGACCACGATCTGGCGACCGCCCGGCAGATGGATCACTGCATCCGGGCGCTGGCGGCCTTCTTCGGTCTCATCATTGACCTGTTCGTTGAAGTCGCAATGGCCGGAAAGACCGGCCTGTTCCATGACATTGCGGAGCGTCATCTCGCCCCAGCGCCCGCCACCTTTCGGCGCGGTCAGGGCATTGACCAGTTTGCCCGTCTCGGCGGTGTTGCGGTGCAGGCTCTCGCCAATCGCCTTGACCTGTTCCTGAATGGCCGACTTGTCTTCAGCCCGGACTTTCTCAATGTCGGCGACGCGTTTCTTGAACTCGTCGAAATTCTTGCCGATCGGCTTCATCAGCTCAGACAGTTCGCCTTTGGCGCCTTCGCGGTGTTTCTTGAACGTCTCGTCTGCCATTTCGACGAACTGGGCCTGCGCCTGTTTCATCACTTGCTGCGCGAGCGTGGTGAACTCTTCGCGCTGCTTGTCGGTCTGACCGCGCAGCTGGGCGAGGGCGAGCTGTGCTTCCTCGGCCTTGATCTGCTGGGTCTTCAATTGCTGATCGCTATGCGCGAGATCGGCTTCGAGCTCTTCTGTTCTTTCCTGCGTTTGCGTGTGTTGCTCATTGAGCCGGTACAGCGCCGCACCAAGCCCGAGCGCAATGACGATCGCGATCAGGTGAATGAGGTCGAGCCCCGTCTCGCCAATCTGAATGATGGGTTCCATGCTTTATCCTATACCCGATTCGGTATAGAACATATGCAGAACTTTGTCGAGAATGAGATCGATCAGACGTTAAACCGGAACAGCAGAACGTCGCCGTCCTGGACGACATAATCCTTGCCTTCGGCCCGCATCTTCCCGGCTTCCTTGGCACCGGTTTCGCCATCATGAGCGACATAGTCGTCAAAGGCGATGGTTTCGGCCCGAATGAACCCCTTTTCAAAGTCCCCATGAATGACGCCCGCCGCTTGCGGCGCGGTCCAGCCCTTGCGGATGGTCCAGGCCCGGGACTCTTTCGGGCCTGCGGTGAAATAGGTCTGCAACCCGAGCAGATTGTAACCGGCATGGATGAGGCGGGTCAGGCCAGGTTCTTCGAGGCCAAGGGTCTCGAGAAACTCTGCCTGCTCGTCTTCGTCCAGCTGCGAAATCTCGGCTTCGATCTGCGCCGAGATGACGACCGCTTGCGATCCTTCTTCGGCGGCAAAATCGACCACGCGCTGAGAATAGGCATTGCCCGTCGCCGCGCTGTCTTCGTCGACATTGGCGACATAAAGAACGGGTTTCGCGGTCAGCAGCTGCAACATATTCCAGGCTTTCTGGTCGTCCGGATCGACCTTGGCCTGGCGCGCCGGACGGCCTTCATTCAGCTCGTTCAGCGCCAGATCGATCAGCGCCACCTGCGCTTTCGCTTCCTTGTCACCGGAATTGGCCTTCTTGACCCAGTTCACCTTGCGCTTTTCCAGGCTCTCCAGGTCAGCCAGCATCAGCTCGGTCTCGACCACAGCCTGGTCCGCCAGCGGGTCGATCTTGCCCGAGACATGGGTAATATCGTCATCCTCGAAACAGCGCAGGACATAGATGATGGCATCGGTCTCGCGAATATTGGCGAGGAACTGGTTGCCGAGCCCCTCCCCTTTCGAAGCGCCTTCGACGAGGCCGGCAATATCGACGAAATTCATGCGCGCCGGAATGATCTCTTTCGACCCGGCAATCGCCGCCAGCTTACCAAGACGCGTTTCCGGGACCGCCACTTCGCCGACATTTGGCTCGATCGTGCAGAACGGATAGTTCGCCGCCTGCGCCGCTGCGGTTTGTGTCAATGCATTGAACAGGGTCGACTTTCCGACATTTGGAAGTCCGACAATTCCACACTTGAAGCCCATTTCAGCCTCCGAAAATCTGCTGGCCGGGGCTTAGCGCATTTTCGCGCCTTGAACAGGGCTTTTGTGTTGTCAGCGCAGCAGGCGACCATATTACCGACTGGTCATCCGGCACGGTCTTTGCGAAACTAGGCACCGAGGGAGGCATTGATGGCACGATATGACGTGTTTCTGGCCAGCGCTTTGGCAGATCGCGAGGCGGCCGAATTGATCGTTCGGCGCTTGCGCGCGCTGAAATTCAAGGTGCGCTACGACAAGAAGCGCGACCACACGACGCCAACCCCGAAAGACTATCGCGATGCTGACAATTCCGGATCGATTCTGATCCTCTGGTCAGAAGAGGCCTGCAACACGGATAGCCGCGACAGCGATTGGGTGCATGCGATTGCCCATCATGCACGCTCCAAGGACGACGTTCTGGTCCAGGCCGCGCTGGATTCCGCGATCCCGGATGACCCGTTCAGCGAGGATCAACGCTACGCCCTGACCGGCATGGGACCCCGCAAGCTGGTTGAGGGATATTATCAGCTGGTCGAAGACCTGGGCGCCCGTGATGGCCGCGCCGATCTGCGCGACTGGCTCGACCTGAAAGCCAGCGACAAGGACGGCAAGGAGATCTGGAAGGAAAACCATCCGAACGATCCACTCGCTCTGGTCGGCAAACCCAAGGCCGCCGCCGCGCCCAAACCAGCCGCTCCGGCTCCAGCACCAGACCTTGTCGCGACGACGCCGAGTTTTGTGGCCGATCTGGAGACGCCCGCCGCGAAACCGGTTCTGCCAGAACAGGATCGCCTCGGCACCATCATGCTCGCGACAGTGGGTGCGGTGATTGCTGGCATGCTGCTGCTCAGCGCGGCCCTGCGATCAAGTCTGGTCGAACCGATCCCGATCAGCGCCGATGGCACCGAGCTGGTCGAACAATGCCCTGCCGGGCAAATCCCGGCCTATCTGGTGACGCCGGAGGTCCGGCCGCCGCTCGAACCGGGACCGATTATTGACGATACGGAAGACGAATAGAGCGCCTCAGGCCTGTTTGGGATCGTGTTTCGGGGCCGGAGCCAGGCGCATGACTTCCGTCTGGTAGCGCTCGTCGCCGTCTGACAGAAGCAATGGCAAAGCCCGCGAGCAGGCCTCGATCAGCGCGTCCCGCCAGGCCTCGTCCGCCTTGGCAAAATCCGCCAAGACATAGGGCATGACCCGCGACTTGTCGCCGGGATGGCCAACACCCATGCGCACGCGGCGCACATCGGCGCCGACATGCGCAATCATCGAACGGATGCCATTATTTCCCGAATGTCCGCCACCGCGCTTCACGCGCGTGCGCCCGGGTGCGAGATCGATTTCATCATGGAAGACGGTCACGTCCTGCGCCGATAATTTGTAGAATTGCAGCGCCGCCTGCGCCGCCCGGCCGGTTTCATTATAGTAGGTTTCCGGCTTCATCAGCAGCACCTTGTCGCCGCCAATCTTGCCCTCGCAGACCTGACCCTGAAACTTGCTGCGCCACGGACTAAAGCCATAATCGGCTGCAATCGCATCCATGACCATGAATCCGAGATTGTGCCGTGTGCGCAGGTATTTCGGCGCAGGATTGCCTTGTCCGACAAGAATATGCATGACCGGGTCCTCTGGGGCCTCGTCGCCTGAATCAATAATGGCGGGGCGGCCGCGAAGCCACCCCGCCACCAAATTGACTAGCGATTTGATCACTCTTCGGCAGCGACTTCTTCTTCGCCGCCCTGCTTGGTGGCTTCGACTTCATCTGCCTCTGGTGCTTCTTCCTCTTCGCCCTCTTCCACGTCGGCTGCGATACCGCGGCCCACGACAGATGCGATGGTGAAGTCACGATCCGTAATCGTCGGCTCTGCACCGCCTGGCAGGTTGATGTCAGAGATTTTGACATTGTCACCAATGTCCAGACCAGTGAGGTCGGCATCGAGCGAATCCGGAATGCTGTCGGCGCGGACGTTCAGTTCGACCGCGTGACGGACAACGTTCAGCGCGCCGCCTTTCTTCAGACCCGGAGACTCTTCTTCATTGAGGAAGTTCACGGTGACTTCCACGGTGATGATCTGGTCTTTCTTGACGCGGAACAGGTCGACGTGCTGCGGCTGGTCGCTGACCGGATGCATCTGGATCGCTTGTGGAATCACCAGCTGCTTCTTGCCGTCATGAACCAGTGTTGCGGTCGATGACAGGAACTGGCCGGTATTGATCGCCTTGACCACCTCGTTCTTCTTGAGGTTAAGCGCGACAGGGTCCTCGCCACCGCCATACAGGACGCCGGGGACAAAGCCCAGCCGACGGGCTTCGCGGGCGCCGCCTTTACCGGTGCGCTCACGCACATCGACATTGAATACGATATCTTTTGACATGTTTTTCCTTTCGCCCTGAAGTCCGCCCTGGCTTTGCTTTGCGCCGTGTGGGTGACAGCCTGACAGGTACGGCCTCGCGCCGCCCTTTCTTCAAGGCGCTGCCCTTACAGGAAACCAGGCCCGGCTGCAACCGAGAAGCCGCAGACAACTTGACTTATTGGGGTTTACAACCGTAGATTTACAGCTGTAGCGAAAGAGAGGCAACCTATGGCCAATCCCAACCCGTCAGAGCTCGTGATCCTGAAATTCCTCTGGAATAGCGGCCCGAAAACAGCACGCCAATTGCACGAAGCGGTCGGCCCTTCACAGGACTGGCAACTGTCGACAACACGCACCGTGCTGGGACGGATGGAAGCGAAAGGCTGGGTTCAGCGCAATGGTTCGGTCGATCCAGTGACGTTTGAACCGCTGCTCGACCGGGTTGAGACCCTGGGCAGCCTGGTCCGCCACCTCGCACGCAAGGTTCTGGATATGGACGGCCCTATTCCGGCCACCATGTTCGCGGAAAGTCCTCACCTGTCCAATGATGAGCTCGACGAGCTCGATTCCATTATCAATGCGGCGGAAGCCAAAGAAAACGGAGAGTAGAGTATGTCAGCCCTCTGGTTCATCGCGTTTACGCTGATCTGGACGGGGTTACTTGCGGGGGGCGCTCACTATTTGAGCCGCGAGCCCGTGCCAGCCCGGTTCGCACACACAATCTGGCGGGGCGCGGCCATTTTGGCCTTCCTGCCCTGGATCATCTTTGGCATTTACGCCCTGATCCCGGATCCGATCGCCACGCCGATTCCCGACTTGCCTTATATTGGCGGCGCTGCCGAAGCGCTGGCAGCCAATGGCGCCTTGCAGGCGGCGGATTCCAACGCCGCGCCGATCATAGGCATCATCCTGTTAGCGGTGCTGGTGGGCGGCTGGCTCGCCCGTCTCGGCCTCAATGCCCTGTGCCAGATGCGGCTGCAGAACATCAAGAAGCTGGCCAAGCCAAACCAAAAGGTGCGCTCCGATACCTGGGCGCGCAAGCTTGGCCTGAAACGTGCGCCGGCAACAGCCAGCATTCCGCACGGCTCGCCATTTCTTGCCGGCATTCGTGAACGCATCATCTATCTGCCCGACGCGATTTCCGATCAGCGCGATGCCGACATCATCCTCGCGCATGAGTGTACCCATATTTCGCGCGGCGACCTGATCACGCGGCCATTTGAACGCCTGGTCGCGGATGTGTTCTGGTTCTCACCTTTCGCCTGGGTCATGCGCCGGCAGCTCGATTATTGGCGTGAAGCGGCCTGCGATGAGCAGACAGCCGCCCTGACCGGCGACAATTTCGCGTATGCGCGCGCGCTTGCAAATACAGCCCGTGTGACGCGTCCGCATGCGGTTCAGGCTCTGCCGGTGGCGGCCTTTATCCTGCCGCGCCACGAGACGCTGAAGAAGCGCCTGACGCAATTGCTCGAGCGCGACGCCCGCAAACCAAGACAGCGCCTGGCAGGCCTCGCCCTGCTCGCTGGTTTGCTACTTGCGCCATTGTCCCTCGCGCAGGCGACCTCTGTCGTCAGCGGCAACGTCTTCACCCACGCCGTCTTCCTCGATTCCTATGCCAAGGTCAGTCAGCCATTCGGCAAGGTTTACAGTGAATCCGGCGAGCAAAGCTGGTGGCATAGCGGCGTCGATGTGAAAGCCAAGGAGCACACGCCGATCCACAGCCCGACCGACGCCAAGGTGATTTGGGCCGGCAAGAAGGACGACTATGGCTACACCGTCGATCTCTGGCTGGAAGACGGTCGCAAGATGCGCTTTTCGCAGATGTCAAAAGTCCTGGTGGAAGAAGGCCAGAAGGTCAAAGCCGGCACCGTGCTCGGCAAAGTCGGCAAGACAGGCCGCGGCGCGCGGTATCCACACTTGCACCTGGAAGTCTACAAGGATGGCGAGCACCAGGACCCGCTCGAGGTCAAAGGTCTGGTCCTCTATAAGGGCTGCTGCGAAGCAAGCTGATCGTCAGACCCATTCAAAACAAAAAGCTCGGGCCCATGGACCCGAGCTTTTTTATTCGAACGACGCGCAGCTTCAGTCGAACAGTTTCGACACGCTCTCATTATTGGCGATCCGGCGAATGGCCTCGCCCAGCAGCGGGGCGACAGACAGCACGCGCAGCTTTTTCGATTTCAGATCTGCATCAGCAGGCTGAATCGTGTTGCAGATGACCAGCTCGTCCATTTCCGATTTCTCGACCCGGCCCACAGCATTATTCGAAAGCACCCCGTGAGTGATGTAAGCGCTGACAGAGGTTGCACCCTCCTTCTTCAGCGCCGCTGCAGCATTGCACAGCGTGCCGCCGGAATCGCAGATATCGTCGACCAGGATACACTGGCGACCATCAACATCGCCGATAATGTTCATGACTTCCGACTTGCCCGCTTCCGGGCGACGTTTGTCGACAATGGCGAGGTCAGCGCCGATGCGCTTGGCAAAGGATCGCGCGCGAACCACACCGCCTACATCCGGGGACACGACCATCAGCTTGTCGCCGCCCAGGCGGCGCTGGACGTCATCAACCATGACCGGCAGTGCGACCATATTGTCCGTCGGAATGTCGAAGAAGCCCTGGATCTGACCCGCATGCAGGTCCATGGTCAGCACCCGATCGGCGCCAGCAGCAGAAATCAGATTGGCCACCAGCTTGGCTGAGATCGGCGTCCGGCCATCCGTCTTGCGGTCCTGGCGCGCATAACCGTAATACGGGATGACCGCAGTGATCCGCGCCGCTGACGCCCGCCGCAGCGCGTCAATACAGATCAGTAATTCCATCAGATTGTCATTGGCGGGCTTGGACGTCGACTGGATGATGAAGACATCTTCGCCGCGAACATTCTCATTGATCCGGACAAAAATCTCATTGTCGGCGAAGTTCTTCACCTCTGCATCCGTCAGGGGACAATCGAGATGATCCGCAATGGCCTCAGCCAGAGGTCGGTTCGCGTTGCAGGAAATCAGTTTCATGAGTTAGCCGCCTTTGCCCGTATCCCTGTCTAGGGCTTAAAGACGAAGGCTGAGTGAGTCGCAAGCTGACTCTTCTGACGGCTCTGCGTTTTGACACTCAGTGTGTCCTAAGCGCCCAAGACCCGGCCCGCGACTGCATCAAGATTGGCCAGCACCGCCGGATCGCGCGCCTCAGGCGCGGTGATCATGGCATAGTCGAGACAGGTCTCGATCCGCTGCGGCGACGGCGTTCGCGCCACGCCCTGGAGGCTCTGCGCCAGCGCCGCGACGGCGGCTTTTGCCTTTGCCGTATTGGCCGCCATGACTTCCAGCACATTGGTCACCTCGACCGCGGCCTCATCCTCACGCCAGCAATCATAGTCGGTGACCATGGCGATGGTGGCGTAAGGCAGCTCCGCTTCCCGCGCGAGCTTGGCTTCCGGCATATTGGTCATGCCGATCACATCGCAGCCCCATTGGCGATAAAGGTGGCTCTCTGCCCGCGACGAGAATTGCGGACCTTCCATGGTGAGATAGGTGCCGCCGCGATGAACCGTGGCCCCGATGGATTGGGCAGCGTCGCCCGCCAGCCCCGAGAGGCGCGCGCAGATCGGGTCGGCCATTGACACATGCGCGACCATGCCGGGTCCAAAAAACGACTTCTCGCGCGCAAAGGTGCGGTCAATGAACTGGTCGACCATGACGAATTCGCCGGGCGCATATTGCTCCTGCAGCGAGCCACAGGCGGAGATGGAGAGGATGTCGGTACAACCGAGCCGCTTCAGGGCGTCAATATTGGCGCGGTATGGCACGGTCGTCGGGGACAGGCGATGGCCTTTACCGTGGCGCGGCAGGAACACCATGTCGACATCACCGACCCGACCCTTGACCAGCACGTCGGACGGCGCGCCCCACGGCGTCTCGACGCGGATTTCCTCGGCATGTTCCAGCCCATCAATCTCATACAGGCCCGACCCTCCGATCACCCCGATCACCCATTTCGACATGCTGACTCTCCTGATGCGAAAACCCCGCCCTTGGAGCAATCCAGAGCGGGGTCGTCAATTCACTAGACTGTGTTGTCTGCTTAGTGCGCCACGTCGCGCCAGATGCGCTTGTAGGAGAACCAGAGCAGGATCGCCAACAGGACCAGGTAAATCATGGTCGGCAGAGCCAGAGACTTACGCTGACCTTGCTTGGGATCACCCGCCCATTGCAGGAACTGGGCGACGTCCTTGGCCATTTGCGATGTGGTCGCTTCAGTCCCGTCAATATACTCGACGCGGCCATCCGGCAGTTGCGGCGCCATGGCGAGGAACCCGCCATAAGGGGTATGGCGCGGATCGCCGTCCCATTGCGGCGTGGTGTCGCCGGCAAAGTAAGGGTTGTAATAGAGGCCAGTTGGCTGA
>Ga0207422_1003736_pt1 | contig 14356 bp, 11 predicted proteins | sample MarCyaLeptolynsp_FD_187757 | JGI IMG/M metagenome (GOLD analysis project Ga0207422, IMG submission 187757) | Marine cyanobacterial communities from Panama - species 1 Leptolyngbya sp. (SPAdes) | ecosystem: Environmental > Aquatic > Marine > Unclassified | place: Panama: Panama City | collected...
CAGCGCGCACCGAAGTGAACAAGAACCGCCGCTCTCGCATGCGCACTTATGTTCGCAAAGTTGAAGAAGCGATCGAGTCTGGCGACAAGAAAGCCGCTGCTGAGGCCCTTAAGGCTGCGCAACCGGAAATCATGCGCGCCGCCGGCAAAGGCGTCATTCACAAGAACACATCTGCACGCAAGGTTTCGCGCCTGTCGGCCCGCGTCAAGGCGATGGGATAAGGCGCAGGAAATCAATTCCTGCACAGACGAAATTGCATAGCCCGCTGGCGTCGCCATGCGGGCTTTTTTGTGCGCTGTGACCCGGAAACATTCCCGGTTTCTCAAAACTCATTTATCCACAAAAGACGGTCGCGCTGGGCATTGACAGAACAAAGGCCGAAACCACCGTCACGATTGGGCATCCAAACCTGTCAAGCGCATCTTTTTGCAATTATTTTTGTGTGATTCTTCAAGGGCTTTAACCGAGTCAACTAGGAGTCTACGCAGGTCGTTGAAGTTTCTTCAGTTGCAACGAAAAAGCGTCTCTGTTTTACTGAACCCATCGACGGAATGTCTTCTGTATACAGCGTATTTTGTAGCGAGCCTTAAGGGGTTTGAACAGAGGTCGTGTGTCTCTTCCGATCGGTCGCCAAGATGAACAAAAGAACGAATAAGAAAGGAACATCTTATGGGGCTGACGTATGGGGTTGGGGAGCAGAAGCCCGCAACTGGGGTGAACGTTAGAAACGACCAATTGGGTGCCAAGGCCCTTTGGTCGAAATCGCTTGAGACAATGCAGGCGAAAACGACACCTGACAATTCACAACAATGGCTGACAGACCTGAGATTTGTCGCTGAGGTGAATAATGCAATTGTGGTTGCTGCCCCTGATCAACTGACTCTGGATCGCGTGGTGACGAGCTTTGAGCGTCCCTTGCAACAAGCTTGGCAAGAGGTCGATCCGAAGCGTCGAAAACTAAAATTCGAACTGTGGACGCGGATCCCGGCGGATGTCCGAGACGTGGTTGGCGACCCGTGGCTGAATGACAGCGCGATGGAGGCAGACGCTGCCGCGCGCAACGCAGCTGAAAGCGAGGACGAGTCCACCGTCATCGGCCATGCGATGACTTTTTCCACCCTGGTCACCGGTCCGTCCAATGCGCGCGCTGTTGGGCTCGGCAAACGTCTGGCCAAGGGCGCACCCATTCCGGCTGGCGTAATCGTCATCTATGGCGAACCCGGCACTGGCAAGACCCACATCCTGAAAGCGGTCGAGGCTGAGACAGCGCGCAAGGGCGATGGCCGTCGCCTGGCCTACATCTCGGCTGAAGAATTCATGACGCGGTTCGTGAATGATGCCCGCGCTGGCGACACGTCGGCGCTGCAGGCCTATGTGAAGCAGAACGACCTGTTGATGATTGACGACCTGCACTGGATCGCGGGCAAGGCAAAAACTGACAAGGCGTTCTTTGGCGCGTTGCGCGCGGTCACATCCATGGGCGGCCATGTGATCATCACCGCAGATGCCGCACCGGGCGACATGGTCGGCCTGTCAAAAGAGCTCGCTGGCGAAATCAAGGGCGCCGCATCCGTCGAAGTCGCGATGCCCGATGATGAGATGCGCAAGGCGATCATCCGTCGCCATGTCGAACTCATCGCCAAGGACACGCCAAACTTCGCGCTGACCGATGCTATGGTCGACCGGATCGTGGCAACCGTCCGCGGCGCAGGCCGCGAATTGTGCGGTGTGCTTTGGAGCCTGCAGCTGGAGACCGGCTATGGCGAATTGGCACCGACACCGGAAATGCTGGAAACCGTTATCCGGCGGATCGCTGGCGAGCCCCGCACTCCGACACTGGACGAGATCAAACGCACCTGTATGGACGTCTACCGGATTTCCAAGACCGATATTGAAAGCTCCAGCAAGGTCCGCACCATCTGCCATCCCCGTCAGGTCGCGATGTATCTGTCGCGGGTGATGACAGACAAGTCATTCCCTCAGATTGCGACGGCCTACAAGAAGAAGGATCACACCACGGTTCTGCATGCCTATCGCAAGATCAAGAAGGCCCTGGACAAGGGTGATCGCGACATGAGTGACGAAATCGAACGGGTGAAAAACGCCGTCTTCGATCGTCTGGCCGGACACGAATAGTCCCGATCCACAGGCGAGCTTCCGTCAGGACTTGCTTTTCACTGTGAATTCGTGATTTTAGCGGCCCGCTCCCATTCTGGAGCGGGCTGATTCGTCTGAGAAAGCGAAAAACGGAAGCGGGCAAGACCGGATAACCGGCAAAGGGATGATGAGATGAAATTGACGATCGAACGTGGCGCGCTCTTGAATGCGCTGGGACATGTCCAGAATGTCGTGGAGCGCCGAAACACGATCCCCATCTTATCCAATATCCTGGTCGAAGCGACCGGCAAGGAAGTCCGGTTCACGGCCACCGACCTCGACATTGAAGCGGTCGATCATGCCGACGCGAAAATCTCCGCCGAAGGCGCGGTCACGGCGCCTGCGGGAACCTTGTTTGATGTCGTCCGCAAGCTACCGACGGGCGCGGACGTGGCGCTCGAATATGACAACGACTCCCGACAATTGGTGATCAGCTCAGGGCGCTCGGAGTTCAAACTGCCGACCCTGCCAGCGGGCGATTTCCAAACCATGGTGCCCGACGAAGACGCGACCGAGTTCGATCTCGAGGCGGCGGACCTGCGCCGCCTGATCGACAAGACCCGGTTCGCAATCTCGACCGAGGAGACACGCTATTATCTGAATGGTGTCTATCTCCACACGGCGGATACGGATGGCGGCAAGAAACTGCGCACCGTCGCTACGGACGGACACCGCCTGGCACTGTCGGAAGTTGATGCGCCGAAAGGGGCTGAAACGCTGGAAGGCGTGATCGTCCCGCGCAAGGCTGTGGGTGAGGCCCGCCGTCTGATCGACAATGAAGATGGCGATGTGTCTGTCTCGGTCTCGGATACCAAGGTCGTGTTCAAGGCCGGGCGCGCGCAGCTCACGTCAAAGCTGATTGATGGCTCTTTCCCGGACTATGCCCGGGTCATCCCGAAAGGGAATGAGAAGGCGATGATCATCGACAACAAGCTGTTTGAAGCCGCCGTCGACCGCGTTGCCACCGTCTCAGCGGAACGCTCGCGCTCGGTGAAGCTGTCCATCTCCGAAGGCAAGCTGACGCTCGCGGTCAACAGCGCCGAGACCGGCCAGGGCCATGAAGAGATCGAATGTGACTATCAGGCCGACGGCATGGATATCGGCTTCAATGCCAAATACCTGCTCGATGTGGCCGCCCAGATCGAAGCCGAAGATGCCCGCTTCCTGTTCAATGATCCGGCAAGTCCGGCGCTCGTGCTAGATCCGGGTGATGCCAGCGCACAATATGTGTTGATGCCGCTGCGGGTCTAGTGACCGCCCTTACCCGTCTTCGCCTGACCAAATTCCGCAGCCATGCGGCTCTCGACCTGAAGCTGGATGCGCGACCGGTTTGTCTGTGGGGCGCGAACGGGGCCGGAAAGACCAATATTCTTGAAGCGATCAGCCAGCTCGGCCCGGGCCGCGGTCTGCGCGCTGCGGCTTTGCCAGATATGACCCAGCATGACGCGACCGAGGGCTGGACGGTTTCGGCGACGCTGGACGATGATCGCAAGATCGGCGTTGGCCTGGAGCGCGGCGAGACCGGGAATAAGCGCACGATCCGACTCGACGGGGCCCCCGCTACAGCGACCGATCTCGCCGATCTCATCCGTATCGTCTGGCTGACACCGAACATGGATGGTGTGTTTCGCGGCGGCGCCAGCGACCGGCGGCGCTTCTTCGATCGCCAGGTCATGGCGCATATTCCGGGACATGGCAGCGTCTCTGGCCGTTATGAGAAGGCGATGCGCGAACGCAATGCGCTGCTCGAGCGTGGGCGCGTGGACCCGGCCTGGGCCGACGCGATCGAGCGCCGCATGGCCGAAGCCGGCGCGATGATTGCCTGTAATCGCGCCACAGTTCTGACCTCGCTGCAGGGCGCGATTGATGCGCGGCCCGAAGGCTTCTTCCCGAAAGGCGACCTCACATTGCAGGGCGAGGCCGAGCAGGCCGCGGCGGAGGGCGCCAGCCTGTTCGACATCATGGACCTGATCGCTGAATCCCTGGCCAAGGGCCGGTACCGCGACCAGAGCGCAGGGCGGACCTTGTCAGGACCGCACCGAACCGATCTTACCGTGATCCATCGCCCGACTAATGCGCCGGCTGGAGATGCCTCTACGGGCCAGCAAAAGGCCTTGTTGATTGGGCTCATCCTCGCCAGCGCCCGGGCGCTCAGCGAAGACGATGACGGGCCAAGCCCGCTCATCCTGCTCGACGAAGCGGCTGCGCATCTCGACCGGGATCGCCGCGGGGCCTTGTTTGATGAACTGATCTCACTGGGCGGTCAGGCCTGGCTAACCGGCACCGAGGAATTCCTGTTCGAGACATTTAGCGATCGCGCCCAGCGGGTCGAGATCAAACCTGAATCGGCATAGGCGCGCGCTTACTCGGCCCCGCTGCCATCGTTCAGGAACTCAACCAGCCATGGATTGACGATGCTGTGGTTCTGATAGTTCAGGCCGTGACCCCCCTCTTCCACCACCCGTATATCCGCCTTCGGCATCAAGGCCTTCAGACGTTCGGCGCTGGAAATCAGGACCGTCGGATCCTTTTCGCCATAGATGGCCAGAACCGGGACACCCGTCTCCGCGACGCGGGCAAACGTCCCGTCCCGGCCCGCCATGGGCATGTGGCGCAGAGATGAGAGTAAGGCCTGCAGATAGCCGCGATACTGGAGCTGTTCGGTGACGTCACCGCGCAGACGATCCTCTGGTGCCAGCGCGCTTTCATCATATTGTGGATCACCGAGCAGAATGCCCCTGCCGACCATGCGCCAGACAAAGTCCCCGATGATCGGCATCTGCACGAGACGCGCTGCGCCGCTATCAGCGCCGGCCAAGTCGAGACCAGCGGGCACCAGAAGCACTAACTTGTTCACGCGCTCGGGGTGGCGGGCAGTGAACTCTGCAACGATTGGACCGCCCATAGAGAGTCCGGCCAGTCCGAATGGCTCGTCAATGCCGAGCGTGTCGAGCAGTTCGATCAGGGCGCGATCGTAGAAATCAACATCATACTTGCCGCCTGGCCGATCGGACCAGCCGCGCCCGAAATGGTCGAAACGCAATGTCCGCATGCCCGCCGCGTTCAGAGCTTCGACATTTTGCTGATAGATGAAATTCGGCGTCGAGAACCCGTGCACCAGGACTACGAGCGGTCCGTCTTCCGGCCCCTCGAGACGGTAATGAATCTTGCCATCTGAGAGCTCAGCGAACGCGCCCGGGGCTTTGCTGCGGGCCTCGTCATTGAGAGGCTTCAGCATCAGATCCGCTCCTAAATAAGTCGATATCGCAAGGAACAGGATCAGTCCGAAAAGCCGAATTACCCACTTCATTTGCACCTCCTGAAACCCCGATTCAGACCCCTTTTTAGGCGCTTTTCGCAGGGGCAAGACCAGCACCGAATTTCCGCCCCTCCAATTAAGCTGTAATACTTTGAATTTATGTCGATTTTTACGACGAAAAATACCAGCCCGGCATTTCCCTTTTGCGTCAAATTCCCGTATAAAAACAGGGAATTTGACGAATCAGTTGCAAGGGCAGACTCCGATGACGGACGCGGCAGAAAATAATCCCGAATATGGCGCCGACTCGATCAAGGTGCTGAAGGGTCTGGAAGCGGTTCGCAAACGCCCCGGCATGTACATTGGCGACACTGATGACGGGTCTGGCCTGCACCATATGATTTACGAAGTCGTCGACAATGCAATCGACGAAGCCCTCGCTGGACACGCCGACGAAGTCACAGTCACGTTGCACCCAGATGGGTCTGCCGAAATCACTGATAATGGCCGCGGCATTCCGGTCGGCGAACATGCCACCGAAAAGCGCTCAGCTGCCGAAGTGATCATGACCGAACTACACGCTGGCGGAAAATTCGACTCCAATTCCTACAAGGTTTCAGGCGGTCTGCATGGCGTGGGTGTCTCGGTCGTCAACGCGCTGTCGGTCTGGCTCGATCTCACCATTCACCGGGATGGGTCCGAGCATCATGTCCGTTTTGTCGACGGTGGCCGCACAGAGGCGCCGCTCAAGGTTGTCGGGCCAAGCCCTGCCAGGGCTGATGGTTCGCCCTATACGGGCACCGCGGTGCGTTTTCTGGCGAGCCCAGAGACCTTCACCATGACGGTCTATAATCGCCGCACCCTGGAACATCGCCTGCGCGAGCTGGCCTTCTTGAATTCGGGCGTGCGCATCGTTTTCAAGGATCTGCGGGAAGCCGAAACCTATGAGACCGTGCTTCAATATGAGGGCGGCGTAGCGGCCTTCGTCCAGCACCTGAATGAGACCAAGAACGCGATCATTCCAGAAACCATCTTCGTTACCGGCGAGAAGGACGGGATTACGGTCGAGGCGGCGCTGGAATGGACCGACGCCTATCACGAGAACGTGCTCTGCTTCACCAATAATATCCCTCAGCGCGATGGCGGCACGCACCTGGCAGGCTTTCGCGGCGCGCTGACCCGGATCATCAACAAATATGCATCCGAGACGGGGATCGCGAAGAAAGAGAAAGTCGATATTTCCGGCGACGACGCCCGCGAGGGGCTGACCTGCGTTCTGTCTGTAAAAGTGCCAGATCCGAAATTCAGCTCGCAGACCAAGGACAAGCTGGTCTCGTCTGAAGTGCGCCCGGTGGTCGAGAGCCTGATGCATGAGAAGCTCGCTGAGTGGTTTGAAGAACACCCCAAGGAAGCGACGCAGGTGATGACCAAGATCGTCGAAGCGGCGGCCGCCCGAGAAGCGGCCCGCAAGGCACGCGAGCTTACTCGTCGCAAGACCGCACTCGACATCACCTCCCTGCCCGGCAAGCTCGCCGATTGTCAGGAAAAGGATCCGTCCAAGTCTGAAATCTTCATCGTGGAGGGGGATTCCGCTGGCGGTTCAGCCAAACAGGGCCGTGACCGATCGAACCAGGCCATCCTGCCCTTGCGCGGGAAGATCCTCAATGTCGAGCGGGCGCGCTTCGACAAGATGCTGTCTTCGGACCAGGTTGGCACGCTGATCATGGCGCTCGGCGCCGGGATTGGCCGGGACGAGTTCGACATCGAGAAGCTGCGCTACCACAAGATCGTGATCATGACCGATGCTGATGTGGACGGGGCGCATATCCGGACGCTGTTGCTCACCTTCTTCTATCGCCAGATGCCGGAAGTGATCGAGAAAGGATATCTCTACATCGCCCAGCCGCCGCTCTACAAAGTCATGCGCGGCAAGTCGGAGCGCTACCTTAAGGATGATGAGGAGCTGAACACCTATCTGATCGAAGCGGGTACCGAAGGCGAAGTCCTGATCCTCGCTGACAGCACCCAGATCGCCGGCGAAGACCTGCGCGAACGCGTGCGCGCCGCGAGCCAGTTCAAACAAGCCCTCTGGCGTCTCTCCCTGCGTGCGCCAGGCGATATTGTCGAACAGGCTGCGATAGCGGGCGCGCTGGCACCAGGCGCATCTGATGAAGAAGCCTCACGGGCCGCAGAGCGCCTGAACATCATTGCCGAGGAAGGCGAGGACACCTGGGTTGGTCGGTTCGAGCATGGCAACCTGATCCTGTCGCGCGAAGTACGGGGCGTTGAGGAAAAGGCGGTGATGGATGCGCAGCTGCTCGCCAGCGCGGACGCAGCGCGCCTCAACGGCATCGCCCAGTCCATTCGCCCGATCTATGTCGAGACCTCGATCCTGCGCAATGAGAAAGCCGGAGAAGTGACCATCACTGGCCCGATCAGTCTGCTCGAAGCGGTGCTGACATCCGGCCGAAAAGGGTTGAAGATCCAGCGCTATAAGGGCCTCGGAGAGATGAATGCCGACCAGCTCTGGGAAACCACGCTGGACGCCAATGCTCGCACTTTGCTGCAAGTCCAGGTCGATGACGCGCTCGAGGCAGGTGATATGTTCTCACGCCTGATGGGCGACGTGGTGGAACCGCGCCGTCAGTTCATTCAGGACAATGCCCTGGAAGCGGAAGTCGACGTCTAGACAGGCACCGCACTAATACTTTCCAAACTTGCGGAAATTCTGAACAAGTGCACGCAAATGCTGCTTAATCACTTTGATTTGAGGCCTTTTGCTGTCGATTTGGACTTGCAGCACGATACCCATTGCCTATCTTATTCCAGACATGGGGATACAAGATACACCTTGCGCGATGAGCGGCGTCTGGTCCGGACGCTTTCGATTCGATGAGCGCGATGACGAAGACACCAAGTTCTCGGCCTGGCTGACCGTTGCTGATGGTCGCATGACTGGCTCAATGCTTGAACCGAATACGTTCGCCAAAATTGAAGCCACAGAGCTTGATGCGCAGCTGCGCGGCCATGTCGATGACGACGAGATGGTGTTCTTGAAAACCTATCAGGGCCTCGATCTGGAATCGATCTATTGCGAAGGCAAGATCGTCGAGCGTGGGCGCAAAATTGTCGGCAAGTGGTATTTCAGCTGGCCGAACGAAATCTCCGGCACATTCGAAATGAATCGCGAACCTGCCGACGCAGAGACGCATCAGACGCAGGCCAACAAAGCGCCCTGTTAAACGCACCCAGCGGTTTCATCTTCAATTAGTTTGCAAGCAGGGCTGGCAATCGCGCACGCTTGAATCTAAAGCGCTTGGATGATTGCGCGTCTGCTCTCCGCTCCGATCCTGATTGCCGTGATCGCCATTGCCATGGGATCCGGGATCGATGCGATGGTCAAGGCAATCGCGCCGAATGCGGGTCTGCAGCACTTGCTGGCCTGGCGGTTCCTGTTCGGTGCAATGCTGGCGCTGGCTGTCTTCCGCGCGCAGAAGCGTCCTATGCCGAGCTTTGAGGCGATCCGGTTTCACACAATGCGTGGAATGGTTCAGCTTGGCTGCGCCTTCACTTTCTTTTTCGCGCTTATGCATCTGCCTTTGGCGATGGCAACGATTATCGGCTTCACCGCCGCACTGATGGTGCCGTTTGTCGCGCGTATTTTGCTCGGAGAGAAGATCACGCCGACGGCCCTGATGGCCACGCTGGTTGGATTTGCCGGCGCCGCGCTCGCCGTCACTGGACGCCCCGAAAACGGCAATGCCAGCGAGCTCTGGGTGTGGGGGGTCGCCAGCTGTTTCCTTGCGGCCTTCCTGTACGCATTTGGCCTCGTCCTTCTGCGCATGCGCGCCACGCACGAAGATGCAACGACCATTGCCATGTTCACCAATGTCGTGCCGGCCGTGCTCTTGTTGCCCGTCACGTTCGGACTGTTCGGGACGCCGGATTGGCGAGACATTCCCTGGTTCCTTATGTTTGGCGTGCTGGGCTTCGTCACCTGGTATCTGATGACGCTCGCCTATGCGCGGGCACCCGCGCAGAGACTGGCGCCGCTGGAATATACGGCGCTGATCTGGAGTGGTCTGTTCGGCTCCGTCTTTTTCGCTGAGTATCCGGGCTGGCAAACCTGGCTCGGCGCCGTGATCATTATCGGGGCTTGTTTGATCGTCGCATTCGAAGAGCGGTTCACCACACGCGAGGAAACGCATATGCCGGTGAGTGACTTGCCGGAATAGGTGGCTAGCTTCGGGTCAGGTCGCGGTGTCGCTCGAGCATACCATCGAGAGCTTCGACGCCAGCCTCGCCCATGAAGGGCACGATCAGCAGCATGAATTGCAACACAGTGTCGTGAATCAAAGCCGGACCATTTCGGCCGCCGCCCTCGATCAGATCGCTGCTCAGCCAGAAGGTCAGGGTTGAGAGCATTTGCTGGGTCAGCGGTTCACGCAAGCGCCGGTCGATCTCGACGACATCGCGCTTCTCAAGTTGGTTCAGGACCGTCTCGATGGCTTGGCGTTTCATTGCCAGGATCTTGCGAAAACGCGTGGCCAGGCCCGGATAGCGTTCCATCATGTCGCCGACATTGCGATAGAAGAAGCGGAAATCGTAAATCTCTTCGAGCACGATATAGACGAAGACCCAATTGTCCTCGATCGAGGTCACCGCGCCGTGGGTACCGCCGAGAATGATCTGCATCTCTTCCTCGAAGCGATCGAACAGCGCCTCGATGATCGGTTCCTTGCCCTTGAAATGATAGTAGAGATTGCCCGGTGACATATCGAGCGCATTGGCGATATCGACCGCGGACTGCGCGGCTTCGCCTTCGGCGTTAAACAGGCCGAGGCTGACATCAAGTATACGGTCGCGTGTCTTCATCACAGGCAGTTCGCGTCTAGGCTGATCTTTCTATTTCCCCGCCCTATTTGACAGTAAAAGGTCAATATGGAACGAATTTGATCGTGCAAGGTTATCCAAATTTAGACTCTTAACCATAAGAGCAAGCCTTGTGCCGGACGGGGAGAAACCTCGTTTTCGAGAGGGTTATCGGAGGCAGTGATGAGCAAGACGGCGGACTATATTGGAACGGCAGCAGCGGATAGTACCAATGCGCTAAATCCCTTACTCGGCGGGCTGAACCGGCAGGAACTCCTGGGCTCAGTGGCGATGATGCTGCGCCGGACGAGTATCTCTCCGATGGCCAATGCCAAACTGGCCGGCAAAATGGCGCAGGAATCCTATGACATCCTGCTCGGCAAATCCGAGCGCGCGCCGGACCGCAAGGACAAGCGTTTCCGCGATCCGGCCTGGGCGAACAATCCGTTCTACAAGCGCGGCCTGCAAACCTATCTGGCGATGCAGGAACACCTGGAAGACTGGGTCGGCGATCTGAAGCTGGGCGAGATGGAGCACGCCCGTGCGACCTTCGTCATGAACATGATCACCGACGCGATCTCTCCGACCAATGCGCTGATCACCAATCCAGCGGCCAAGAAACGCGCCATCGATAGTGGCGGCCTGTCGCTGATCAAGGGTCTGCAAAACGCCTATGAGGACATGACCAAGAATGGCGGCATGCCGAGCCGCGTCGACAAGAGCCCTTTCGTGATCGGCGAGAATGTCGCGATCACACCTGGCAAAGTGGTCTGGAAGAATGAGATGATGGAACTCATTCAATACACGCCGATGACGGATGAGGTCCGGGAAATCCCATTCCTCAACATCCCGCCACAGATCAACAAATTCTATGCCAGCGACCTCGATCCGATCACCAGCGTGATCCAGTTCCTGCTGCGCAATAAATTCCAACCGTTCATCATCTCCTGGCGCAACCCGACTGAAGAGCATCGCGATTGGGGCATGACGGAATATGTCGACAGCCTGATCCAGTGCACCGAGGTGATCAAGGAGATTACCGGGTCGGACAAGATCAACATTTCCGGCGCCTGTTCTGGCGGCATCACGACCGCGACCTTTGCCAGCCTGCTCGCCGCCGCAGGCGACGACCGGATCAACTCGCTGACCTTCCAGGTCTGCGTGCTGGATCCGGAACAGGATGATAGCGAGCTTGGCCAGATGGTATCCGAGCGCAGCCTGGAAATCGCCCGGCGCTATTCACGGCGCAAGGGCATCCTGAAAGGCGATGATCTCGCCCGTATGTTTGCCTGGATGCGTCCGAACGACCTGGTCTGGAACTATGTCGTCAACAATTACCTGATGGGTGAAGATCCGCCGCCATACAATGTCCTGTTCTGGAATGATGACTCCACCAACCTGCCAGCGGCGCTGCATTCGGATTATCTCGACTTCGGCCTGACCAAGCCGTTCACCAATCCTGGTGAGGTCGAAATTGCCGGGCATATGGCCGACCTGACCAAAGTCGATGTCGACAGCTTCATCGTCGCCGGGGTCACCGACCACATTACTCCGTGGAAGGCCTGTTATCGCACAACGAAACTGCTCGGCTCGAAGAATATCGAATTTGTGCTGTCCAATTCCGGACACATCCAATCGCTTCTGAACCCTCCCGGGAATCCGAAGGCGAAATACTTTGCCAATGCGGATCTGTCCGGAACGGCTGATGAATGGGCAGCTGGCGCTGAAGAAGTTGCTGGATCATGGTGGACGCGTTGGGCAGAGTGGCTGCATGAGCGTGCGGGCGATATGAAACCTGCACCAAAGCAAGACGGATCAGAGCAGTTCCCGCCGCTCTATGATGCGCCAGGAAAATATGTGTTTGACTAAGAGGCGCTTGGTCCTCAGCCGGCACGCAGTTTAAGGAGGCCGCCATGGCGACCCGAAAATCAGCCGGCAAAGCGAAGCCGCGCCTGCCTGAAATCAGCATGGAAACGATCGGCTCGTTCACGCTGCGCGTCGGCTATTGGCCCGCAGAGCGTCCAAGCGACAAGCGGCCCCTGCTGTTTTTCAACGGCATTGGCGCCAATATGGAGCTCGCCTTCGGGCTTGGCGACTGGATTCGCGATCGGGAAATCCTGACCTTTGACATGCCGGGCGTTGGCGAGAGTGAACCGGCCAGGTTTCCATATCGCCCGTGGATGATGGCCCGCGTGGCGCGCAAGTTGTGTGACCAGTATGATATGGGCGATGTCGATGTGATGGGCGTGTCCTGGGGCGGCGCGATGGCGCAGCAATACGCGTTTCAGTATCGCAATTCGGTCGGCAAGCTCGTTCTCGTCGCAACCACAGCCGGTATGACCATGGTGCCTGGCAAGATCAGCGCGATCTCGAAAATGGCCGATGCCCGCCGCTATACCGATCCGGATTATATGCGCGAGAATTTCCAGCGCCTCTATGGCGAAGCGGCCGACGAGGGCGCAGGTCAGCATATCGAGAATCTGAAGCCGCCGGCGCCGATGGGCTATGTCTATCAGCTGCTGGCCTTCCTCGGCTGGTCATCGCTGCCCTTCATCCGCTTCCTGCGCATGCCGACCCTGGTCATGGCCGGCGACCGCGACGCGATTGTGCCAATGGCGAATGCGCATATTCTGAATACAGCGCTGCCCAATTCAAAGCTTCATGTGGTCCAGGATGGTGGCCATCTATTCCTGGTCACCAAGCCGGACCAGAGCGTACCTGCGCTCACCGAATTCCTCGACGAACCGTTGGAAGGCATGCAGCCGAAAAGCGTCTGGGAACAGGGTTTCTCATTCGCTTGAAAGCATTATCTGACCGTTGAGTTGAGGTCCTACTGACCGGATGCTGTCCCCTCTGCATCAGAAAGCGCTGCACCGCGTCGCCGACCTCCTGGCCGACACCAAGGACCCATGGTGGGTGCTGGGCAGCGCCGCCATGGCGCTGATTGGCGTAGATCCGGGCGAGGTCAACGACATTGATGTGCTCGTGTCCAGCCGCGACGCGGAGCGCCTAATGACCTCCTTCGCGCTGACCAATCAGGCCGATGGCGGCACGTCGCAATTTCGGTCGAGTTATTTCCTGATCCCGGACCTCGGCGAGGTGCGGGTCGAGATCATGGCCGATTATCAGGTCCGCCGCGGCAATGCGTGGGCGCCAGTGAACCCCGCCTCCCGCCAGGCCATCGCCGTCGGCACCGCGACCCTGTTCATTCCGGACCGCGAAGATCAGATCCAGCTGCTGGAACGCCTCGGCCGGGCAAAAGATCTCGACCGGCTGAAGCGATTTGCCTGAACGGCTTGCCCCGAAGACAAGCGCACACGGCTCTAGGCACGCTCAAGTTTATCGCGCAGGATGACCGCACTCGCCGCTAGAGCGACCGGAGGAACCTGTATGAGCGACACCGCTGTGGCCAGCGCTGCACCTGAACCAGACGCAGCATCCAAGCATTACGGCACGGGCGGCGCGCTCGGCAAAACAGGGTTCGCCTGGGCGGTCTTCGAATGGGCCCGCAACCCGTATTACATCCTGATCGTCATCTACGTTTTCGCGCCCTATTTCGCGCGGGAGGTCATGGGTGCAGACATCCTGGCCAGCGGCGAACTTGATGGCATGGATCCGGAAACCGCGCGACGCACCGCCAATGCAGGCGGTCAGGCCGCCATTGCCTCGGTGACAAAATGGGCCGGCTTGGTTGGTGCCTTCACCGCCCCCTTCCTTGGTGCTGCCTTGGATCGCGGCGGCCGCAGAAAGCCTATCCTCGCTGTGTTCCTCGGCACGATTGCACTGATGTCCTGGTTGCTCTGGTATGCAATTCCGGGTGAAAGCGGCTTTTCCACCGGGACGATCATGACATTCCTGGTGATCGCCTATGTCTGCTACACCTATTCCGAGGTGACCCATAATTCGATGCTGGCAGTGGCGGGCGCGCCGCAATCGCTGCCAATGATATCAGGGCTGGGGCTTGGGCTTGGCAATCTGGCTGCCACGATTCTGTTCATTGCCCTGGTCGGATTGTTTGCCTTGCCCGGCATCATTGGCTGGCCATTCGCGACCCCGCAATTCGGGATC
>Ga0207422_1003739_pt1 | contig 14341 bp, 8 predicted proteins | sample MarCyaLeptolynsp_FD_187757 | JGI IMG/M metagenome (GOLD analysis project Ga0207422, IMG submission 187757) | Marine cyanobacterial communities from Panama - species 1 Leptolyngbya sp. (SPAdes) | ecosystem: Environmental > Aquatic > Marine > Unclassified | place: Panama: Panama City | collected...
GCTGGTGACCGGTTTCAGGATGTGGACCACCCATAAACGTGCCACAGATCGAGGCATAATGCCCGGCAGGCAAGGCATCTTTCATGGCCGGAGCCAGGGCTTTCCAGATCACATCAAACAGCATGATGCTGGTTTCATAATAAACGCTCATGGCCGAGGGATATTCAGCAGCAAAAATCGAGCCGTTCTCAACAATCAATTCCAAAGGCCGGAATGAGCCGGAATTGGCAAAGGTCTGCGGACTGACAATGGCCTTGAAGATCATCTGAGCATCCACATAGGTGGCATCCCGGGACGAATTAAAGGCATTTTTGCCCTGTTCAGGGTTCCCAGTCAGATCGACGACGAATTTATCCTCAGAAATGATAATTGTCGCCTTGATTTCCCGGCCGTCATCGGTGGTATCCGTTGCTGAATAAGTGCCATGAGGCAAATCTTTCAACACATGACGGGATATTTTTTCGCCCAGCTCGATATAATCGGCAATGGCATATAAAACCGTATCCGCACCATATTTATCCACCAGGCCCAACAGTCGGTTTTCACCGGCCCGCATGGAGGCAATACCCGCCCAGAAATCACCCATACTGGTTTCCGGCAGACGGCTGTTGATGGCCATGATATCCAGGACGGCCTGATTGGGTTGGCCTTCATTGATCACCTTTATGCAAGGCAATTGCAGACCTTCCTGATAAATATCCAGCGCATTGGGGTTGATACTGCCGGGGAAAGCCCCGCCCACATCCACCCAGTGGGCTTTATTGGCCAGCCAGCCAATCAATGTCTCACCCGCAAAGACCGGCAAGATCAATACCACATCGTTCAAATGGCTGACCCCACCGTGATGGGGAATATTGGTAATAAACACATCGCCGGGCAGAACGTCTGTCTCGACATTATGTTTTGCCATCACCGATTTCACACCCGGTTCCAGCATGCCGATGAAACCCGGAATACCGGCCCCGGAACTGGCCAGATTACCGCCCGCATCCATCATCGCCACACCAAAATCCAGCACTTCATAGATGATCGAACTCATGGCCGTTTGGCGCATGGTGGCGAACATCTCATCCGTGATGGCCATCAGAGAACTTTGAATGATTTCGATGGTGATCGGATCATATTGCTGTGTATCCGTAGAATTTGTCATTCTGATCTCTCCTATATGGCCAAATGCAGGTTGCCGTAATCATCAACACTGACCTGTTGATCCGGGAAAACGACCGTTGTACTGCCGGCTTCTTCGATGATGGCTGGGCCTGAGAATTTGGCCCCGGCAAAAAGTTTATCGCGGTTATAAATGGTGGTTTCATGGATACCCCGTGAATCGAAATCCACGTCACGGATTTCCTTGATGGCATCTTTCAGGTCACCAGAACTGGAAATCTTCACCGGATCGGGTCTGTCCACCGCCGCATAGGCCACCAGGTTAAAGCTGACCAGTTCCACGTCATTATCCAGTCGGTAGGTATATTTACGCTCGTAAGCGTCTTTAAATCGATCGACCATTTCACCGATCTGATCTGCCGTGATATCCACATTGGGCAGATGCACCCGGACGGTATGTTCCTGACCGATATACCGCATATCCACCAGGCGTTCGAAATAGATGGTGTCCGCTTCGACACCCTCATCGGTATAGGCCTTGAAGGCTTCAGCTTCCATATCCTGAATAATATCCATAATTTCGGAAGCTTTCGAAGTATCCAGCACCACAGGTTGCGTGCGGATATAATCCCGGCGCAGATCAGACATCAACATGCCCCAGGCGGAAAAGACCGCCGAATGGGCTGGTACAATCACGGTGGGAATATTCAGTTCCGCCGCCAACGCACTGGCATGCATGGCCCCGCCACCACCAAAGGCAATCATGGTAAAATCACGGGGGTCGTAGCCCCGGTTGATCGATACTAATTTCAAAGCATTGGTCATGTTATGATTGGCGATGCGGATAATGCCCCGGGCCGCATCAGTGGCACTGATGCCCAGTTTTTCACCCAGACGGCTCATGGCCCCTTCAACGGCATCCATATCTGCTTCGATTTCCCCGCCGATGAAGAAGTTTGGATTAATCCGTGAGAGCATCAAATTGGCATCGGTTGTGGTGGGTTCCGTACCCCCTTTGCCGTAAGCCACTGGTCCCGGCAACGCCCCGGCACTTTGTGGGCCCACATGCATTTTTTTATGTGGATCAACCCAACCGATGGAACCCCCACCATTACCAATTTCCACAATATCCACCACCGGTGTCATGATGGGATAACCAGCCGACAGGTCGCTTTTTTCAATCATATATTGATTGGTGATCGACACCCGGCCCTGATCAATCAGGGAACATTTTGCCGTCGTGCCGCCAATATCAAAAGCAATAATGTTTTCCAGATCCAGCAATTTGCCCAAAGAGGCTGCCCCCAGAACACCACTGGCCGGGCCGGACTCCACCACGGTAATAGGTGTGCGTTTCACCGCATCCACCGTATCAATGCCGCCGTTGGATTGCATCACATAGAAAGAACCATCAAAGCCTTTCTCTGTCAGGGCTGTTTCCATTTTGGAGAGATATTTTTCTGTGGTGGGTTGCACAAACGCACAAAGGGCTGCGGTATTGGTCCGTTCATATTCCCGCCATTCCCGCGATATCTGATGGGAAGACACCACCGAGACGTCCGGCCATTGTTTGGAAATCTCCGCCATCAGGGCCTTTTCATGATCCGGATTGGCATAAGAGTGCAGCAGACAGACCGCGATGGCCTGAACCCCATCTTCTTTAAAATCATCCAATATGGGGGAGAGCTCATCCAGCGCCAGTGGCTCAAGAACCTCGCCCTTATAAGACAATCTCTCGCTGATTTCCCGGCGCAGATAACGGGGTACAAAAGGTTCCGGTTTCTGATAGCGCAGGTTAAAGAAATCCGGCCGGTTGCCACGGGCAATTTCCAGAATATCCCGGAAGCCTTTTGTCGTGATCAAACCGGTTTTCACGCCTTTGCGTTCGGTCAAAGCATTGATCACAACGGTGGTGCCATGGGCCAGAAAATCAATATCCTTGTGGGAGATATTGGCTTTGTCCAGGGCATCCAATACACCCTGTTCAAAATTTGGCGGTGTGGTATGGGCCTTTTCGGTGCGCACCGCCTGAATTTCGCCGGTGTTTTCATCGATTTCGTAATAGACAAGGTCCGTAAATGTGCCGCCCACGTCAGAAGCTGCCCTGATCATGACCATGATAAAGCCTTTCAAAAAAACTATATTAATCGGTTCAGGCGGGCTGGCCCTCAGGAGGGAATGAAGGCCAGCCCATTGGCCTGTAAAAAAGAGGTTACGGTTTAGAAATTAAACCGCACATCAACCCGCCAGATTCTTGGCGGTGCCGCGTGGGCAAAACCACCCGACACATATTCAGAGTTATATTCTTCATCAAACAGGTTGTTGACTGAGCCCATAACTGACCATTCGCCATCCGGGTCTTCCAGACCACCACGTAGGTGTACCAGATCAACCGGATCACGCCCTGTCAGGTTCGCCGGGTCCCAGAATTGTTCACCGCGATGTTCATAATCTGCCCGCAGGAACAGACCCAGTTCGTCGGTAATATCTGTTCTATATTGCAGACCAGCATTGAAGGTCACATCTGGAGTGTAAGGCGCTTTATTGCCCACATCTGCCGGTGTCAGGGAATAGGCTTTCACTTCACTGTCACTGACCGCAACACTGAAATATCCGTCCAGTCCTTCAGCCAGTTCAAAGGCCGCTTCGAATTCACCACCGATGACTTCAACTTCATCAATGCCGACCAGGACCTGCGCACCCAAACCACCCACAAACAGGAAGAAAGGCGCATTTTCAATGTCCGTATGATAAATGGCCGCAGCGGTTTTCAAACGCCCATCCAGGAAGGCACCTTTGAAACCAATTTCAAAGGTATCGGTATTTTCCTGCTGCAAGACATCCTGCACACCATTCAGACCCAACAGCGCGGCTGCGGCACCTGTACCATTCTGGTTAAATTGACCACTGCGGAAACCCTGACCCCAGGAGGCATAAACCGAGATATCTTCTTCGATCATGTAACGGGCACTGATTTTTGGCTGGAAGCGGGAGAATTGGGCTTCATTTTCTGCACCGGCAGTCCCGATGGCAAAGCCTAATGTGCCGTCCTGATTATATCCACCCTGTTGCGCATCAACGGTCTGATTACGCTGGTCCTCGTCATAACGACCTGCGAAGGAAATCTCCAGATCTTCGGTAATGTCATAAGCCAGATTAAAGAACAAAGCATATGCTTCGTTGTCATTATCATCGGCTGTAAAGGTATTGGTCGGATTGGCCGTACCTCCCAGAACCGGCGCACGCATAACCGGCAAAATACCTTCACCAAGATCAAAACCTGTTGTGGAGGAAATATAACGGTTCGTAGTCAGGTAATATGCGCCAAACATCCAGCGGAACTGTTGCTCATCCGGGGAAATAATGCGGAAATCCTGACTGAAGGCATCGATGTCAATGAACTGGGTCTGTGTGCCATCAAAGAAGGAAATACCCGGATTAACCGTTGAGTTGGCAGAATATGGGAACTGGTCACCGCCTGTTGCCTGATTAATGGAATCATAGGCACTGACGGATTTAATTGTCCCCCATTCAAAATCATAATTGATGCGCAAAGATACCTGTGACGCATCCCGATCATCAAAGCCCCGGTTATTGGCAGAAAATCTGCGTTGCACAATGTTGGAATTGATCGCTTCCGGACCGGTAAAGCCATCCACTTCACCCGTCACAGGATCAGTTGATACCCCTTGAAAGGTAAAGTTTAGTGCATCACCTTCTGTGTCCGTATAACTGGCCCGCAGATCAATGGTCAGATTTTCAGAAGGCTGGAAACGTAAATGACCACGCAGGTTTAATTCTTCACGGAAACCGACATTTTCGCCGGTGGCGACATTGTCAAAAATACCCCCAAAATCATAATAGCGGGCGGATAGTCTGAATAACACCTTGTCTTCCACAATCGGGCCAGCGACAGATCCTTCAATTCTGAATTCATCACCACGACCGTATGACCCGGCCACATATCCTTCCAGTTCTTCGGTCGGACCCTGGGTATTAATTATGATCGCACCCTGTGTGGCGTTACGTCCATAAAGTGCGCCTTGCGGACCACGCAGGACCTCAATGCTCTGCAGATCAAACAGACCCTGATCAAAACCACGCCCGTTTACTTGCAGCACGTCATCAACAATCACCGCAACGGGGGCTTCACCGTTACGAACCTGAGACACACCACGGATGGTGATGAAGTTCGTCCCGGAATCCTGTGAATTGGCGATGGTAATACCCGGTGTCAGGCCGATGAAATCATCCACCGTTTGAATGCGGGCATCTTCAATGTCCGCGGCCGTATATAACGTTTCAGATAAAGGTACTTCGATCAGGGTTTCTTTACGACCACGGGCCGTGACAAAAATCTCGTCAAAGGTCACTTCATCCTTTGCAGCTGGTGTACCTTGGGCCAATGCTGTCGGTGCTGACAGGGACATGCTGGCAATTACCATTAGGGATGATGCACTTAACAAGCTTATAGATTTCTTCATCTTTTCCTCCGTTTTTTCATTTCTAGATGACAGATGCAAGATCGATCTCTTGACCCTTTCAAGTATGGCCAGCTGTCAAAAACGGAGCAATCAGCAAAAAGAGTGGGTTGGCCAGATTTTAGAGTGGGTAGACAAAAATACCCCTACCCGTTCGGGTAGTTTTTGGAGTTTCCCCCATTTAAGTTTCCAGAAAATAGGCTCTGGAAATAACAATTTCATGATCCAGATATTCCTGTGGTTCATAAGCTTGATGGATCTGTTCCAGAAGTTCAAAACCGGCAATAATTTTCCCGAACGCTGCGAAGCCCAAACCATCCATATGGCGTTCTCCTCCGAAATCCAATGCTGGCTCGTCCCGCATACAAATAAAGAAACTGCCATATGTCTCGCCCGGATCAAATCGTGCGGCAGAGACCGTCCATTGATCATGCTTCAGCCCCGTGACGGTGGTTGGTTCGTGCTCAACCGGCGGGATGGCATGATCATCGGTATCCTTGCGCCCGCCCTGAATAACTTCAATAGGACAATCCGCCCGATGTTCCGCATTGGCTTTGGTGACGATGCGGAATAAAGATGTGTTATCCAGGGCACCCCCCGCCACCAAATCCCGGAAATATCCTGCCGTGATGGGAGCAGACTGTAAATCCAGCAACATGTCAAAATGACCTGACGCGATTTCAAACCTGACAACAATGTTATCCATAATCAATTCCTGATGATAAAAGAGAAAATTAGTCCAGCAGACCCAGGTTCTGTGCGGCGACAATCGCCTGGGTGCGTTTATTGACCGCCAGTTTCAGGAAAATATTCTTCAGGTGAAACTTCACCGTATTTTCCGTCAGTTCCAGTTTACGGGCAATTTCTTTATTGGATTTACCCAAGGCCACCTGTTCGAGAATTTCCTGCTCTCGGTTGCTCAATAAGGCTTCAGAAGCTTTGGGGCGCATGGCCTGATGGGTGGCGAGAATTTCGGTGATGAAATTCACTGTCATCAATTCATCTTCGTTGGCCCGCAAGTCTTGGCGAATATCCCGCATTGATTTGATTATGTCTTCATCCAGCAGGAACGGCCCCGCCATTTTCTGACGTGCCGCCATTTTCAACGCCGCAATGATTTTTTCAGAGGCCAGCTGGTTTTGGCCATCCCGCTTTAACAACCGGGCATAAGCCAGATTAAAACGCACAATATGGCATGGGCTGGCAACCCGGCTGATCACCTGATCAGCTTTGGCCATGATGGTTTTGGCCGCATCATCCAGTTTACGACCATCGTTATAAAGATAAACTGCCGCCAGAAAATACATATGCCAGATATAACGATCCTGTTGCGGATCCACTTCCAGACACCATTTTTGCAATCTGTCCCGCATCACCATGGCCGCCTGATCATGGCCCAACGCCCGTTCGGCTTCCATTTTGATGGTCTGGGTAAAATGTTCCAGCCTGTCCAGAGCCCGGAATTCCGCCACCTTCAGAAAACGATCAGCAATATCGTTGGCAAATTCATTTTCACCATATTGACGGGCCAGGTGAAAAATCGCGTCCAGACCAATGGTATAAATTTCTGTCCAGCCGTCATGCTCTTCGATGAAAGAGAGGGTTTCAGAAAAGGGCTCTAAGTCCTCTTTCACAGCCTGTCCCCGCCAAACCTTCAAGGCATAATCCAGAATGATCGCAATATGTTTGAGACCACTGTCCGAGCCAAAATTACTTTCCGCCAATTCCAATGCCCGTTTGATGTTGGCTTCGGCGATATCAAACTCGGCCTCATACAAGGCCGCAATGGCCGCATGCAAATAACAATAATTCAATCCCAGAACCGAACCACTTTGACGCATATAGGTAAAGGCCTGTCGTAACAACCGTGAAGCTTCATTAATATCGCCCATGGCAAACTGAAGGACCACCTCTTCACACTTTAAGGTGCCGGCTTCCAGATACCCAATGGTTTCAAGATGCGGTTCGCGCCGGTCAATTTCGATCCGATAGCCACCCCAATCCCATCTTTCCGTATAAAGATTGACCATGGAGCCCACGACCACCTGATCCACAGAAATGTCCTTCTGATCAATACCCCGGTTTTTCAAACCCGCACTATCCAGCAGGGTCAGGGCCTGCACCGGTTCACCGTCTTTGCAATGCAAATACGCCCGCGCCAAAATCAGCCGCGGATGTTGTTTCAAAACATGGTCAGGGATAAAGCGCAATAAATTACGTAAATAACCAATACCCTTGGTCAGGATAATTTTCCAGCCCCCCGTCTCCAGGATCATATCCACACAGGCATCATAATTTTCCGCCTGGGACGCATAACGCACCGCTTCGACGATCGATCCCTTGGCGGCATAATAGCTGCTGGCTTTGTTGTAAATGTCAACAATACGGTCCGGGTCTGTCTTACGCAGGGTTTCACGCAAATATTCCGCAAACAGATGATGCAGACGAAACCAGTTATCTTCACTATCCAATGGAATAAGCAACGCCGTCAGCGGTTGCAGTTTATCGAGAAACTGCCAGCTGTCTTTTTGATCACGCACTGCATTGGCCAGTTCGGGATTAAATCTGTCCAGAACCGAAATACTGAGCAAAAATTCCCGCACGTCATCATCAATTTCGGACAATACCTGATCCGTCAGGTAAGAGGCCACCAAACCGCTGGAGGCAGATGTTTGAACCGGCTGGGACCGGCCGGTTTGTTTTTTTACCCGGGCCAACTGCACCGCTACGGGCCAGCCTTCGGTTTCCTGATAAATATCTGTAGCCCCCTCTTCGTCAATCTCTGGGGCAAGGACTTCCAGGGTTTCCTGTTTTGTCAGGCGTAATTCCGCAGGGCCAATTTCCAAAGCATCGCCCGCCGCCACATGGGCCGGCACGTCCAACATCGGCATGGTGCGGCTGTTGACCACCAGGGTAAAGGTGATGGGTGCTTCGCGGATCAGGGTTTTGAGGATGTCATTCAATACATCTGTTTCCGCCAGATGATAGTCATCCAAAATGAGCACACAATTTTCCGCGGCCTCCTGCAGGCGACGCATTAAACTGGTGATGATCGACCTGACCGGGGAATCCGAAAACCCGTTACGCGCACCCACCTCCAGTTCAGCCACATCAATACCCGCGTGGGCAATGGCCATCACCAGATAGGATAAAAACTGATGGGCATCGCCATCATCTGTATCCAGGTTCAACCAGGCACTTTTGATATTTTTCTGAACAAGCTGGTCCTGCCATTGTTGCAGGACAGTGGATTTGCCAAACCCGGCAGGCGCGACAATCAGGGCAATCGACCGGACCAATGCACTGTCAAGCGTATCCAGCAAACGGCTTCTGGCCACCAGGTCAATATTGGGACGGTTGGCACTGAGCTTGGAGACAACAATCCAGTTGTTATCCCCTTCCAGGTTTTCAATTTCTTTATCCATCTATCCCGAATGACCCTGAGAAAATTGCGTGTCTATTCAACTTAACCTTGGATCAGATCAGATGACAAGACAAAAGGATCAGGCCCCATAGAAGCTGATCTTAGGATTTGCGCTTCCTAGTGCGTATGGGCAGACCCTGCACCGGAAGGAATACGGATATTTTCAACCATGTCTTCCACATCTGCCGGTACCGGCTTGGTGAATTTACTCACGCCATAAGCCACGGCGAAATTCAACACCATACCTATGGTGCCGATACCTTCCGGTGAGACACCAAACAACCAATGATCAGCATTGTTCAGTTCGGGCGAAATGAATTTGAAGAAGATGATATACAGGAAGGTAAAGGTGAGACCACTCACCATACCGGCAATGGCCCCTTCTTTGTTCATGGTCTTGCTGAAAATACCCATCAGAATTGCCGGAAATAAACTGGACGCCGCCAGACCAAAGGCAAAGGCCACCACCTGGGCCACAAAACCCGGTGGATTGATGCCCAGATAACCGGCCACCAGAATGGCACTGGCCGCGGCAATACGGGCATACATCAGTTCCTGTTTATCAGTGATATCCGGTTTGATGGTTTTCTTCATCAAATCATGGCTGATTGCCGCCGAAATCACCAACAACAGTCCTGCCGCCGTGGACAAGGCCGCCGCCAATGAACCCGCCGCCACCAACGCCATAACCCAGCCCGGCAATTTGGCAATTTCCGGATTGGCCAGGACCATGATATCCTGGTCCACGTAAACTTCATTTTCTGACGCTGTGGTCTCATTGGTCAATGCGCGCTCGCCATTGACACCACGATTATCCCCGTCAAAGGACGGTTTGCCTTCAAATGGCTTACCCTCACGATACTGGATTTTGCCATCATTATTTTTATCCTGCCAACCGATCAGGCCCAAGTCTTCCCAGTTCTGAAACCACTGGGGTGTTTGGCTATATTCGGTTTCATTGACTTCGTTGATGAAGTTGATGCGGGCAAAGGCGCCAATGGCCGGGGCCGTTGTATAAAGGATGGCAATAAAGACCAACGCCCAACCGGCTGATTTGCGGGCATCGGACACTTTCGGCACCGTAAAGAAACGGACAATCACATGGGGCAGTCCCGCGGTGCCGACCATCAAAGCCGCCGTGATCATAAAGACATCTATGGTCGATTTCGATCCTTCTGTATAAAGCGGAAATCCTAAATCCACCAAGACGGCATCCAGTTTCTGCAACACGGTCATACCGGAGCCATCCGCCAGTTCAGAACCCAAACCCAACTGAGGCACAGGATTGCCCGTGATCAGGATGGAAATGAAGATCGCCGGGACTGTATAGGCAAAAATCAACACACAATATTGCGCCACCTGAGTATAAGTGATGCCTTTCATGCCGCCCAATACGGCATACATAAAGACAATGGCCATACCGATGATCACCCCGGTATCAATGTCCACTTCCAAAAAGCGGGAGAAGACAATACCTGTGCCGCGCATCTGACCGGCCACATAGGTAAAGCTGATGAAAATCAGACAAATCACCGCCACCAGTCGGGCCGCATTGCTGTAATAACGATCCCCAATGAAATCAGGCACCGTAAATTTACCGAATTTGCGCAAATAAGGTGCCAGCAATAGGGCCAGCAGCACATATCCGCCGGTCCAGCCCATCAGGTAAACTGAGCCGTCATAACCCAAAAAGGCGATCAGGCCGGCCATGGAAATAAAGGATGCCGCAGACATCCAGTCCGCCGCCGTGGCCATACCATTGACCACCGGGTGTACTCCGCCACCAGCCACATAAAATTCTTTTGTGGATCCCACGCGGGACCAAATGGCAATGCCAATATATAGCGCGAATGACAGACCAACAAAAATATAGGTTAATGTTTGTGTTTCCATCGGGTCCGCCTATTCCTCAACACCGTATTTTTCATCCAGTTTTTTCATCTGACGTGTGTAGACGAAAATCAGGACCACAAAGACATAGATGGACCCTTGTTGAGCAAACCAAAACCCCAGTTTAAATCCAAAAAACTCAATCTGATTCAGGAAATCGACGAATAAAATCCCTGCCCCGAAAGAAACGATGAACCAAATGGCCAGCAGCTTCAGCAACAAAGCGACATTAGCCTTCCAATATTCTGTCATTATTTTTTCTCCGCATTATCATTGCGGTCTGGTCTAGACCTGCAATCAAGACTATCAGACTTTCTCAAAGTCTCAATAGGTTAGATTGCCCCATAAGTCTTTGATCAAACAATCATGTCGCGGGAAAATAGTTTTGCAGAGATTATTTCAACAGGCGCAATAAACAGACCATGGCCTGGCGATTGGCGTCATTGCGCACGCCACCGTAGGCCATTCTGTTGCCTTTCAGGTATTGTTGCGGATTGGCGAGGAAAGCATCCAGGGTTGTGTCATCCCAGGTAATATCGCTTTTTTTGAAGACCGGCGAATAACGGTATCCTTCAGCCCCACCGGCTTTCCGGCCATGTACGTCATACAGATTGGGACCGGTCTTATGTTTTGCACCGGGATCGGCACTGTGACAGGCTTTGCATTGTTTAAATGTGCGCAAGGCCCGGACAGAATCACATCCTGCCGCGGCCAAATCCAGGGTTTCTATGAATTTCTTTTTCGGGGCTGCCTGCTCTACTTGGGCCGGTTTCTTCACCGCAGCTTCCTGAGTAGTTGTTTCTTTTTCATCTGAACCACAGCCGGATATCAGAAAAATTGCCATAAAAAGCCCACTCAAACGATGCAACACGACCCGTTTCCTTCCTGAAAAATTCTTTTTTGCCCTTATTTGACCAAAGCCCGGGCAACGGCCTGCCCTTCACGGGTGCCCATTTCAATGCCACCGTCCATCCAGCCGCGCCACATGGTGGCATTATCGGCCGAGGCAAAATGGATATGGCCTTCGGCCCGTTGCAGTTCCGGCACATCCCGGAACTGATGCGGTCTCAGGGTACACCAGGTGCCTTTGGAGAAGGGATCATACGCCCATTGATAACCATAAGTGGCTTCGATTTCGATGTCAGGAATAAACTTGCGCAGCATTTCCTGCACCGTTTCAACATCATTCACATCAAAACCGCCGTCCAGACCGTAGGCTAACAGAGTGGTGCCTTCCGGACCGGTGCTTTCCGTATAGCCATATTGTAATGGCCCAAAACTGTCATCGGCGGTCAAAAACACATTGCCGATATCTTTGGTGGTTTTGGCATGCAGTTTATTACCATTACCCACATGACGTTCGCGGGATGTGCGCAGTTTCACTTCGGAAATGGCCGGTTCAAATTCCACATCCACCCAGGTATTCAAAGGCGAGGTAACAATCACTTTGCGGGCCGTGACCGTCTGACCATCTTCGGTGGTGACTTTTACCCGATCGCCTTTTTGGGCAATTTTACTGACCGGCACGTTCAATTTCACATCAATGGTACCATCTTCGATCATGGCATTGATCAGGGAAATCGTACCATTTTTAAGCTTGTAGCGGGATACGGCATTGTTAAAGTCGATGGAGTTATTGCCAAGATTGGCCCACCAGCGCAGCATCTCCAGAAAACCACCGTCTTTACAAGGCGCGTGAGACATGATCGACCAGATGGCATTCAGGGCCAGTTCCACATCCTTTTCCAGATCAAGTTGATCAATGCGGTCCTGAATGGTCAGGTCCTGATATTTTTTCCATTCATCCGTATAGAACGTATCATAAGGCCTTGGGAAAACTTCCCGTGACATGGAACAATAGTCTGTCATGGCCTTGTCAACCTTAGGCCAGAATGTTTCGATATTGGCTTCGACGGATTTGCCGTCTTTTAGGTAAAACCAGCGATCCGGATTCACCGCCGCCGGTGTATCATCAATCGGCAACTGATACCGATCTACTTCGGCCCAGATATGGGGTTGCAACCAATAAAGATAATTGGCCCCCAACTCAATATGATGATCACCAAAGGGCGCGTAGAAAGTCCGGCCACCCAAGCGGTTACGCGCTTCAAGCAATAAGGTTCTCAAACCTGATTTGCTGGTTTCACGGGCGGCACTGGCACCGGCCATACCACCACCGATCACCACCACATCATAATCGGACCCACCGCCGGGATGAACATTGGTTGTATCAGAAGAGCTTTCTTCAGAATTATCTGCGGGAGAACAGGCCGCCGCCAAACCAACACTGGAAACTGCTGCAGCCGTGGCGATAAAATTACGGCGCGTTACATCGGGTTTATTAGGCGTCACATCAGCTTTACTGATTGTTTCCTGTTTCTTTTCATCATCAGAGTGGTGATTTGACAATTTATCCTCCCGTAACAAGTCATGACTACACACGTACCATCAGATCATTGACAAATGATCGTCAAACCGCAATACCACAATCAGGGTATCATAAATCCGCGATCTCAAAAACACGGGACAAGAAACAACCGTCTACCCTCTTCATGGTATTGATCTTTCGACCGATCGAAAGAAAGCTAATAGCCAGTCGTCAGTTTGAATTTCATATTTCAGAAAAACGATGCGTCTTACAGCGTTTATTAAAAGGAGGAAGAATATGTTAAAGTCAAATTTGTTACTGGGAACGGCAATAGCATCAAGCCTTATGTTCGTCTCAATGGGAGTAAGAGCGGAAGAAGAAACCGCAGATACAGATACCTTTGTTCTTGATGAACTGGTCATCACTGCGCAAAAACGTGAACAGTCCCTGCAGGATGTTGGTATTTCCATCACCGCCCTTTCCGGCGCAGAAGTTGAAAAATTAAACTTCCAGGATTCCGAAAGCATCGCCGCCCAGACCCCTGGTCTGATCGCCACATCATTCTCTGGTGGCAGTTCAACAGGCCTGTTTTCGATCCGCGGTATTTCACAGAATGACTTTGCCGATCATCAGGAAGCACCAAGTGCCGTTTATGTGGACGGCGTTTACCAGGCGCTGACTGGCTCTGCCACCGCAGAATTGTTCGATGTGGACCGGGTGGAAGTTTTGCGTGGCCCACAAGGTACATTGTTTGGTCGTAACGCCACCGGTGGTCTGGTTCATGTGATCAACAAACAACCGACCGAAGAATTTGAAGCCTATGCGAAATTGACCGTCGCAGAATATAACCAGATCAGACTGGAAGGTGCCGTTTCCGGCCCGATCACTGATACGGTCCGTTTCCGTCTTGCCGCCATGTCCGATAATGCAGACGGTTATTTTGAAAACACCGCTGTGGGTGTGAATTCCATTTCTGATGTGGCCTTTGGGGGTTTCCCTGCCCGCACGGATGATACAAATGGCGATAATTTCCGTGGTCGTGATCACCATAACATTCGCGCCCAGCTGGAT
>Ga0207422_1003741_pt1 | contig 14336 bp, 12 predicted proteins | sample MarCyaLeptolynsp_FD_187757 | JGI IMG/M metagenome (GOLD analysis project Ga0207422, IMG submission 187757) | Marine cyanobacterial communities from Panama - species 1 Leptolyngbya sp. (SPAdes) | ecosystem: Environmental > Aquatic > Marine > Unclassified | place: Panama: Panama City | collected...
GGGCAGGCTGGCCCCAGGCCATGACCGGCGTCACCTCGCCGGCGATGGTGCGCATCAGCACGTGGGCGATCTGGCTGCCGACCTCGACCATGTCGATATGCGGATAGGTCTTGTAGCCGATCAGGCAGGTGCAGTTGTCGATCATCTTCTGCGTCAGGTTGGTGTGCAGGTCGTAGGTCACCGCGATCGGGATGCCAGGGGCGATCTCGCGGATCTTCTCCAGCAGCGTGCCCTCGCCGTCATCGGTGGTCTCGGCCACCATGGCGCCGTGCAGGTCGAGCAGGCAGGCGTCGACGCCCTCGCGCACCGCGTCCAGGATCTTGCCGGTCAGGAACTCGTAGGCCTCGGCCTTGACCGGCCCGGACGGCATGGCCTCGGCTGCGACCGGGGTGACGACCTCATGGCCTGCCGCCTCGGCGATGTCGAGATAGGCGCCGAACGGCATGCCCGTGCCCTTGTAGGCCTTGTACGCCTCCTCGCCGACATAGCCGCCCCAGGCCATGAACCGGTCGAGATCGGTGACCACGGGCGAGAACGTGTTGGTCTCGTGCTTCATCATGGCGACGAGCAGGCGCATGGGGCGGCTCCGGATCGATGGTGGACGACCCGTTGATCTTGTGGACTTCGCGGCCGGTTGTCGAGGTGCGCAGAGCATGCGATAGCCCAAGGCATGGACCCGACCGTCACCCATGTCGCGGCCGATGACGGCCACCGCTTCTCCAAGCCGACCCGTGCCGAGATCCGTCTCATCGCCGGCGAGGGGGTCGAGGGCGACGCCCATCGCGGGGTGACGGTGAAGCATCGCTCGCGGGTGCGCGCCGATCCGACCCAGCCGAACCTGCGCCAGGTTCACCTCATTCACGGCGAGCTGCATGACGAACTGGTGGCCAAGGGCTTCGACGTCGCCCCCGGGGTCATGGGCGAGAACGTCACCACCCGGGGGATCGACCTGCTCGGCCTGCCGCGCGGCGCGCTGCTGCGGTTGGGCGGTGAGGCGGTGGTCGAGGTGACCGGCCTGCGCAATCCCTGCAGCCAGCTCGACGACTACCAGGACGGGCTGCTCAAGGCGGCGCTCGATCGCGCCGAGGACGGCAGCCTGATCCGCAAGGCGGGGATCATGGGCATCGTGCTCGCCGGCGGCACCGTGCGGCCGGGGGATGCGATCGAGGTCATCCTGCCGGCCGGACCGTTCGAGCGGTTGGAGCGGGTGTAGCGGCGGGCGTCTCAGACGTCGGGTGGCGGCAGGAGCTCGATATCGGCCACGAGCGGGCGATGGTCGGAGGCGACACGGGCCAGCGGCGATCGGGGCACGCGAACGTCCAGCAGGCGGATCCTGTCGTTGACCAGGATCCTGTCGAGGGCCAGCACCGGCAGTTGGTTCGGAAAGGTGGGCAGCCGCCTGACCTCGCTCATGCGCCGGCCGAGCGACCGGCTGAGGAGGCGGACGACCGGTGAGAACGGCAGCCAGTCGTTGAAGTCGCCGAGAACCAGCGTCGCGACCGGCTCGTTCGCCGCCGCCAGGTCGGCGATCATCCGCGCCTGGGCTAATCGCTCCCGGAAATGCAGGCCGAAATGGCTGGTGAGCACCCGCAGTCTTCCGCCGGGAGTCTCGATCTCGGCCATGATGGCGTTGCGCGGTCCTCGCGTCGGATGGGCCAGGGCGTCGGTGACGCGCCAGTCGCCCACCGGCCAGCGCGACAGCAGCATGTTGCCGTAGCTGCGTGCGGCGGTCCGCACCGCAGGGCCGGGGATTGCGTGGCCGCCGAACGCCCGCGCCAGGGTCGTGAAATGATCGGGTCGCTCGGACGGATCGGTGCCGGGGCCCGACACTTCCTGCAGGGCGACGATGTCGGCCCCGGTCTCGGCTATGGTCCGGGCGATCCGGTCGATGTCCCGGACGCGGTCGGTGCCGACCGCATCATGCGTGTTGTATGTCGCGACGGTCAGGGGCATGGGGGCGGCCGTCCGCGTCAGTCCTTGTCGGACGTGCCGAACCTGTTCATCAGCCGCTGCAGGCCGATGCACAACGCGATCCATCCGGCGATCACCGCGCCCAGGATGGTCAGTCTGCCCGCCGTCGGCTCCTCGATGACCTGCCACAGGCTCTCGCCCACGGCCGTTAGCGCCACGACGCTGGGCAGCAGGCCGAGCGCGGTCCCAACGACGAAATCCCAGGTCCGGATATGGGTCGCGCCGGCGGCCAGATTGATCAGCGTGAACGGGGCGACCGGCGTGATGCGCAGCGCGACGATGGTCAGGATGCCGTGCTTGCTGAGCCGAGCCGACAAGGACTTCAGCCGATGTCCCATCAGCCGATGAACCAGCCGGCGCCCGCCCCATCGTCCCAGCGCGTAGGTGACAAACGCGCCGAGCGTGGTGCCGAGAACCGCATAGATCCCGGCGGTGACGGGGGCGAAGGTCATCGCCGTCAGCACCAGCAGCACGGTGATGGGAAACATCACCAGGCTGGCGACGGTGTAGATGACCGCAACCAGCACGGGCGTCCAGGAGGTTCCCTGGATGCGCTCGAACAGCGGCCCGAGACGGCTGACGTCGGTGAAGTCGGCCAACGGCGTGATCGTCCACAGGATCCCGAGGATGGCGACGACCACGATTGCGGCGGCGATCGCCAGTTTCTGTAGGCGCGGTCGGTAGGTCGGCGCCGACGCCGCCGTGAACGCGTTCAGCACGCCGCTGTTCATCCGGCGGTCCGGATCCGCCAGTCCGAGAAGAACGTTCGTCGCCGGGTCCAGGTCAAACGAGGCGGGCTCGTCGATTGGCAGCAGCGTACGGCCCTCACCGGACCCGCCGCGATAGCGCGTCGCCCGGTCCGCGATGATGTCGCCCAGGCTGCCGGCCGCCCGGATCGCATCGGGCACCGCCTCCGGCTCGATCCCCAGATGCTCGCCCAGCAGGCGGTCCCGCAGGCTGGCGATCGTCTGTCGGTCGGGTGCGGTATCGGCCTCGATCGCCAGGTTGGCCTCGGTGTCGACGCTCATCGATCGGCGGTTCAGGTTGGCCGATCCGACCGTCAGGAAGTCGTCGTCGACGATCATCAGCTTGGAGTGCACCATGACCGACGCCTCCTCGCCGGCCGCCGCCCATCGATTTCATCTCGAGCCAGGTGTTCTGGACCGCCGGGGTCACGATCACCGTTTCCAGCTCCGGGCGCTCGCTCATCCGTTCGGCCAGCGCGTCGGCGATCTCGGGTGCCGTGATGAACTGGTTCTCGATGTAGATCAGCCGTTCGGCACGGGAGATGGCTCGAACATAGAGCTTCTCGACCTGACAGAGAGGCTGCTCGCTTTCCAGCGCCGGACGGGTTTCGGAAAGGGCGATGTCGATATCCGAGAAATGCTCGCGCAGACCGTCCGGCCAGATCGTGCCGGCGTCTTCGTGCCGGGGGATCTCGCCGGGGCCGGCCAGACTCCACCGCCGGCGCGCGAGGTCGCCGAGCATCCGTGCCGCCGGGCCGGTCACCGCCATATGCGTGTCGTGAAACGGGCGGTAGATCCCGCCCTTGGGCGAAATCCGTCGTGGATCGTCCGGTTTATGGCCGTTGGTGTCCCACCGTTCTCGCGTGACGTCGAGCCCGCCGCAGAACGCGATCGTGTCGTCGATGACCACCAGCTTCTGATGATGACAGGCGCCGAACGGGAGCGCATCGTCCATCCGCATGTGGATCCGCTCGGAGGTGGTCAGCATCAGGTTCACGGTGGGAAGCGGCTCGCGCTCGCGCGCGAAGAGCGGCGTGAAATCCCACAGCAGGAGCCAGACGTGGAGGTCGCTCCTGGCGGCGACGACGTGCTCCAACAGTGGCTTGAGACGTGTCGGGACCCCATCTGAGTCGGTGTCCGAACCGGTGCTCAGGTGCGGGGCGAGGTCAACCTGGCTGTCCAGGTCCCAGCCGATCATGACGATCGAGCGTTCCGCCTGAAGCATCGCCGACCGCAGCGCTTCGAAATACTCCTGACCATCGACCAGGAGGGCGGCGCGATCCGCCCTGGCGAACGCCTCGCATGTGTCGCCTGGGAGGCAGATCGCGGTGGCTTGCGGGGAAGAGGATGGACTCTGGCCTGCGGGCATCAGGTTTCTGCTCTGCGGTGGAGAGGGAGGGCACGCGGCCGAACGAGTGGGTGACCGTACGTACTTGGCGCCGATCCCTGTAAGATCAGTCGCCCAGTGCTGTTGGTCGCCCGGCCGGCGACCTCGGCCACGTGTCGCTGAGCCGATAGCCGGCCTGCCACGGATCGCTCGGGTCGAGCAGGATCTGACGGGTGTCGGTCAGCCAGGCGCGGCCCTCGAGGCTCGGGGTGATCCAGGCGCGGCCCGCGCGTTCCTCCACCGCCTCGATGCGGCAGTCGAAACGGCTGTCGATGATCGACTCGCCGATGAAGGTCTGGCCGATCGCCAGCGCCCCGCGGGCGTGCAGGACGGCCATGCGGGCCGAGCAGCCGGTGCCGGTGGGCGAGCGGTCGACCTTGCCGGGCCGCACCACGACCGCGTTCCGGCCTTTCAGGGACGCGCCCTCCCGTGCGATCGCCCCGGCGACCTGGCAGAACGAGAAATGCCGCCAGTCCGGCAGGTCCGGGTGCGAGAAACCGAGCTGCTCGTCCGCCGCCGCGGTGATCCGCACGCCGATCTCGGCGATGTCCCGCGCCTCGTCCGGCGTGAGCGCGAAGCCGAGCCGGTCCGCCGGCACGATCACGAAGCTGTCGCCGCCGAACGCGGTGTCGACGGTCAGCGTGCCCATGCCCGACACCTCCAGCGGCGCGTCGAGCTTGTCGGCGAAGGAGGGCAGGTTGCGGATGCGCACCCGCTCCACCTTGCCGTCACGGCAGGTCGCGGTCGCCTGCACCAGGCCGCCCGGCGCCTCCAGGGTGAGAACGGTCTCCGGCTCGGTCATGGGGACGATGCCGGTCTCCAGCAGCACCGTCGCCACGCAGAGGCTGTTGGAGCCGGACATCGGCGGGGTGTCGGCCGGCTCCATGATGATGAACCCCATCGCCGCGTCCGGGTGTTTCGGCGGGACCAGCAGGTTGATGTGGCGGAACACCCCGCCGCGCGGCTCGTTCAGGACAAGGTTCCGCAACGTTCCGTCGGTCGCGATGAAGCGCGACTGCGCCCACAGGGTGTCGCCGGGTGGGGCCGCGACCCCGCCGACGATCACGTCGCCAACCTCGCCCTCGGCATGGCAGCCGACGATCTGAATCATGGTGGATGAGCGCATGGCGGTCCCCGCATCGGTTCGGCCCTGCCTACCACACTCGCCGGTCACCTGCCGAGATACCCGGCGAGAACGGTTGGCACGGCGCTTGCTTTGCCTGAGGTGCGGGCAAGAAGGCCCGTCAAACGGAGGATAGACTCATGCGACACATTCCGAAGTTTTCCGACGACTACGGCCTGTCCCATGACGACCTGGCCGAAGCGGCCATCCTGTCGGCGGATGTCGACGAGCTGCTGGACGCCATGGGCGACGACTGGTCGCTCGAGGACGAAGTGGAGCTGGATCTGGGCCTAGCCCACTGATCCCGGCTATTCGCCGGCATCCGCCTTGCGCGACAGCGTGGAGAACCACCTGAGCGCCGGAGCGAGCTCGTCGCGCCACAGGCGCCATTCGTGGCCGCCATCGTGGACGCGGAGCTGAACCGAATGCCCCGCCGCGCGCGCCGCCCGGAAGAACCGCAGCGCGCCGTCCCAAAGACCGAGGCCGTCATGGTCACCGGTCATGACGTAGAAATTCGTCGGCAGGTCCTCCGGGATGGCCGACAGCGGTGAGAACACATTGGCCGCGTTGAAGCGGTCGATGTCGAGCGGGTCGCCGAACGCCCCGGCGAAGAACTTGAGCTGGAAGCCGGGAAAGTCCGCGACCGAAGCCACATCCTCGAACACCGCCGGGCTGAATGCCGCCGCCGCCCGGAACAGCGCCGGATGATGCGCCGCGAGGCGCAGCGCGCCGTAGCCGCCCATCGACAGTCCCGCCACGAAACGCTGATCGCGGATGGCCCGGGTCGGGTAGCGCGCGTCGATTGCCGGCACCAGATCGCGGACGATGGCGGTTTCCCAATCCCCGTACTTCGGCGAGTTCACGTACCAGGAGTTGCCGGCGCCCGGCATCACCAGCAGCATCGGCACCGCGTCCGGCTCCGCGAACACCGTCCGCGCCGTCGCCTCGGCGGTCCCGCCGCCGATCCAGTCGCCCGCGCCGCCGCCATAACCGTGCAGCAGGTAGACGACGGGTAAGGGCTCCCCGGAGTCCTGCGGGACATAGACCTTGAGGTCGATCGGGCGGCCGAGGCTGGAGCTGACGACGGTGACCGTCTCGACCGTCCCGGCCCTGACAGCGGGCGCGGCAGCGAGAAGCAGCAGGCAGATCAGCGCGCGGATCACGCCGGGGCTTACTCCGCCGGCGCCGGGTAGGCGCCCCGGTCGCGGTCCGACCGCTTCTTCTCCGGCCGGGCGTCGCTGGCGCGGGCCGCGTCGTAGTCGGCCGCCAGCTTTCGCCAGGGCTGTTTCCTCAACATCGTGCACCAATAGGCGAAGCCGACGATGATCGCCATGCCGCCGAGGTTCACCAGCGCGAAGGTCAGAGGCGTGCGGTCGATCTGGTCGAGGACCATGCCGGCGACGCGCGACAGGCCCATCCCCAGGAGGAAGACCGCCAGCGAATTCTGCCCGACGGTGATGATCGGCTTGGCCCAGGCGCCGCGCAGCGCGTCGATCCGCGGGTTCACGATGGCGAGCGCGATATAGGCAAGGGCCAGGAAGTGCAGATAACGCACCAGCCCGAAATCGGTCTTGCCCTGGAAACCCCAAATCAGCTCACGCACCCAGCGTAGCGTCTCGTAATCCTGCGCGATCCGCCAGTTCGCGGTGGGCGCCGACAGCACGACGAAGATGATCGCCGCGATCACCCAACCCCGCGAGATCTTCGGCGCCGGCAGCCAGCCGAGGGCGAAGGCGAAGCCGGTGAAGAACAGAAGCTGCCAGGCCAGGGGATTGAAGAACCAGCGGATGTGGTCGTGGTCCGGATGCGCCGGCAGCCTCAGTCCGAAGGCGTAGACGCTGGCGTAGACGGCGACCACGAACGCCAGGGCCGCGGCCGGGTGAATGCGCGCGAACGCCATTACCGCCGGCACCATGATCAGAGCCCCGATATACATCGGCAGGATGTCGAAATAGTTCGGCACGTAGGTCAGCGTGAACAGCCCGAGCAGGCCTTCTCCCGGATTGCTGAAAAACCAGCCGAGGTTGAGCTGGTCGACGTAGTGCCGGGTGTCGCCGAACACCTGGGTCGCGGCGAAGACCAGGGTGGCGATGAAGATGAACATCGCGATGTGGGCGGCGTAGATCTGCCACACCCGATAGCCGATCCGCATGGTCCCGTAAGCGAAGCTGGCCTTGTAGAAGGTTGAGCCAAACGCCAGGGCGGCGGCGAAGCCCGAGCAAAAGACGAACATCTCCGTTGCGTCCGACCAACCGTAGCGGGCCGGAATGAAGCGGGCCCAAAGGTTCGCCGGAACATGGGCGATGAAGATGATCAGCATGGCGATGCCGCGGAAGAAATCGAGGCGCGGATCGCGCGGCGCGCGGGCGGGAATGCTCATGCTCGGACCCTTGATCATTGGAACCGGGGCGGCGGACACCGGGGTTCTCCCGCATAGCAATATGGGATTGCGCCGGGCATCACCAATCAAACCCCCGTCAGGCCGGCCTGACGTGTTTGTGAACGCCTGCTCTCAAGCCTTCTCACGTTTCAGTCAAAAGTCGGTGCAGGTCCTGGAAAGCGCCTGAAGACAGGAACATATTCGGTCGCGGTTCACGCCAGGTCGGCGGTTGGGGCGACCAGGACACACGGTTAGCAAGGGGGATCACAATGGTCAGCGAATTCGAGACGGCGGCGCCGGTGCGCGCGTCGGATCGTCCGTCGCGAGAAACGCGCCGCCGCCGGCTGATCTTTCTGGGCCTGGTGACCACGACATGCCTCGCGCTGATCGCGTGGATGTCTCGGCTGCTGGGTGCGGATGGCCTCGACATCGCCGACGGTCTCATGCTGGCGCTCTATGCCGGCACGCTGCCTTGGGTGGTCATCGGGCTCTGGAACGCGGTGATCGGCGTCGCGCTCATCCACCTGCGCCGCGACTGGCTCGCCTCCGTTCTGCCGCTCAAGGGGCTGGACGATGCCCGGTCCGCCGTCACCGCGCGGACCGCCATCGTCATGCCGGTGTTCAACGAGGATCCGGCACGGGTGTTTCGCCACTTGCGTGTGGTTGAGGGCGCGCTGGCGGCGACCGGACAGGACGCGGCGTTCGACCTGTTCCTGCTGTCCGACACGACCGATCCCGAGATCGCCGCCGAGGAAGAGCGCCGGTTCGCCGCCTGGCGGGCGGTTTCGGCGCGACCCGATCGCCTGCATTACCGCCGCCGGCTCGACAATGCCCGCCAGAAGGTCGGCAACCTCGAGGATTTCTGCGAGCGCTGGGGCGATCGGTTCGAGCACATGATCGTCCTGGATGCCGACAGCCTGATGTCGGGCCCGGCGATCCTGCGGCTGGTCCGGCTGATGCAGCATAATCCGACCGTCGGCATCCTTCAGACCCTGGTCGTCGGCCTGCCGGCGCAGAGCGGTTTCGCCCGCATCTTCCAGTTCGGGATGCGCCACGGCATGCGGGCCTATACCACCGGCAGCGCCTGGTGGCAGGGCGACAGCGGCCCGTACTGGGGGCACAACGCCATCGTGCGCCTCGACGCCTTCCGCGCCCATTGCCGATTGCCGCGCCTGGCCGGTGAGGCGCCGCTGGGCGGCGAGATCCTGAGTCACGATCAGGTCGAGGCGGCGATGATGCGGGCGGCCGGCTATGAGGTCCGCGTCCTGCCGGAGGAGGGCGGGTCTTTCGAGGAGAACCCGCCGAGCCTGCTCGATTTCATCAAGCGCGACCTGCGCTGGTGCCAGGGCAACATGCAGTATCTGCAACTGCTCGATTGGCCGATCTGGCGGCCACTCGGCAGGGTGCAGCTTGCGCTGGCGATCCTGATGTACGCGTCGGCGCCCATGTGGCTCGCCTTCATCGCCCTTGGCTTGTCCCGGCTGGTGGCTTCCGGGGTCGATCCGGCGAGCGGGCTCGCATTCTCCGCCGCCCTGTGGTCGGCGGTGCAGTGGAACGAGGGCGTGGCCCTGTTCGCGACCATGATAACCCTGACCTTCGCGCCGAAGATCATGGGGGTTGTCGATATCCTGCTGTCGACGGCCAAGCGCCGGCGCTATGGCGGCGGCGGCCGGGTTCTCGCCGGATCGCTGGTCGAGCTGGTGTTCGGCATGTTCATCGCGCCGGTCATGGCGGTCGCCCAGTCGATCTTCATCGCCGGTCTGTTCCTCGGCAAGCGGATCACCTGGAACGCCCAGATGCGCGACCCGCGCGAGGTGCGGTGGGGCCAGGCGGCCATGACCCTATGGCCGCAGACGCTCATCGGTTTCGTGATGGTCGGGGGGCTCGCTCAGTACGCGCCGAGCATGCTGCCTTGGTCGGCGCCACTGTTCCTCGCCTGGATCCTCGCCGTGCCGTTCGCGGTCGCGTCGGCGTCGCCGGCCCTGGGGCGTGTGCTGCAGCGCTGGCGGTTCTGCGCCATCCCGGAGGAGTATGACACGCCCGCCGAGATCGCCGCCGCGCAGGCGCCGGACGACCGTGTCGATGTGACCGGCGTGTTGGCCGGCGGCGGGCCGGTCGCGCCGGTCCTGACCAACCGCGCGCCGGTGCCGCTGCGGCCGGAGAGTTGACGGCGGCCGGCGTCTCGCGTTCGCTGCCGCCATGGACTGGCACACGACTCCCTGGGTGGATTGGGAACACCTGACGGCGGCTGATCTGGCGGCCGGCGTGCCGCAAACGGCGGTGGCCCTGCTGCCGGTCGCGGCGGTGGAGCAGCACGGCCCGCATCTTCCGCTTGGCACCGACGCGATCCTGACCGATGCCGTGGTGGCGGCGGCCGGCGCGAAGGTGTCCGACGGAACCACGATCCTGCGCCTGCCGACCCAACGTGTCGGCCTGAGCCCGGAGCACCGGGCCTTCCCGGGAACCCTGTCGGTCGAGGCCGAGACGGTGATCGCCGGCTGGACGGCGATCGGCGCATCGGTGGCGCGGGCCGGCGTACGCAAGATGGCGATCCTGAACGGCCATGGCGGCCAGACCGGCCTGGTCGACGTGGTCGCCACGCGCCTGCGGGTCGAGTACGGGATGACCGTCATGCGCGCGACCACCTTCCGGCTGCTGGGGGACGCCGTCGATCTCGGCGCGCGGGAAGCGCGCTACGGCCTGCACGGCGGGCTGCTCGAAACCTCGATGATGCTCGCCATCGCCCCGGACCTGGTGCGCCGCGACGCGCTCGCCGATTTCCCGTCGGCCGCCGAGAGCTGGGAGAAGCAGTTCGCGGTCCTGGAGGGGGAGGGGCGGACCGGCCTCGCCTGGATGGCGCAGGACCTGAACCCGGAGGGCGTCACCGGCGACGCCGCGTCGGCGACGGCGGAACTGGGGCGGCGGATCGTCGACGCCATGGCCGGCAGCCTCGCGGGGGCGCTGCGTGACCTGGCGGCATTCGAGGGGCTGGCGTGAGCGATCCCTGGACGCGGGTCCGAGACGCGATGGTCCGCGCCCGCGATGTGCGGCGGCTCGGCGGCGATGTCGCCCCCCTGATGGCGGAGATCGCGGCCCTGCGCGCGGCCGAGGAGCAGGTCCCGGCCCAGGACGCCCTGCTGGACTTGGTCGAGATGGCGGCCCGCGGCCCGGTGGTCGTCGGCCAACTGGGCCAGACCCTGGACGGCCGGATCGCCACCGCCTGCGGCCATTCGCATTACGTGAACGGTCCGGAGGCGCTGGACCATCTGCATCGCCTACGGGCCCTGGCGGACGCGGTCGTCATCGGCGCCGGCACGCTGCGCGACGACGACCCGGCGCTCACGGTCCGGCGCTGCGCCGGCGACAACCCGACCCGGGTGGTCATCGCCGGCCGGCAGGCGTTGCCCGGGGAGCGGAAACTGTTCTGCGACGGCGCCGCGCCGACCCTGGTCACCGGGAAAGATCTCGCGGTGACGCCGGGGGATGACAGGATCGTCGCCCCGGCGAACTTGCTGGAGAGCCTCGCGGCGATCGGGCTCGACGTAGTGCTGGTCGAGGGTGGGGCGGTCACCGTGTCGCGGTTCCTGGCGGCGGGTTGCCTGGACCGCCTGCACCTGCTGGTGGCGCCGACGATCCTCGGCTCTGGCCGGCCCGGCGTGATGCTGCAGGAGGTCGCGACCATGGACGGGGCGCGGCGGTTCCAGGTGACGCGCCACGACCTCGGCGAGGACTGCCTCGTGGACCTGACGCCGGCGCCATAGGCCGGGAGCGAACGCCCTAGCCCGCCGTCCCCGGCTCGACAATCAGGCGACAGCACCCGTCCTGGCCCGGCTTCCAGGTCTTGCCCTTGAACACGAACCCGGCGGTCTCGAACAACCCGCCGTCGATCCGGCCCGCCGCCCGGCAGAGCTGCTCGACATCGGTCTCCGACCCCCCGTCGGCGACCCAGAAATCCTTCAGCGGGCAGCGGTGGAACTGTACCTCCATTTGGTCCTCGCTGCGCTCGATCACCTCGGGGGCGAACAGCTCGTCGCGGCCCGGGATGCCAGCCAGGAAGGCGTCGCACAGGCCGATGGTATCGGCCGGGCCGAACTCGGCGAACGTCGCGCCCATGTTGACACCGAGCCGCTTCGTCGCCTCGCCCAGCAGTTCCACCGCCTGCTCGGTGCCGAACCGCTCCTTCAACACGTCGAAGATATGGCCGTAGGCGGCGGCCCGCATGTTCACCGCCGCCCTGAGCTGCTCAAGCGTGACCGTATCCGTCATGGCATCCTCCCGCATGGCATGCTTCCGATGTGATGGCTTTCCGTCGCTCCCCCCTGGTTTAGGCTCATGGCCGGGACGTCGTGAGGGTGGTGAGTTCTCTTCACCGACTTGCCGGAAGGCGGCAGGCCTATCCGGAATCCAGGGGGGCGCTGGACCGCGCCCGTCTCAGCACTTCAGCATGATCTTGCCGATATGCTGGCTCGACTCCATCAGCGCGTGGGCCGCCGCCGCCTCGGTCAGCGGGAAGGTCTTGTACATGATCGGCTTCACCGTCCGGGCCTCGAGCAGCGGCCAGACATGCTCCTCCAACTGCCGCGCGATCGCCGCCTTCTGAGCGACCGTGCGGGGCCGCAGGGTGGAGCCGGTGATGGTCAGCCGCTGGGTCATGACCTTCAGGAAGTTGAAGCTGTCGACGACCGGCGGCTGCAGGAAGGCGATCTGCACGAGCCTGCCCTCGAGCTTCAGGCAGTCCAGGTTCTTCTGGATGTAGGGGCCGCCGACCATGTCGAGGATCACGTCGGCGCCGCCGGCCTCCTTCATGACCGCCTCGAAGTCCTCCTCGCGGTAGTTGATCGCCCGGTCGGCGCCAAGATCGGCGCAGACCTTGCACTTCTCCGCCGAGCCGGCGGTCGCGTATACGGTCGCGCCGAAATGGTGGGCGAGCTGGATCGCAGTGGTGCCGATGCCCGAGGAGCCGCCGTGGATCAGGATGGTCTCGCCTTTCTGCAGGCGGCCGCGCTCGAACACGTTGGTCCAGACCGTGTAGTAGTTCTCCGGAACCGCGGCCGCTTCCTCAAGGCTGTATCCGGCTGGGATCGGCGAGCAGGTGTCGGAGGCGGCGGTGCAGTACTCGGCATAGCCGCCACCCGGTACCAGGGCGCAGATCTGGTCGCCGACCTTCCAGCGGGTCACGTCGGGGGCGACCGCCACCACGTCGCCGGCGATCTCCAGGCCCGGGATGTCCGACGCTCCCGGTGGCGGCGGATAGCCGCCCGAGCGCTGAATGCAGTCCGGGCGATTGACGCCGGCGAAGGCGACCTTGACCAGGACCTCGCCGGCGGCCGGCGCGGGCACGTCCCGCGTGGTCGGCTTCAGCACCTCCGGCGGGCCGCCATCGCCCTCGATCTCGATCGCCGTCATGGTCGCCGGAATGTCAGTCATGGGTTCCTCCCGATTGTTTCACCGTCCGTTCTAGACCAGACGGCACGACCTTGGAATTGGTCCTGTAAGTTGCGTAAATCATGACCGAATTCGACGGCTCATGGGCGCGAATAAGTCGTGCGCGTTTACCATCTTGACTCTTGAAGCGGCAGGTTTCGACACTTGTCGCCTAACCAACGAGCCGGACTCACCGGCCGGTTATTGCTCTCAAGAGCTGGTGGAAGTGCCATGAAGTCCACGAAGTTCGCCCGCCGGGCGGCGCTGTCCGCGTTGGGCGCGGCGGCGGTCGCCCTGCCCATGGCTACCCTGGCGCCGCTGGCGGTCCAGGCGGCCGATCCGATCCGGATCGGCGTGATCTATGACTTCACCGGGCCGTTCGCGGCCGGCGGGTCGACGGCCGCCGCCGTCGGCACCGAGATCGCCGTCGAGCTCATCAACGAACAGGGCGGGGTCGAGGGCCACATGATCGAGACCGTGGTCGCCGACGCCCAGTCCAAGGCGGAGGTGGCGATCAACGAGGCGACCCGACTGATCGACCAGGAGAACGTCGACCTGATCATGGGCGTGTACTCCTCGGCCCATTGCGTGCCGATGGCGCAGAAGGTCGACGCCCAGCAGAAGTTCATGTGGGCCAATGTCTGCGTGTCCTCGGCGGTGTTCAAGGGCAAGAACCTTAAATACGTGTTCCGCGGCCAGGTGCACTCGGACCAGTTCGGCTGGGCCTCCTGCACCTTCCTGCAGGAATACAGCCAGGCGAAGCTCGGCATCGCGCCGTCGGACCTCAAGGTCGCGATCATCCACGAGGACGGCCCCTACGGTTCCGGCGTCGCCTCGGGTAACGAGGCGACCTGCAAGGAGTACGGCATGGACGTGGTCCTCAACGAGGGCTACGCCGCGACCGCGCCCGACCTCTCCTCGCTGGTCACCAAGCTGCGCCGCGCCCGGGCCGATGTGATCCTGCACACCGGCTACAATCCGGACATCACGCTGTTCCTGCGCCAGGCCAAGGAGCAGGGCCTGAGGTGGCGGGCGCTGATCGGCCACGGCGCCGGCTACGGCCAGATCGACAAGCTGGACGAGGCCTTTGGCGCCGACGCCAATTACATCTTCAACGTCGATCCGGTGGCGGCTCAGCTGCTCGACCCGGCGACTCTGGACGAAGGTCTCGGCGACCTGACGGCCGAGATGATCAAGCGCTACAAGGAGAAGACCGGCGCGACGGAAGTGCCGCCGCACACCTCCATGGAAGGCGACATCGCGCCCTACCGCGAGGCCAAGACCGTCGACACCGTGCGCGAGAAC
>Ga0207422_1003747_pt1 | contig 14328 bp, 10 predicted proteins | sample MarCyaLeptolynsp_FD_187757 | JGI IMG/M metagenome (GOLD analysis project Ga0207422, IMG submission 187757) | Marine cyanobacterial communities from Panama - species 1 Leptolyngbya sp. (SPAdes) | ecosystem: Environmental > Aquatic > Marine > Unclassified | place: Panama: Panama City | collected...
GACAGCGCCGTGCGCATCACCCACGAGCCGACCGGCATCGTGGTGCAGTGTCAAAACGAGCGGTCGCAGCACAAGAACCGGGCCACCGCCTGGTCCATGTTGCGCGCAAGGTTATACGAAGCTGAGCTTAAGCGGCGCGAGGAAGAAGCCCTGGCCACCGCGGCCTCCAAGTCGGACATCGGCTGGGGGCACCAAATCCGGTCCTACGTGCTTCAGCCCTATCAGCTGGTGAAGGACCTGCGGACGGGCGTCGAGAGCACCAACCCCACGGCCGTTCTCGACGGGGATATCGACGCCTTCATCGAAGCGGCGCTCGCTGAGCGCATCGACGCCGAGCAAGCGACCTGAACGGAAGGCGAGGGAGGCCTTCCGCTCATCGTTCGCCGATTCTAAGTCCGGTCGTTTGCTACTCGGCCGCGCGACCCGCGAACGGGTTGCCCTCAGGGCCCGACGGCGATTTAGACCGCGATGCGGAGGATTTGCCATCGGCCATGGGATCGTCGGACCGGCGCGACTTTCCTTCGAAGTACGCACCCTGTTCGATGGCCAGGCTCTGATGGAAGATGTCGCCCTCCACGTGGGACTGGGCCTGGAGCGTGACCCTAAGGCCCCGGACCGAGCCGACGATCTTGCCGCGCACCACGACATCCTCGGCGCTGACGGAGCCATTGACCTGGGCCTTGTCGCCGAGCAGCAACGAGCCGCATTCGATATCGCCCTGAATCTCGCCGTCGACTTGGATCTCGCCCTTCGACGAGACATTGCCGACCACCGTCAAGTCCTCACCAATGATGGAGGGAACCATTTTGCTGGCGCCGCCGCTGGCCGGAGCGCTGGGACTTGGTCCCTTTGAGTAGGTCGCGGGCCGCTCCGTGAACGGCGATGACTTCTCCGAACCGCCCGACCGCTCACCAAGCTTGGTCACGGATTCCGCGGGCTCAGCAGGCTTCTTCGTGAACATACGTGGGTACCTCCCCCATTCCATACGAGTGACGCAGCATGAAGTACAAGTGAGCGCCGGGCCCATGGGACCGACACCAGAAGAGGTGTCAGCGGAACCGCCAAGTCAAAGCCGCGGAGCGTATCGCCAGATGGCCAATAGCCTGCGCCCAACCCTTAATCGAGACAATATCCCCTGGGCCTATTCTTGTCATGAGTTTCTCTGTCCGACCTTCATCAGGGTTTCGGGGCCTTGGTCTTTGGCTTGAATCGCCTTCGTTTAGCCGATTTTCATGCCTCTTATGGTACGAGTCCTTGGCCTTTTGGGGTACAGAGGCGGAAGGCGGGATCGGGAAGCTGCGCCTTTTGGGGGGTGCCGATCAAGTGACCATGAGCAGACCGGGGCTCGCTGTAAACCTGTGGCGAGGCCGGTCGTTGCGCATGGCTCCACGCCGTCCGGGGGTGGGCCGGGTTGGCTTGGCCAGTTCCTTGGCCAGTTCTTTGTGGGGCCTGTGACTGAATGGACGAACCGACCTCAGGGACCTTGGCGAAGCTGACCGCCGAGAGTAGCAGGGCCCTTCGCGCTCTGCCGGCCCAAGGGCGGGAGCTGGTGAAGCGCGTCCCCCCGCCGGTTCAGATTCAGCTCGCCAAACTGTCGTCGCGCAGCGCCCATCTGTGCCGTGAGATCTTCGCTGGCATCTTGGTCGTGGGCCTGATCGCCATCGTCTTCGGCTACGGGCGTTTGGCGAAGGGACCCGTCTCGCTTCCCGGCCTTGTCCCGCCCATCGAGACGGCGATCAACGACCAGCTCACGGACTTGCACGTCAAGATCGATGACGCGGTGCTTCAGCGCAGCGACGATGGGCCCGGCGTCGTCTTCCGCCTGCGCGGCGTGCGTCTCATCGACAAGGACGGTGAAACCGTCGCCCAAGCCCCGCTCGCCGCGATTGGCATGAGCGGCAGCGCGCTTTTGTCCGGACGCCTCGCCCCCGGAAGCGTGGACTTCATCGGCCCGCGCCTCCTGATGTCGTACGATGACGACAAGGGCTTGTCCTTGGCTTTCTCCAGGAATGACGCGCAAGGCGATCAGTTGATCCGCGGCGCGTTGCCCGCGGGCGCTCCCGCGTCCGGTCCGGCCGAACAAGCACCGTCACCACAAGTGACGTCGCCGCAAGCGATTTCACCACAAGCGACGCCGCCCGCGCCTACGAGCCCCGGCAGTCCGCGCCAGTTCGACCTAAACAAGACTGTGGCGGATGTGTTCGACCGGACCCGGCACGGCGATACGTCCTACCTCACCCGGTTCGGTTTCCAGGACGCTATCGTCGTTCTCAACAAGGACGGCGCGCGGACACTATGGCAGGTTCCCGACTTCGCCATCGATCTTGAGCACCTGGACAAGCGCAGCATTCTCGTGGGTCAGGCGAATGTCGCCTCCAGCCGGGGAGACTGGCAGCTCGAAGTGCGTACGGAGCAGCACGTCAAGACGAACAGCCTCGGCATCACCGCGCTGATCGAGAACCTCGTCCCCTCCGGAATCGCCGGCAACTTCCCCAATGTCGGCATCCTCAAGGCGCTCGACATGGCCGTGGACGGCAAGGCCGACGCGGAGCTGTCACGCACCGGCGACTTCTTGTCGGGCGAGGCACAGCTGAGGTTGGCGCCTGGACAGATTACCCCGCCGTGGGATCGCGATACGCCCGTGCGGATCGACCACGGCGACTTCACCGTGCGCTATCTGCCCGAAACTGATGTCGTGGAGATCGCACCGTCGACGCTGCGCTGGGGCGCGAGCAAGGCCACGTTCAGTGGGGAGTTTCGCCCCGTCCGTGACGCCGAGCGGAAGGTCGTCCGCTGGGAGTTCTCCATGAAGGGAACCGATGCCGTGTTTGGGATCGAGGAGCGCGGCCTTGGCCCGATAGAAATCGACGAATGGGCCGCGACGGGAAGCGTCGCTCCCAAGGAAGGGCAGCTGACACTGTCGCGGTTCGTGATCCGCGCAGGGACCGCCCAGATCACCGCGTCGGGCAGCGTGGCCGACGCGCCCGGCTCGCCGGCAGTCAATCTCGCCGGCGAGGTCTCGCCCATGTCCGTCGACACACTGAAACTACTCTGGCCCAAATTCCTGGCCGGCAAGGCCCGCAAGTGGGTCCTGGAGCGTGTGACGGGCGGCCAATTGCTTGGCGGGCAATTCAAGGTGGCGCTGCCGGCGGGCGCGCTGGCGGTCATCGAGCAGGGCGGCGAGGCGCCGGAAGGGGCCGTCAACGTGGAGCTGAACTTCCAGGACATGGGCATCGCCTACATGCCGGAGATGCCGCCTGTGGTGACGCGCCAAGGCCGGCTCACCATCACCGGTACGGAGCTTATCGCCGACATCCCCCAAGCCAAGATTGTCGTGGCGGAGGGTCACGAGGTCGCGCTTGGCGCCGGACGTTTCTACATCCCCGACCTTCGGGAGGACCCGCAGCAGGGCGTCATCTCATTCCGCGCCACGGCGCCCACGGCCTCCGTCATGCGGCTGCTCGACCATGAGCCCTTGGGTTACATCCGCGAGGTCGGCATGGAGCCGGACTTTCTCGGCGGCTCGGCGGAAGGCGACTTCACCTTGGCGATGCCTCTGAAGTCGGATCTCGACTTCAGAGAGATCAAGATGAGCGGCCAGGCGCGCCTTAACGATGCCATCGCCTCCAATCTCGTGGGCGACATGGATATCGAAGGCGGTGCTCTAAACGTGGGGCTCTCCGAGGAGGGCGTCACGGCGCAAGGCGAGATCAAGGTCAAGGGCGTCCCGGCGGAGATCCGCTGGCAACGGGTGTTCTACACCCCCGACGAGGAGCAGCCGCCCATTCAGGTGATGGCGAACCTCGATGCGGCGTTGCGCGAGAAGCTCGGCATCAAGGTCAATCATCTGGTGAAAGGGACTGTCCCGCTCACCCTGTTCGTCACGGGGCTGGGGCAGGGGACTCAGCAGTTGAGCATGGAGGCGGACCTCACCAACGCGGAGCTTCTATTTGGCAGCATGGGCTGGACCAAACCGAAGGGTAAGACGGCGACGCTCAGCTTCAATGTGATCCAGCACGACGACGGCTCCACCGATCTCGACAACTTCAAGATCACCGGCACAGACATTTCCGTGCATGGCAAGGTCGCGCTCGGCCCTGAGCATCAGCTGAAGAGCGTGCACTTCTCGGACTTCTCGGTGAACGAGAACACTCAAGTGGAGATCACCGGTTGGGTCCGTGAGGATGAGGTGCTCGAGGTGCACGCGGAAGGTCCGAGCTTCGATGGTAGGCAGTTTTTCCGCTCCCTGTTCTCCGCCGGCCAGCTCGTTGAGGACGGCTCCGGCGAGCCCGACGAACCGTTCAGTATCGACTTCACGGCCAAGGTCGGGCGCGTGGTCGGCTTCTACAACACCTACGCGACGGACCTGGACGTGATGCTGAAGAAGCGCAACGGCCGGCTGACGGCACTGCGGGGAAGCGGCAAGTTGAACGGCAAGAGCCCCGCCGGCGCGGAGCTGACCACGCGGAACGGCGCGCGCATCCTCAACGCCGAGTCGCGCGACGCGGGTGCGGTGTTCCGATTGATCGGCTTCTATCGCAGTGTCGAGGGCGGAGAGGCCACCCTTCAAGTCAACATGGACGCCGGTGGCCGCGGGACCAAGTCCGGCACGTTGTGGGCCCGCAACTTCAATGTCGTGGGCGATCGCGTCGTCGCCGACGTTCTCACCGATCCCAGCTCGACGGCCGTGCTGGGCCAAAACAGGAAGGGCATCGCCAAGTCGAAGATCGTCTTCAAGCGCCTCCGGGCGCCGTTCATCGTGGGCGGCGGGAAGTTCCGCCTGCGTGATGCCTACGTCAACGGGCCTCAGCTCGGCGCCACGATGCGCGGCACTGTCGACTTCAAAACTCAGACCGTCGAACTCGGGGGCACCTATGTGCCGCTCTATGGGCTCAACTCCGCGCTTGGTGCCATTCCGATCTTAGGGCGCGTGTTCGTTGGACGTCAGGGCGAGGGCGTGGTCGGCATCACCTTCGCCATCAAGGGCAAGCTGGACGACCCCACGGTGCTGGTCAATCCGATGTCGGTCATGGCGCCCGGCATTTTCCGGCAGATTTTCGACTTCACCGGGGCCGTGCCGCCGGACCAAGCGTCCGCGAAGCAAAAGTACGAACGTATTCGCCCGTTCCGGTCCCAGTAGGAGCGCAAAGCAAGGCCAGTTAGACCGGCCGGATCAGCGCGTGCCGCTTCTTGCCAAGCGAAAGCTTGATTACGCCGTCCTCCGTCAGATCGGAAAGCGTGAGCACCTGCTTGGCATCGGTCACCGGCGCGTCGTTGACACGGATGCCGCCCCCTTTGACGTGACGCCGCGCTTCGCCCGTCGACTTCACAAAGCCGACGTGAACATTTGCGTTCAGGACGCCGTAGCCGTTCTCAAGTTCGGCCCGGGGTATCTCGAACGTCGGCAGGCTGTCGGCGATCTGCCCGTGCTCGAACGTGGTGCGCGCCGTCTCCGCGGCGCGGTCGGCAGCGTCGCGTCCATGCAGCAGCGCGGTGGCCTCAGTGGCGAGGACCTTCTTGGCCTCGTTCAGCTCGGAGCCTTCCAGCGCGGCAAGCTTGTCGATCTCGCCGAGCGGCAGCTCGGTGAAGAGTTTCAGGAAGCGCGGCACGTCGGCGTCCTCCGCGTTCCGCCAAAACTGCCAATAGTCGTAAGGCGCGAGCATGTCGGCGTTAAGCCACACCGCGCCCGCCGCGGTCTTGCCCATCTTGGCGCCCGAAGCGGTGGTGAGGAGGGGCGTGGTGAGGCCGAACAGCTCAACGCCCTCGGTGCGCCGGCCAAGTTCGATGCCGGTGACGATGTTGCCCCATTGATCGGAGCCACCCATCTGCAGCCGGCAGCCGGCGCGGCGGTGAAGCTCAACGAAGTCGTAGGCTTGCAGCACCATGTAATTGAACTCGATGAAGCTCAGATTCTGCTGCCGCTCCAGCCGCAGCCGCACGGAGTCCTGGCTCAGCATCCGGTTGACGCTGAAATGCCGTCCGTAGTCGCGCAGGAAATCGATGTAGTTCAGCGTGCCGAGCCAATCTTCGTTGTTGAGCAGAAGCGCGTCCGTGTCGCCGTCCCCGAATGCCAGGAATTTGGTGAACACCGATTCGATCCCGGCGATGTTGGCGGCGATTTGCTCGTCGGTCAGGAGCTTGCGGGTTTCGTCCTTGCCCGAAGGATCGCCGACCTTGGTGGTGCCGCCGCCGATCAAGACGATGGGCCGGTGGCCTGCCTGCTGCAGCTTGCGCAGCATCATGATGCTGATCAGGTGACCCACGTGGAGGCTTGGGCCGGTGCAATCGAAGCCGATGTATCCGGTGACGACCGCGTCCTGCGCGAGCGCATCAAGGCCTGCCTCGTCCGTGCACTGGTGGACGTAGCCCCGGGACTGGAGCGTCTGCAGCAGATCTGATTTCACGGTGCTCATGGTTGGCCGCTGGACGCCTCTCAAGTGGCTCGTGCCGGAGCCTCTATCAGGTTTGCCGCGAGATTGCCAAACCCCGCAAAGAGGCGGACGCTCGAAGAGACCGCTTAGGCGGCAGTCTCTTTTTCCGCCTTCTTCTTGGGCTTGCCCAGGCGCTTGTCGAGATAGCCGTGCACCACGTCCATCAGGCCCTCCATGCGCTCCTCGAAGAAGTGGTTGGCGTCCGGCACCGTGGCATGATCGATGACGATGCCTTTTTGAGTCTTCAGGCGGTCCACCAGACCGCGCACGGCTTCCGTCGGCACCACACGGTCCTTGGCGCCGTTGACCATCAGCCCGGACGAGGGGCACGGGGCCAAGAAGGTGAAGTCATAGAGGTTGGCGGGCGGGGCCACGGAGATGAAGCCCTCGATCTCGGGGCGCCGCATCAGGAGCTGCATGGCGATCCAGGCACCGAAGGACACGCCCGAAATCCAACAGGACGGGGCATCCGGGTTGTAGGCCTGGAGCCAATCGAGTGCCGTGGCCGCGTCGGCGAGCTCGCCAGGGCCGTTATCGAACAGGCCTTCGCTGCGCCCGACGCCGCGGAAATTGAAGCGCAGCACGGAGAAACCGCGCTTCTGAAAGGCGTAATACAGGTGGTAGACCACCTGATTGTTCATCGTGCCGCCGAATTGCGGGTGCGGGTGAAGAATCAGGGCGACCGGCGCCTGCGAAGACGGCTGATGGTGATAGCGGGCTTCGATCCGACCGCTCGGGCCGCTGATATTGACTTCGGGCATGGACTAGGGCCTCAACAAACTTTGGGTCTCAGACGTCGACGCAAGTGTCGTTCTATATGGGGCGCGAGCGGCGCGGACCAAACAAGCCGCCGGTCACAGGCCGCCAATCCTTGACTTCGCGGCGCCGGAATCCTATACACATACAAGAGATTAGAATTGTTCCAAAAACGACCGCTCCAAATCAGCTGGGCGCTTGGAGCGGCCGACGCAGGCCGCGCTTCATAGCACGTGCGACCGGGGCACGTGCAAGCGCTAACCCGAGGCATTCAGCCGCGACCACCGGCGGATCATGAACCAGCGCTCCTATCTTGATTACAACGCCACCGCGCCGCTTCGTCCCGAGGCGCGCGAGGCTGTCGTCGACGCTTTGGCCAAGACCGGCAATCCCTCCTCGGTCCACGAAGAGGGGCGGGCGGCCCGGGCGGCGGTCGAGGAAGCCCGCGCCAAGGTTGCGGCCCTGGTTGGCGCCGGTCCCGAGCAGGTGATCTTCACCAGCGGCGGGACCGAGGCGAATGCCCTGGCGCTGGCGGCGCCGGCGGGCGAAGAGTCTTGGCAGTGCTACCTCTCCGCGGTCGAGCATCCGTCTGTGCTGTCGGGCGGCCGGTTCTACCCCGAAACCACGACCCTCATTCCGGTGACTGTGGACGGCGTCGCCGACCTTACCGTGCTGGCCAAGAAGCTTGAGAAGCACAAGCCCGGCGGCTGGCGGCCGCTCGTATCGCTGATGGCCGCCAACAACGAGACCGGCGCGCTGCAACCGGTGCGCGAGGCGGCGCGCATTGTGCATGAGGCCGGCGGACTTTTGCATAGCGATGCCGTGCAGGCCGCGGGCCGTGTCCCACTTGATATGACGGCGCTGGGTCCCGACATGCTGACACTATCGGCCCATAAGATCGGCGGACCGAAAGGTGTCGGCGCCCTGATTTTGGCAGAGGGCATTCGCGTCGAACCTTTGATCAAGGGCGGCGGCCAAGAAGGCCGCCGCCGCGCAGGCACGGAGAACGTTCCCGGCATCGTTGGGTTTGGCGTCGCGGCGGAGCTGGCCGCCCAGGAGCTCGCCACCGCGTCGCAAATTGCCGCACTGCGCGATCAGCTGGAAGCAGGCGTCCGGGCCATCGCAGCCGACGCTGTGATCGTGTCGGCCGCCGTGCCGCGGCTCCCCAATACATCTTGCATCGCCGTACCCGGCGTGAGGGCCGAAACCCTTGTTATTGGGCTCGATTTGGCCGGCGTCGCCGTGAGCGCGGGCAGCGCCTGCTCGTCCGGCAAGGTGGAGGCCTCGCATGTCTTGAAGGCCATGGGCCTGGGCCCGGAGATCGCCACCGGGGCCGTTCGCATTAGCCTTGGCTTTGGGACCTCGAATGACGATATCCAAAATTACCTGAGCGCGTTTGGCACGCTCCTGAAGGGATTGAAGCGAAACGCGAAGGAAGCAGCCTAGACGTTCGTTGGCACTCTAACTGGGAAAGTAAAAACCATGCCTGCAGTCGAAGAAACCGTCGAGCGCGTCAAAGAGATCGACGTCGACAAGTACAAATACGGCTTCTTCACCGACATCGAGGAATCCCGTGCGCCCAAGGGCCTGAGCGAGGATGTGATCCGGTTCATCTCGGCCAAGAAGGACGAGCCCGATTGGATGCTCCAATGGCGGCTCGACGCTTACCGGCGCTGGCGGACCATGCAGGAGCCCACCTGGGCCAACGTCCACTATCCGAAGATCGACTTCCAGGAGCTCTACTACTACGCCGCCCCGAAGAGCACCGAGGGGCCCAAGAGCCTCGACGAGGTCGATCCGGAGTTGCTCAAGACCTACGAGAAGCTGGGCATTCCCTTGAAAGAGCAGGAGGTGCTGGCGGGCGTGCAAGGCGCGCCCAAGGTCGCGGTTGACGCGGTGTTCGACAGCGTCTCCGTGGTCACCACCTTCAAGGAGGAGCTCGCCAAGGCGGGGGTGATCTTCTGTTCCATGTCCGAGGCGGTGCGCGACCATCCGGAGCTGGTGAAGAAATATCTCGGCTCGGTCGTGCCGGTCAGCGACAATTTCTACGCCACGCTGAACTCGGCCGTGTACTCCGACGGTTCGTTCGTCTACGTGCCCGAAGGCGTGCGCTGCCCCATGGAGCTGTCGACCTATTTCCGCATCAACGCGGAGAACACCGGCCAGTTCGAGCGCACGCTCATCATCGCCGACAAGGGCTCCTATGTGAGTTACCTGGAAGGCTGCACGGCGCCCATGCGCGACGAGAACCAGCTCCATGCCGCCGTGGTCGAGCTCGTGGCGCTGGAGGACGCGGAGATCAAGTACTCCACGGTGCAGAACTGGTATCCCGGCGACAAGGAAGGCAAGGGCGGCATCTACAACTTCGTCACCAAGCGCGGGGATTGCCGCGGCGACCGCTCGAAAATCTCCTGGACCCAAGTGGAGACTGGCTCCGCCATCACCTGGAAGTACCCGTCCTGCATCCTGCGCGGCCACGGGTCGAGGGGCGAGTTCTATTCGATCGCCATCTCCAATGGCTATCAGCAGGTCGATAGCGGCACCAAGATGATCCATCTCGGCAAGGACACGTCGAGCCGCATCATCTCCAAGGGCATCGCCGCGGGCCGCTCCGACAACACCTATCGCGGGCTCGTTTCGGCCCATCGCCGGGCGACGAATGCCAGGAACTTCACCTGCTGCGACTCGCTCCTCATCGGCGACACCTGCGGCGCGCACACCGTGCCCTATATCGAGGCCAAGAACGCGAGCGCGACCTTCGAGCACGAGGCGACCACCTCGAAGATCTCCGACGATCAGATGTTCTATTGCCTGAGCCGCGGGCTGTCGGAGGAAGAGGCCGTGGCGCTCATCGTCAACGGCTTCGTCCGCGACGTGCTGCAGCACCTGCCCATGGAGTTCATGGCCGAGACCCAGAAGCTCATCGGCATCAGCCTGGAAGGCAGCGTCGGCTGATGGACGACGACCTCAAGTCCATGTCTCGCGAGCAGTTGATCGAAGAAGCGCAGCGCTTGCGCGACGGCATCAGGCGGCACCGCGACGCAAGTGGTCACGACCTGTGCTGGCATCACCCGGAGCTTTGGGGGCTGCTGCCTGAGAAGACCGATCCACTGCCGGCGGTGCCGCCGTGGACCGAGTTTCTCGCCGGCTGCATCAAGTACCGGCGGGCGCTGGATAAGGAACTGCCCGAAAGGGTCCGGCCGGTCGGAGCTTACCGGGGCGAGACGACGAACTGAGACATCGAGTCAATACCAGAGAGTTGGAAAGACGAATTCATGCTTGAGATCAAGAACCTCCACGCGAATGTCGAAGGCCGCGAGATCCTCAAAGGCCTCGATCTGACCATCCCGGCAGGCGAGGTGCATGCCATCATGGGCCCCAACGGCTCCGGCAAGTCCACGCTCGCTTACGTGCTGGCGGGCAAGGAGGACTACGAGGTGACCGACGGCTCGATCGTCTGGAACGGCAAGGACCTGCTTGAGTTGGAGCCGGACGAGCGTGCCGCGGCGGGCGTCTTCCTGGCCTTCCAATATCCGATGGAGATTCCGGGCGTCGCCACCATGACCTTCTTGCGCAGCGCCGCGAACGCCGTGCGCAAGGCCCGTGGCCAGGAGGAACTCTCCACCCCGGAATTCCTGCGAGTGGTGAAGGCCAAGGCCAAGGATCTCAACATCGATGTCGAGATGCTGCGCCGGCCGCTGAATGTTGGCTTCTCCGGCGGCGAGAAGAAGCGCAACGAGATCTTGCAGATGGCGCTTCTGGAGCCCGGGCTGTGCGTCCTGGACGAGACGGATTCCGGTCTCGATATCGACGCCCTGCGCGTGGTCGCCGACGGCGTGAACGCGCTGCGCTCCAAGGAGCGCTCCATGCTGGTCATCACCCATTATCAACGCCTGCTGAACTATATCGTGCCCGACAAGGTGCATGTGATCGCCGATGGGCGCATCGCCCGCTCCGGCGGGGCGGAGCTTGCCCTTGAGCTTGAGAAGTCGGGCTACGCCGAGTTCGGCGAAGCCACGGCCGCGTAAGGGGACGTGAGCATGGAGTTGTCCGTCCACCAGTTTCGCAGCAAGGCCGAGCAAGACCTGCTCGACCTCTACACCAAGTCGGCCAATGCGCTGCCGGGTGCCACCAATCCCTTTGTCGCGGAGCTAAGGGCCTCTGCTGCCAAGACCTATGGCAGCCTTGGCCTGCCGCATCGCCGCGTCGAGGAGTGGAAGTACACGGACCTGCGTGATCGTATTGGTGAGGTCGGCCCGCTTCTTGTGCCGCTCGGCGCCGCGGTCGGGGAGGCGGAGCTGGAAGCGGCGCTTGGCCAGAGGGCCGCGCATTTTCCTGCCTACCGTCTCGTCGTGGTCGAAGGAGAGCTGCGTGTGGACCTCTCGGACCTGGCGGGCTTGCGAGCCGCAGGCGTAGAGGTTGGCGCCCTGGCGCATATGCTGGAAATGCCACCCGCTTGGCTGAAGGAGACCCTGGGCCAGGTCAATCCGCGCGAGGATGATTCCGTCGTCGCCCTCAACACGGCGCTCATGACCGGCGGCGTGGCCTTGCGCCTGCCCGAGGGGCTGACGCTTGAGAAGCCCATCCACATCGTTCATCTCGACGGCATCGGCGGACCGGCCTCGGCCTTCACCCGCAATGTGGTCGTGGCAGAGGCTGGTGCGTCCGCCACGGTGCTGGAGAGCTTCGGCACGCTCGGGGCGACCGGCTTACTGCGCAATGCCGTGACCGAAGTGAAGCTCGGCGACAAGTCCGCGATTCATCATGTGAAGCTGCAGTGCGAAGCCCCTGAAACGACTCACTTGAATGTCTGGCTGGCGAACCTTGGCGCGGATGCGCGCTACAATGCCTTCCAGCTCTCCGCCGGCGCGGGCCTGACCCGCAACCAGCTCTATGTGGGCTTCGATGGCGAAGGTTCCGCCACCGATGTTTCCGGGGCGACGTTGGCGCGCGGCACGCAGCATTGCGATACGACCTTGGTGGTCGAACACCGCGTGCCGAAATGCGAAAGCCGGGAGCTCTTCAAGCTGGTGCTGGACGATGAGGCCCGTGGCATCTTCCAAGGCAAGATCGTCGTATCGCAAGACGCACAAAAGACGGACGGCAAGCAGATGTCGCAAGCCCTGTTGTTGTCGGAGACAGCGGAATTCGATTCCAAGCCCGAGCTTGTGATCTTCGCCGACGACGTGGTCTGCGGCCACGGCGCCACCTCCGGCCAGATCGACGAGGACTTGCTGTTCTACCTGGAATCCCGGGGGCTGCCGGAGCCGCAAGCGCGTTCGCTTCTGATCCAGGCCTTTGTCGGCGAGGCCTTCGAGGTGCTGGACGATGAAACCTTGGGCGAAGCCTTTGCCGCCACGGCGGCCGACTGGCTCGGCGCCCCGGCAGAGTAGGTGAGGGGCCGATGACCATCCTCACACCACCGGAGACTGGCATCCGCGCGGGCGACGGTGCCTACGACGTGGAGGCGATCCGCGCCGACTTTCCCATCCTGTCGGAGAAAGTCCACGGTAAGCCTCTGGTTTACTTCGACAATGGCGCCTCGGCTCAGAAACCGCGCCAGGTCATCGACGCGGTCTCCAACGCCTATTCCCGCGAATACGCCAACGTGCATCGCGGGCTGCACCACCTGTCCAATCTCGCCACGGCGAATTTCGAGAAGGCGCGGGAGACGGTGAGGGCGTTCCTCAACGCAGGCTCCGAGGATGAGATCATCTTCACCCGGAACACCACCGAGGCGGTCAATCTGGTGGCGTCCTCGTATGGCCGTCCGCGCATCGGCGCCGGTGACGAGATTCTGCTCACCATCATGGAGCACCACTCCAACATCGTGCCTTGGCATTTCCTGCGCGAGCGGCAGGGCGCGGTCTTGAAATGGGCGCCGGTATCCGACGACGGCGAGTTCTCCTTAGAGGAGTTTGAGAAGCTCATCAGCCCGCGCACAAAGATGGTTGCCATCACCCATATGTCGAACGTGCTGGGCACCATCGTTCCGGTGAAGGAGGTGATCCGCATCGCCCACGCCCACGGCGTGCCGGTGCTGGTCGACGGGGCGCAAGGGGCGGTGCACCTCCCCGTGGACGTTCAGGACCTCGATTGCGACTTCTACACCTTCACCGGCCATAAGCTCTACGGGCCCACCGGGATCGGTGTGCTTTACGGCAAGAAAGCGCTGCTGGAGGAGATGCCGCCCTATCAAGGCGGTGGCGAGATGATCGGCTATGTCACCACTGACACCGTGACCTACGCGCAGCCACCTCACCGTTTCGAGGCCGGAACCCCGGCTATCGTCCAGGCCATCGGTCTGGGCGCCGCAATCGACTACGTGGAGGCGGTGGGGCGCGAGGCGATCGCCGCGCACGAAAAGCGCCTCTTGGATTACGCCATGGAGCGGCTGGGCTCGCTGAACTGGCTGAAGATCTACGGCCGTGCCGAGGACAAGGGCAGCATCATCTCCTTCGACGTAGATGGCGCTCATGCTCACGATGTGAGCACGATCCTGGATCATTGCGGTGTGGCGGTGCGCGCCGGCACCCATTGCTGCGAGCCGCTGCTGGCCCGGTTCGGCGTAAGTGCCACATGCCGCGCCTCGCTGGGGATGTATAATACGGTCGAAGAGATCGACCGCCTGGTGGAGGCGCTCCACAAGACCCGTGAGATGTTCACTTAAGAGTGGTCCTCAAGATGGTTGAAAAGACTCAACGAAACGATCCCGCCGAAGCCCCGGGCGACATCTCTCCCGGCATGCCCCAAGAGGTGCCGGGGCACATCCAGACACCGGCCGAAGCGCCGGCGCCTGGCGATCCCGGGGCAGACCCGGAGCCTGCCGCGATCGCGGAGGAGGCCTCGTCCGCAATCCCACCCGATGAGCTTGAGCGCATTCACGGCGACATGGTGGCCGCGCTGAAGACGGTGTACGACCCGGAGATCCCCGTCGACATTTACGAGCTCGGCCTGATCTACAAGGTGGAGATCGACGACGACCGGAACGTGGAGATCGTAATGACGCTCACCGCGCCCGGCTGTCCGGTCGCAGGCGAGATGCCGGGTTGGGTGGAGAACGCGATTTCGTCCGTTGCCGGCGTGGGCCAGGTCAAGGTCGATCTGACCTTCGACCCGCCTTGGGATATGTCGCGCATGT
>Ga0207422_1003748_pt1 | contig 14309 bp, 10 predicted proteins | sample MarCyaLeptolynsp_FD_187757 | JGI IMG/M metagenome (GOLD analysis project Ga0207422, IMG submission 187757) | Marine cyanobacterial communities from Panama - species 1 Leptolyngbya sp. (SPAdes) | ecosystem: Environmental > Aquatic > Marine > Unclassified | place: Panama: Panama City | collected...
ACCAGCGTGATCCCGATCTGGACCGTCGAAAGGAACCGGCTCGGGTCGTCGATCAGGACGAGCGCCTTGCGGGCGCCGCGGTTGCCATGGCCGGCCATGTGTTCGAGCCGGCTTCTGCGCGACGAGACGATGGCAAGCTCCGACATCGCCAACAGGCCGTTTATGGCGATCAGCAGGAGCACGAAGAGTATCTCAAGATACAGCATGGTCATCCAATAGGGGAGATACGAGGGAGCTCATAAAACCGGAATGGTTCGCATTCCCGGGTTCTCAGGGTTTTGCATCAGCATCATCGCGTTGTTCATCCGGTTTCTGTCGATGATGTGACGCGTTGGTGTTTGCCGCCGCAACAGGGGAAATGGTATGCCGGGGCTTGCCGACCGTCGGGCGGCAGCCCAACGACCGCCGTTTTTCCCGGTCGAAAACAAATGTTTCCCCCCTCCGCAGCGAGTCTCAGAAATTAGCCGGCCCGGATGAGGCATACCACATCAATCCGATCCTTCGTCGTGCGACATACTGATACATTTGACAGGTGCGCGTCGCCCGGACCCGGCGACCGAGCCCGCCTGCAGCCCGGATCTGAGTCCTCAAAGCGCAGTCAAGGAACGGCTCCGTGCCTGATACAATTGATACAGAAACAGACACGAAACCAATACACTGAACCCCCACATCCAGCCTGCGACCAACATCCGGAGACGAGCCTTCCGGTCCGGGAATTCCTGTCCAACCCGCACGTTCACCGCGACGCACCCGGCCGGTCCCCGACAGCTTGCCTCCCTCATTCTTCGCAGGAGATGACGCCATGTCTGGATATTACTGGAAAAGCGAACTCATGTGCGCAACCTTCGCGCTGCGGGAACTGGAACGAAAGTTGCCCGGCGATCACGGAAACCCCGGCACGATGCCGGAATGGGGCACGACGATCTTTCGGTGGGAGTCCGACGACCCGGTCGACCCGGGCTGGAAATACAGCTACCAGCCGATCTACACCAACAATGACAGCGACCATTGGCGGCCGGTCGGACGGGTTCCGAGCTATTCCAGGGAATGGGCCGTCTGCCACACCCATCCCAATGACGGTTTCTTTTCCAATGTCGATCTGGAAACGGCGCGCGGCGAACGGGGCCTGGTGAAGATGAAACTGAACATGTACATGGTCAACAAGGTCGGCGCCTACAGGTATCAGACGATTCCGGAGGACGTGGTGAAATATATGTCCAGGAACGACCAGTTCATGAAATTGTGGGGCCATTGGCCGTCGAGCAAGTAACGCCGGCCTGAACGACATTCCGCAGATCAATCTCCTCGACGGGCAGCGAACCGGGCGTTACCTTGCCTCGGTAGCGCCCCCGACTCGTTTCCGTGCGATGGATCGGGTTGACCGGGCGCAACTGCCGCCGGTCCGAGCCCTTGGAGATTCTTGTGCAACCTTCTTCAGACAGATTGCGTATTGCCGTTCTCTTTGGCGGGCGCTCGGCCGAACACGAGGTCTCGATTCTCTCGGCGACCAATGTCATGGCGGCGCTGGATCCGAAGAAATACGAGGCCGTTCCGATCTTCATCACGCGCGCCGGACAATGGCTGTTGAGCCGTTTCGAAGATGGCGCGCTGGCAAACCCGTCAAGCGGCACCGAGCTCAGTCTGGTGCCGGGCGGAAAAGGGCGGATGACCGCAATCGATGCGGATGGCGGCGTTCGTTCCGTGCCTGCCATCGACATCCTGTTTCCAGTGCTGCACGGCCTTCCCGGCGAGGACGGGTCGGTGCAGGGGCTCGCCGATGTTGCCGGGGTGCCGCTTGTGGGCTGCGGTATCCTCGGGTCCGCGACCGCGCTCGACAAGGATATCGCCAAACGGCTCTTCGACCAGGCCGGCCTGCCGGTCGCCCGCTCGCTCACGCTCTCTCCCGGGGCGACGCCGTCGTTTGCCGACATCGAAAACCAGCTCGGTCTGCCCGTGTTCGTCAAGCCGGCGCGGCAGGGGTCTTCGGTCGGCGTCAGCAAGGTCGCATCGGCGGAGGACTATGCGGCCGCACTCGCCGAAGGGTTCAAACACGATCGCAGACTGCTCGCCGAGGAATTCATCCTCGGGCGCGAGATCGAGTTCGCCGTGCTTGAGGAGCCCGACGGCACCCTGTTCGTCTCCCGGCCGGGCGAGATCGTGCCGGCCGACAGTCACGGCTTTTACAGCTACGACGCAAAATATGTCGATGAGGACGGCGCGGCTCTCAAGGTGCCGGCGGAAATGCCCGACGACGTCGAGGCCCGGATGCGCGACATGGCGGCGAAAGCCTTCCGCGCGCTTGGCTGCGACGGCATGGCGCGCGCCGACTTTTTTGTCACGGCCGACATGCGCGTTCTCGTCAACGAACTCAACACCATCCCGGGCTTCACCGACATCAGCATGTATTCCAAGGTGATGGCGGCCAGCGGTGTTTCCTACAGCGAAGTGATCGACCGGCTGGTCGCGCACGGACTGGCGCGGGCCCGGCGATCAGGCTGACTGCACCCGGCTTCCCCAACCGGATCTTGTTGACGCAGGTCAAGGATCATCCGCCTGACCTCATGCAAGGTGTTTTTGTTGCAGTGCACACTTTCGTGTGACGCGCAAAACAGTCAGCGTGAGGCGCGGTATGTTTCAGGTTCGAATTCATGGTCGCGGCGGTCAAGGTGTCGTCACCGCAGCGGAAATGCTGTCGGTCGCGGCCTTTCTGGAAGGCCGCTATGCGCAGGCCTTTCCCAGTTTCGGATCCGAGCGCATGGGCGCGCCGGTCGTGTCCTATTGCCGGATCGACGACCGGGAAATTCGCGCCCGCGAGCCGATCCTGGCGCCGGATGCGCTGATCATCCAGGATCCGACGCTTCTGCAATCCGTCGATGTCTTTCAGGGATTAAGGCCAAACGGTTTCATTCTGATCAATTCCCGCCGATCCTTCGAGGATCTCGGCATCGCGGACTTCGTTGCCGGATTTCCCGCGCACCATGTCTGCGATGTCGGCGCGAGCGAACTGGCGCTCAAACATGTCGGCAAGCCGGTTCCCAACGCCGCCCTGCTTGGCGGTTTTGCCGCCATTTCCGGCCAGATCCATATGGACTCGGTCGAAAAGGCGATCACCGAAAAATTTCCCGGCGCCATGGGCGCGGCCAATGTGGCCGCGGCGCGTGAGGCCTACGACATCGCCCGGGCCGCATAGGAGAATTGCCATGTTGAAGCAGGTCGAGGGGTCGGTCGCGGTTGCTGAGGCGGTCGCCTTGTGCCGTCCAGAAGTCGTGTGTGCCTATCCGATCACGCCCCAGACCCATATCGTCGAAGGTGTCGGCGCGCTGGTCAAGTCCGGGGCGCTGGAGAATTGCGAGTTCATCAACGTGGAATCCGAATTCGCGGCCCTGTCGGTCGCCATCGGCGCATCGGCGGCCGGCGCGCGCGCCTATACCGCGACGGCCAGTCAGGGCATCCTGTTCATGGCCGAAGCCGTTTACAATGCCGCCGGGCTCGGTCTGCCCATCGTCATGACCGTCGGCAACCGGGCCATCGGCGCTCCGATCAATATCTGGAACGACCATACGGACGCGATGTCGGTCAAGGATGCGGGCTGGATCCAGCTGTTTGCCGAAACCAATCAGGAGGCTGTCGATCTGCACATCCAGGCCTTTCGGCTGGCCGAGGAACTGAGCTGCCCGGTCATGGTGTGCATGGACGGGTTCATCCTGACCCACGCCTATGAACGTGTCGATGTGCCGACACAGGCGGAAGTGGACGCCTTCCTGCCGCCCTATGATCCTGTCCAGGTGCTGGATCCTGCAGATCCCTATTCGATCGGCGCCATGGTTGGCCCGGAAGCGTTTACCGAAGTGCGATATCTCGCACACGACAAACAATTGCAGGCCCTTAAGCGCATCCCCGAAATCGCCTCCGTATTCAAGGATGTCTTCGCGCGCGAATCCGGCGGATTGCTGCATCCCTACCGCACGGACGGGGCGGAGACGATCGTCGTCGCACTCGGGTCCGTCAACGGCACGATAAAGGATGTGGTCGATGCCATGCGTGACGACGGTACAGCCGTGGGCTCGGTCAGCATCTGTTCGTTCCGGCCGTTCCCGCTGGCCGAGTTGAAAGCCGCGCTCGCCGGCGCGCGAAATGTCGTCGTCGTCGAAAAGAGCCTGGCGCCCGGCCTTGGCGGCGTGGTTGCTTCCAATGTCCGCATGGCGTTGCAGGAGGTTTCGCTTCCCGTGCATACGGTGATTGCCGGGCTCGGCGGGCGGCCGATCACCACCAGCGCGCTGCGCGGAATCCTGACCGAAGCCGCCGGCGGAACCCTGCCGGATGTCACCTTCCTCGATCTCAACCAGGCCGTCGTCGATGAGGAAATCAGGCGATCCCGGGAAAACAGGCGGTCGGGGCCGGCCGCTGAAAACATCCTCAGACAGTTGGCGAAGACCGCACGTTCCAACCCTCAGGGAGCCGTATCATGACCGAAGAAAGCGCCCTGCAACGGGTCAGGTTCTATCAGACCGGAACCCATACGGTCGGCAACCGGCTGCTGGACGACGCAAAACGCAGCGTCCAGGCGTCCATGGATCGGTCGAACGCCATCACATCCGGGCACCGGGCCTGTCAGGGCTGCGGCGAGGCGCTCGGCGCGCGCTACGCGCTGGATTCCGCCATGCGCGCGGCCGACGGGCAGCTCGTGGCGGTAAATGCCACCGGATGCCTGGAAGTGTTCACCACGCCCTATCCCGAAACCTCCTGGCAGATCCCGTGGCTGCATTCCCTGTTCGGCAATGCGCCGGCGGTCGCGACCGGCGTCGCCGCGGCGATGCGGCGCAAGGGGCGGAGCGATGTGAAGGTCGTCGCCCAGGGCGGGGATGGCGGCACCACCGACATCGGCTTCGGCTGCCTGTCGGGCATGTTCGAGCGCAACGACGACGTGCTCTACATCTGCTACGACAACGAAGCCTACATGAACACCGGCGTGCAGCGCTCCTCGGCCACACCGCCCGCGGCCCGCACCGCGACCACGCCGGCGCTCGGCGACGCGCCCGGCAACGTCTTCGGCACCGGCAAGAACATGCCGCTCATCGCCATGGCGCACAACATTCCCTATGTGGCGACCGCCAGCGTCGCCGACCTGCACGATCTGGAAGCCAAGGTCACCCGCGCCATGAGCCATTCCGGTGCCCGCTACATCCACATCATGGTGCCCTGTCCGCTCGGCTGGGGATCGGCGCCCTGCGACACGATCAAGATCGCCCGGCTGGCGGTTGCAAGCGGCCTGTTTCCCTTGTTCGAGGCCGAGCACGGCGAAGTCGTGCGGTCGAACAAGATCCGCCGGCGCGTCCCGGTCGAGGATTATCTCAGGCCCCAGCGTCGCTTCGCGCACCTGTTCAAGAAGGGGCACGAGGATAAAGAACGGCTGGCGGTGATCCAGCGCATGGCCGACAGCAATATCAGCAAATTCGGGCTTCTGAATGAAGGAGCAAGCGCGTGAGCAAAGATCTCCCCTTCGCCATTACGCTGGACCCGGGCACGAGCCTTGCCAACGAAACCGGATCCTGGCGCACGGAACGACCGGTCTATGTCGACCGGCTTCCGCCCTGCAACAATGCCTGCCCGGCGGGTGAGAACATTCAAAAATGGCTGTACCATGCCGAAGAGGGCGACTACTACGAGGCCTGGCAGGTGCTTATGGCCGACAATCCGCTGCCGGGCGTCATGGGCCGCGTCTGCTATCACCCCTGTGAAAGCGCGTGCAACCGCGCCGAACTCGACGAAGCCGTGGGCATCCATGCGGTCGAGCGCTTTCTCGGCCGCACGGCTTGGGAACAGAAATGGACACCGAGGTTCGCCGCCGAACCGTCGGGAAGACGCGTGCTGGTTGTCGGCGCCGGCCCGAGCGGCCTTTCCGCGGCCTATCACCTGACCCGGCTTGGTCATGCCGTTACAATCCGCGAAGCCGGTCCGATGGCCGGCGGCATGATGCGGTTCGGAATTCCGAAATACCGGCTGCCGCGCGATGTGCTGGACTATGAGATCCAGCGCATTGTCGACATGGGCGTGGCGCTGGAACTGAACACCAAGGTGGAGGATATCGAAGCCGCCTTCGCGCAGGAAGGCTTTGATGCGGTTTTTGTGGCGGTCGGCGCGCATCTTGCCAAACGGATCGACATTCCGGGCTATGCCGCCGGCAAGACCCTGGATGCGGTCAGTGTGCTGCGCGACATGGAAACCGGCGCGGAGCCGCCGCAACTGGGCCGGCGGGTGGTTGTCTATGGCGGCGGCAACACCGCCATGGATGTGGCGCGCACGGCCAAACGTCTTGGCGTCGAGGAATCCATGATCGTCTACCGGCGCTCGCGCAACGAAATGCCCGCGCATGAGTTCGAGGCCGACGAGGCCGAGGAAGAAGGCGTGATGATCCACTGGCTGCGCACGATCAAACAGATCGACGAGACCGGATTCACGGTCGAAAAGATGCAGATCGATGCCGACGGCCGGCCGCAGCCGACCGGCGAATTCGAGACCATTGAAGCGGATACGCTGATCCTGGCGCTTGGCCAGGACGTCGACACCGGGTTTCTGGCCCGCGTGCCGGGGGTCGACATTGCACGGGACGGCGTTGTGAGCGTCAACGACCGGATGATGACGGGTCGCGCTGGCCTGTTTGCCGGCGGTGACATGGTTCCGGCGGAGCGCACAGTCACGGTTGCTGTCGGTCACGGCAAAAAGGCGGCGCGCAACATCGACGCGTGGCTGCGCGGCGCTCAATACGAGCCGGCTGAAAAGCACGAGATCGCGTCGTTCGAAAACCTTAACACGTGGTATTACACCGACGCGCCGCAAACCCGGCAGTCGGAGCTTGAACTGGTGCGCCGTCAGTCGGGATTCGACGAGGTGCTGAAGGGTCTGACGGAGGACAATGCGCTCTATGAGGCCAGACGCTGTCTGTCCTGCGGCAATTGTTTCGAGTGCGACAATTGTTACGGGATCTGTCCCGACAATGCGGTGATCAAGCTGGGTCCTGGCAACCGCTTCCAATTCAACTACGATTATTGCAAGGGCTGCGCCATCTGCGCCACGGAATGCCCCTGCGGGGCGATCAAGATGGTGCCGGAGGCTGTCTGAACGTGGTTTTTATCAATCCTCACCGAGATAGGCGCGCCGCACGTCTGCATTCGCGCGAATTTCATCGGGCGGGCCGGTGGCAATGACCTCGCCATAGACCATGACCGAAATCCGGTCGGCGAGGGCGAATACGGCCCCCATGTCATGTTCGACGAGCAGAATCGAATTGTCCTGTTTGAGGGCGCGCAACGTCTCGACCATGCCGGACGATTCCTCCGGTCCCATGCCGGCCATCGGTTCATCGAACAGCAAAAGGTCCGGGGAACAAGCCAGGGCCACCGCGATCTCCAGCTGTCGCCGCTCACCGTGCGAAAGCGTCGAGACCGGCTGGTCGGCAAGGTCCTGGAGACCGAGCTTTTTCAGCACCGTGAACGCCGGCCCGCGCAGTCCGGTGTCGCGCCGCGCCGGCCGCCAGAAGCGGAACGAATGACCGTCATGCGCCTGAACGGCCATGGCGACATTGTCGATGACGCTCATCGATGTCAGCAGGCTGGTTATCTGGAAAGTCCGGGCGAGCCCCTGTTTCGACCGCCTGTATTCGGGCATGCGGGTGATGTTGCGTCCCTTGAAATCAATGCGCCCGCTGTCCGGTTTCAGGCTGCCGGCCAGCTGCGAAATGAGCGTTGTCTTTCCCGCTCCGTTGGGTCCGATTATGGCGTGAATCTCATTTTCGCGCACATCGAGATTGACGTTTCTGGTCGCGACGACGCCGTCAAAACTCTTGTTGAGATCACTAACTTTCAGGACGGGATCGGCCATCAGGACGACCCCTTGATGGCAGCCGAAATGATGCGGCTGTCCTGATTGGTTCGACAGGCAGGCAGGTCGCTGAAAGCAATGCAATGTTGCATCCTGTCTTTCTCCAGACCTGACCTTCCGAAGGACGGCTCTGACTCCGTTGCCGAGCCGCGACAGAACGTCTGTTGCCAATAAATATGTATTATAGTACGTTAATACTTAATTTGTTGCAAGCGACTTGCAGAAAGGGTCGGTCGTCATGAAGAACAGTCTTGTAAAAGGCCTGTCGCAGGTTCGTACCTTCACGGTCGACAAGGACAGTACGATCGATTTCATGGGCGAGGGCTGCCGGGTCTATGCGACGCCCTTTCTTGTTCGCGATATCGAGCAGACCTGTCGCGACCTGTTGATGGAGCATGCGGATCCGGGGGAAGATTCAGTCGGTTCAAAAGTCTCCATTGCCCATGTCGCCCCGACCCTGTGCGGCATGCAGGTGGATGTTTCCGTCAGCATCAGCGAAATCGATCGCAACCGGATCGTTTTCGATGTGTCCGCCTCCGATCCGCTTGACACGATCTGCTCCGGCCAGCACGAGCGCTTTGTCGTCGATGTGGAAAAAACCGGTCAGCGGCTCCAGGGCAAGGCGGCGATGGCCGCCACAACCGCCGCGCCGGAAAGGTGAACCGCTGTGGACCAGTCGATCAAGACACCTGCGAAAGTATCGACTTATTGTTACCAGTGCGTCGCCGGTCCCGACCTTTTGAACGTCGAGATCGAAGACGGTGTGGCGACGCAGGTGCGGCCCAATGCTTCGGCCGCAGCTGTGCACCCGGCCGGCGGCAAGGTTTGCGTCAAGGCGTTCGGCCTGATTCAGAAGACCTATAACCCGCACCGCATCCTGACGCCGATGAAGCGCACCAATCCGAAAAAGGGGCGTGACGAGGATCCGGGTTTCGTGCCGGTCAGCTGGGACGAGGCGCTCGACGCAATCGCAGAAAAACTGAACAAGGCGCGTCGGGACGGTCTCATGGATTCCTCCGGGTTTCCGCGCGTGGCCGCAAGTTTCGGCGGCGGCGGCACGCCCACCGCCTATATGGGCACATTCCCCGCCTTTCTTGCCGCCTGGGGGCCGGTCGATATGAGTTTCGGCAGTGGCCAGGGCGTGAAATGTTATCATTCAGAACATCTTTACGGCGAACTCTGGCACCGTGCCTTCACGGTTTCGCCGGACACGCCGCTCAGCGAGCTGATTATCTCGTTCGGTGCCAATGTCGAGGCGTCCGGCGGCGTCTGCGGCGTCAAGCGGCATGCCGATGCCCGCGGTCGCGGCATCAAGCGGATTCAGGTCGAGCCGCACCTGTCGGTTACCGGTGCCTGTTCGGCCGAATGGGTGCCGATCCGGCCGAAGACCGATCCGGCCTTCCTGTTTGCCATGGTGCATGTGCTGCTGCATGAAGTCGAGCGATCCCGCCTCGATATCGGGTTTCTGAAGCACCGCACTTCATCGCCCTATCTGATTGCGCCGAACGGGTTTTACATGCGCGATCCCGAGAGCGGCTGTCCGCTGGTCTGGGATCTGAAAACCGGGAGGGCGGTTGCCCACGACACACCGGATATCGATCCGGCGCTTGAAGGCGGTTTCGCGGTGACGGGCCGGGAAATCGGTCCGGACGACACGGTTTGGGATCATGACAATGCATCCTGCCGGCCGGCCTTTGCCGCGCTCGTCGCGCATGTCCGCGATTACACACCCGGCTGGGCGGCGGAAATCTGCGGGATTGAAGCCGACCGGATCCGATCTGTCGCCACACAATTCATCGATCACGCCCATGTCGGCGAAACGATCGAGATCGACGGCCGTACATTGCCCTATCGCCCGGTGGCGATCTCGTTGGGCAAGACAGTCAACAATGGCTGGGGCGGGTATGAGTGCTGTTGGGCGCGCACGCTTCTTGCCTGCCTGGTTGGCGGCCTCGAGGTGCCCGGAGGCACACTTGGCACAACCGTCAGGCTGAACCGTCCCGCGGACAATCGCTGGAGTAGCGTCAAGCCGGGCCCGGACGGTTTCATGCATTATCCGATGAACCCGACGAAGAAGGGCGAATGGGTGTCGCGCTCGCCCTCCCGCCATGCCCATCGCACACTGGTGCCGCTCGCCGCCAACTCTCCCTGGAGCCAGGCGCTCGGACCGACACATCTGGCCTGGATGATGCAGAAAAACGGTCTGGAACATCTGCCCGAACCGACGCAGCCGGATGTCTGGTTCGTCTACCGGACAAATCCGGCGATTTCGTTCTGGGACACAAAGGCCGTTTCAGAGGCGATGGCGCGCTTTCCCTTCACCGTTTGTTTTGCCTATACGCACGACGAAACCAACCATATGGCCGACATTCTCCTGCCGGAATGCACCGACCTGGAAGGCCTGCAGCTCATTCGCATCGGCGGTTCGAAATATGTCGAGCAGTTCTGGGAACATGCCGGTTTCGCGTTGCGCGATCCCGCCTCGAGCCCGCAGGGCGAAGCCCGGGACTTTACGCAGATCGCCACCGATCTGGCCGAACGGACCGGGCTGTTGGAGGCCTACAATGGCGCGATCAATCGCGGCGCCGCCGGCATCCGGCTTTATGGCGAAGGATTCGATTTTTCGCTTGAGGCGGAAAAGTCCCACACTGTCGAAGCGATCTGGGACGCGTCCTGCCGGGCCGCGAGCGCCGAACTGACCGACGGCGTCGAAAGCCAGGGCCTGGACTATTACCGGGAGCACGGATTCCGGGTGAAGGGATTTTCGAAGGAACAATGGTACCTCTATCCGGCGCTGGTGGAGCAGGGGCTGCGGTTCGAACTGCCCTATCAGGAGCGGTTGTTGCGCATCGGTCAGGAATTGGGTGCACGCCTGCACGAACACGGCATATCCTGGTGGGACCGGCAACTCGACGAATATGAAGCCATGCCAACCTGGCACGACCTGCAGGGCCTTTGGGAAACCGCCCTGTCTGAGGGGTACGGCGTCGATATCGGCGACTATCCGTTCTGGCTCCTGACGGCGCGGTCCATGCAATATTCCTGGGGTGGCAATGTCGGCATCCAGATGATCCACGAGGTCGCCGGCAATATTGCCGGTCATGGCGGGGTGGTTATGAACCCGGAGGCCGCGGCCAAACTCGGTCTCGCCGAAGGCGACGCGGTAGAGATCTCGTCACCGCTGGGCCGGACCGAGGGCGCCGTGGTGCTGCGTCATGGCATCCGGCCCGACACCTTGTTGATGGTCGGTCAGTTCGACCATTGGGCAACGCCGTTCGCAAAGGACAGGAAGGTCCCGAGCATGAACGCACTCACGCCGATGATGATGGAGCTGACCGATGCCACGGGATCGGGCGCCGACCTGGTCAAGGTCGCGGTGCGGCGGATCGGGGGCGCGGCATGACCCGCTGGGCGATCATTGCCGACCTTAACCGCTGTGTCGGATGCCAGACCTGCACGGCGGCCTGCAAACATGCCAACGCGACCGCGCCGGGCATTCAATGGCGCAAGGTTCTGGATATCGAGGCAGGCGCTTATCCCGATGTCCGGCGCGCCTTCGTGCCGGTCGGCTGCATGCATTGCGACGAGCCGCCCTGTCTCGATGTCTGCCCGACAACGGCGACCCGCAAACGCGACGACGGCATCGTCACCATCGACTATGATCTTTGCATCGGCTGCGCCTATTGCGCCGTGGCCTGTCCCTATCAGGCCCGCTCCCGTGTCGACCGGCCAAGCGCCGCATACGGCAAGAAGGCCATGCGCCATGAACGCCGGCGCGAAGATCCGGGACGCGTCGGCGTGGCGCAAAAATGCACCCTGTGCATCGACCGGATCGATGAGGGGATCGCCAACGGATTGGTGCCCGGGCGCGATCCGGATGCAACACCCGCCTGCGTCGGGTCCTGCATTGCCGGCGCGCTGCATTTCGGCGATATCGAAGACCCGGAGAGCAATGTCTCGAAACTGTTGGGCGAAAACCGGTACTTCCGCATGCATGAGGATCTGGGGACCGGAGCGGGCATTTATTATCTCTGGGACAAAGCGGGCGACGATGCAGGCCCGCACGACCCTCTCAACGAGCCGCCCATGGTTGCCGAAGCGCTCGGCATGCAGGCCGTCGCGCCGGTTCATCAGCACAGCTGGGACTGGCGGGCGGCGGCGAATTTCATTTTCGGCGGCGCCGGCAGCGGGTTGTTCGCGGCGTCGGCGGGCGCGGCACTTGCCGGAATGGATGTGCGCTTGCCGGTTTTTGCCGCAATGGCGCTGGTCGGACTGGGACTGTTCTGTGTCTGGCTGGAAATCGGCCGGCCCTGGCGCTTCCTCAACGTCTACTTCAATTCCGCACATTCGTGGATGAGCCGCGAGGCCATTGCCGCGCTGCCCCTGTTCGGCTTCGGGTTTGCCGCGATTGCAACCGGTTCGACGGGACTGGTGATTGCCGGAGCGATCTCGGCTCTGGTTTTCCTGTATTGCCAGGCCCGCCTGCTGCAGGCGGCGAAAGGGATTCCCGCCTGGCGGCATCCGCGGCTCGTCGCGTTGATGATGGCGACCGGCCTGGCGGAAGGGCTTGGCCTGTTTGGCGCCTACGGCGTTGTCGCCGGCGTTGAAACGCCGGTGCTGCGCGCGGTGGCGTTGGCCCTGTTTGTCTTCATTGGCCTGCGTCACCTTGCATGGCGGATTTATCGTGCGGGCCTCGGAACCGCCAGCGCACCGGTGGGAACGTTCAGGGCGCTGGACGGCAATCCGCTCAACCTTTCGTTGACGCATCAGGGCGTCCCGGCCGTGATCGTCGCGGCCGGGCTTTTGTCCGGATCGCTGTTGCCGATCCTGCTGGTGCCGGCCGCGCTGCTCGTGGTCGCGAGCGGATGGGTCTTCAAACACACGCTGATCACCGGCGCCGCCTTCAATCAGGGTTACGCGATCGCGCGCATGCCCGCGCGCGGCGCCGGCGACAGCGCTCCGGGCATAAAACCGGGCTGGACCTGCAGCTGATCGCCGGCCCCGGCAGTGCCGCTGCCGGTTGCGATCGAACCAGGGGTGGCTGCGATCGATCGCAGCCCAGGGGGACGGTCGGAGCGGAACAACAAGAACAGCGCTCCGACCACTCGGGCTTTTTGAGGCTTCGCGGAAACGATGAAAGCGCGGCCCCGTTTTCGTATTTCTTGGCTGTTCAGACGAGCCCGTCTGAACAGCAAAAGCTCTATCGAAACTGAATCGGAGGAGAGGTTATGGGTGCGCAGGCAAGACAGTTACCGGACCAGGGCGATGGCTTCATGCTCCAGCGGGACATGGAGACAATGCCGCGCGCCGACTTGCGGTCCCTGCAGGCGGATCGCCTGCGATGGACGTTGGAGCGGGCCTACGAAAATGTGCCGCTTTACCGGCGCGCCTTCGATCAGGCGGGCGTGGCACCGACGGACCTGAAATCGGCCGATGATCTCAGGCATTTTCCGTTCACGGTGAAAACCGACCTGCGCGACAATTATCCCTTCAGGATGTTTGCTTCGCCCCGCGCGGATCTCTGCCGTCTGCATGCGTCCTCGGGAACGACGGGCAAGCCGACCGTCGTCGGGTACACGCCCGGCGATATCGACCGCTGGGCGACCCTGATGGCGCGCTCCATGGCGGCGGCCGGCGCCCGGCCCGGCGATGTCATTCACAATGCCTACGGGTACGGATTGTTCACCGGAGGGCTCGGCGCGCATTACGGCGCGGAGCGCCTGGGATGTGTTGTCGTGCCATTGTCCGGGGGCGGCACCGAGCGCCAGGTCGTGTTGTTGCAGGATTTCGAGGCGGCAATCCTGTGTTCGACCCCGTCTTACGCGCTGAACATAGCCGAAGTGGCCGAGACCAAGGGGATCGACATCCGGACGCTGCCGGTCCGGCGCGGGATATTCGGGGCCGAACCGTGGAGCGAGGCAATGCGGTCCGAACTTGAGAGCCGGCTCGGGATCACCGCCATCGACATATACGGTCTGTCCGAAATCATGGGGCCGGGCGTTGCCTGCGAGTGTGATGCCGGCCGGTCCGGCCTGCATGGCTGGGAGGATCATTTCCTGTTTGAAATCATCGATCCGGAAACCCTGGACCCTTTGCCGATGGGCGAAACCGGCGAACTGGTGATCACGACCCTGACCAAGGAAGCGCTGCCAATGGTGCGGTACCGGACGCGCGATATCACCAGGCTGACGGACGAGCCCTGCGCCTGCGGCCGCACCCATGTCCGCATCCTGCGCGTCACCGGTCGCGACGACGACATGCTGATCGTGCGCGGCGTCAACGTTTACCCCTCGCAAGTGGAATCCGTCCTTGTCGGCCTGACCGGCCTGTCGCCGCACTATCAGATCCTGCTCCGCAATGACGGCCCGCTGGTCGCCATGACCGTCGAAGTGGAAATCGAGCCGGGCACGCCGGCGGGCGAAGCCGATCTC
>Ga0207422_1003749_pt1 | contig 14307 bp, 10 predicted proteins | sample MarCyaLeptolynsp_FD_187757 | JGI IMG/M metagenome (GOLD analysis project Ga0207422, IMG submission 187757) | Marine cyanobacterial communities from Panama - species 1 Leptolyngbya sp. (SPAdes) | ecosystem: Environmental > Aquatic > Marine > Unclassified | place: Panama: Panama City | collected...
CAGATTATGAATCTATCCTGGAACGCATCGGTAAAGATCCACAAATTCAGTATGCGACCCAGAAACGTTATCCCGGTACAGCGATGAATATCGTGCCCATTGAACAAGTCCGACAGGCCATGATGGAGAAGGATATAAGAGCAGGTGATGTTAAGAAACTTGTCTTTACGTTACCGGCTTGGCGCGACACTTTCCGTGATTCAATTATGACGGGACCCTTTCCAAGTCAAACCCAGGCGGAAACGTCCATACCTTTCCAAAGTGCTGTATTATTGTTAGATGGCCAGCAAAGTGAGGCGCGCAACCATAATCCTAATACACAAGACATCCTGAATTTTATTGCTCAAAAAATTGACATTCGTTTGGACTCATCTCTTACGAACCCGGACTTCGGCGAACGTTATTCCAAGATGGAACTGTTCACCAAGGATGGCCAAAAAATCGTCAAGGAAGGCAATGATCACCGGTTCGCGCCTCTTGATCCTCATAAGTGGTTAAAGAAGGGCGGACTTGGATTACTTCCCGAAGGACAAATTGAGGGTTTTATTGAGGCTGTTCAAAATTTGGAAGATATTGCGGATGTCCGTCAAATGACGGCTTTCTTGTCTAAACCTGAAACATAGTGAAGCATTTTGGAGACATGCAAGCTTTTGATGAATATGGGAAAACCAATGCAAGACACCGGTAAAATGCCCCCGGTTGCAGAGCGATTAGCAAGCTTTGTGACGGCTACGTCATATACAGATCTGCCTAAGTATGTGATATCGAAGGTTAAGGAACAACTTATCTATCATATTGGCTTGGCGCTTTGGGCACGAGACGGCAATACAGAAGCGGCCAGCATGTTGAGAACGGTCGAAATGATGGCCGTTGGGCCAGATAATAGTAAGGCAGCCAGTAAGGTTATTGGTTCTGATAAAAACTTCCTGCTGAATGCGTCTGATGCCGCGTTTGCCAACAGTGTGCTCATGCGGGCTAAATGGAAGGATGATGTGGTTTGGCCATCGGGCATACATGCGGGTATTTTGGTGTATCCTGCGGGACTTGCATATGGCGATATCCGGTCTTCATCGGGTCAGGATTTTTTGACGTCCTGTGCTTTGGGATATGAAATTGTCGGCAAATTAGGCGGAGAAGGCAAAGCATGGTCGGCACGTTTTCCAAGACGTGACACGATGATTTTTGGGGCTTTTGCGAGCATGACCACAGCCGGATATTTACTGAGATTAGATCCAGAAAAGATGGCCGCAGGGTTTGGTTTTGCAGCAAATCTGTGTTCAGGCGTACCGGAAGAAGGACAGATGGATCATTTTTATGGTCTGATCGCCCGAAACGCCTGTTATGCCGCTGAAATGGTTGATATGGGCGCTGTGCCCTATTGGCCAAGAACCATCGAAGGGGATGTTGGGCTATATGAGTCTTTCTTCGGTGTCGTGCCTGATCAACTGAATGAATGGGTCGAAAACCTGGGTAGTGACTGGGAGATATTGAGGGCAGAACAAAAACGCCATTATGGCACCGGACAAAATGCTGTTGCCATTGAAGCGATGATTGACCTGACACGAAAGCATAATATTTCTGCCGAGGCCGTCAAACAGGTTGATGTTTATTTGCCCTTTGGGGATGAAAATAAGGCGCGCCAGTCGATATTGGCCTATCAGGGGCCATTTCTCTCGTTAACGGACGCGACGTCTTCCTTGCCATATGCGCTGTCTTTGGTGTTGATAAAAGGGGTGGTGCAGGCTGAATTCTATACTGATCAGGCATTTGCAGAAAATATCGTTGGAAAGTTACCAAGCCAAATTCAGCTTCATTTCAGACCCGAGGATGCGCACCGCTCGCCACGTTATTGTAGATTGAACGTTTTGCTGAAAAATGGTCAGGTTCTTCAATCCGAGAAAGAAGGATTATCTTATGCCTTCCCCAAAGAGGACTGGCAGGCATGGCTGGAAAACCTCGATCCCGGATTATTGGGGCCAAGCAGACTATCCCAAATATGTGAGATGGTAGCTGATCTTGAAAATATGAAATCAATCAGTGAATTGCTGCGGCTGTTGACCACAACTTCAAAAACAGGTGAAGCAAATGGCTAAGCGCGGTGTGATGTTAAACAGACGACAGTTCATGGCAGCCACTGCTGTACAGGCCGCTTTTTCTGCGATCGCAGGACAGCTTGCTGTTCCCGGAATGGCACATGCTTTGGGCTCAGAAGGGTTTGGTTATGAGGTCACCGATCAGGCCCCCATATCGGCCACCGGTGTGCTGGGTACCTTAATCTCCAAAACCCGCTATGAAGATTTGCCCGACGAAGTCATCGAGAAAACCAAAGAATTATTGATACATGCCTTTGCGCGGGCTTTGGAAGGATGCTCAGATACGATTGATCCAAAGGGCAGTCATATCAAAACGTTAGCTCAACGTTCGCATATGGCGAAGGGGGTTTCGGTTATTGGCCTGCCCTATAAACTGTTGCCGTCTGATGCGGCGTTTGCCAATTGTTCCCTGATGCGTGGTTCAACCCGTGACGATGTCATCTGGCCTGGTGGTGTGCATGCAGGCGTTGTGACGATTCCCTCTGCGCTTGCCGCCGCAGAAATGTTGCATCGCTCTGGTAAAGACCTGATCCTGTCGATCGTTCTTGGGTATGAAGTTCTCGGTCGATTATCCCGACGTGCAGCGGGGTGGACCGCCCCTTATCCCAGACGCAGTACCATTATATATGGGCCATATGGCGCCGTGACATGTGTCGGCAAACTGCTCAATATGAGTCCTGGATATATGGCCAATGCCTTAGGTTACGCGGCCAATATAGGGATTGGCGTGCCGGATATGATGGAACATTTTTATAGTTTTATAAATCGCAATGGCTTTTTGGCGACGCAGCTTGCTCAAAACGGTGGATTTACATACGGCCCCTTCACAATTGAGGGTGAATTGGGCTTATACAGATCATTTTTCGATTGTTTACCTGCGGATTTATTCTCTGCTCTGCGGGGGGATGAAAATAGCTGGACTATTTTATCTTCTGACCCAAAGCGATATTACGGAACGGGTGCGAATTCTGTAGCCATTGATTTGCTGACGGGGCTGATAGAGGCCCAGTCCATTCATCCTGATCATATTGTCAGGATCGATGCGACCTTACGAAAAACCAATATGGCCAGTGAGCGCACCGACGCTGTCATAACGCAGGGACCGTTTGGCGAATTTTATGATCCCTATACATCGATGCCCTTTGCCCTCGGGCTTGTTTTGTTGGGCAAGAAGGTTGAGCCGATTTATTTTACCAAAGAAAAACAAAATGATCCTGCAGTCCTGACCCAGGCCAAAAAGATTTTTGTTCGGTATGGCGAGGAAACAGATCATGAGCGGTTCTGTCGCTTAAACGTGGCTTTAGCGGACGGAACAAGTTTCACCGTTGAAGGCCATAGCCCGAACACCAGAATACCCAGAACGGAATGGTGGGAATGGTTGGACCAATATGGCGCAACTGTTTTGCCCCGCCATAAATTGAAGAAAATTGAAGAACTGATCGGAAACTTGGAGCATGTGGATGATGTTGCCACGTTAATGGCAACGGCGTCATCGTTATAGACTTGTTTTCAGAGAGAAAAATGACAAGGAGACAATAGATGCAAAGCAGAAATTTTGTACAGGTAATTTATAAATCAATCACTGTTTGGATATGTGCGGGGCTCATCACCATAGCGGGTCTAGGAAAAACCTATGCGGCTGACAGCAAGGCAGAACTCGGCGGGCCCTATACCATCGAATATAATTATACCATTAAATATGGTTACGTGGATGAATGGCTTGATCTGTACAAGAGAAACCATTGGCCGTTGCTTGTGGCAGAACTTGAGCGCGGACATATGCTAGACATCAAGGTTGAAGTCCCCAGAAGCGACCCGTCTCTGGGGCATCGTTGGGACGTCAGAACGACCATTACATGGAAGAATATTCTTTTAGCGAAACATCTTATCGACCGTGATCGTGATGAAATTATCCAACGCCTGTTTCCGAACCAGGAACAATGGAAAAAAGAGGAACAGCGACGCTTTAAGCTCCTGGAAAATATTTCCACAACTGAAACCAGACAACTTGATACGACTGACTGGCCAAAGTGATTGGCCAAGGTCATTGAGTAGCAGAGTGTTTTTCGGAAAATCCTAGAATGAATTAAAAGGGAACAAACAATGCCAATACATCGTGTTTCGAAATATTTTTTGGTTGGGTCAGCAATGATTGGACTTGCGGCTTGTTCGGTGGACTCCGACCCTGCGGATGATAAGAGTGCGTCTTCTCAACAATCAAAGGCAGCGGAAACCAGCGCGCCGGTGAACAACAGCAGTATTTTGCCTGTTGGTCAGGGTGGGGGTGATGCCAGTTTACAGACAACTTTGGGAGAGGCTCCCCCCGAAGGTTCGATGCCATTGGAAATTGAGGTATTGGCATCTGGTTTGTCATTTCCGTGGAGCCTGTCTGTGGTTTCTGAAGACCTGATGCTGGTCACCGAAAGAACGGGACAAATCAGGTTCATCAAGAATGGTAAGCTGGATGATGTGCCTATTTCAGGGGGGCCCACACCATTTACTGGTTTTCATGCGGGCTATCTTGAAATCCTCCCTCATCCTGATTTTGAGAAAAACGGTCAGGTTTATCTGAGTTACGCCCATGGAACTTTGAAAAACAATACGCTTCGAATAGGTCGCGGAAATATCAACGATCATGTTTTGGAGAATTTTGAGGTCATTTATGAAACATTTCCGGCACGTGATGATGAATTACACTATGGCGGTAAAATGACATGGGGGCCGGATGGTAAGCTTTATGTATCGATCGGGGCGGATGATCGGGAAAGGGCCCAGGATGTTTTTTCAAGTGACGGTGCGATCATCAGGTTGAACGCGGATGGTTCAATCCCTTCTGATAATCCGGAATGGTCTGCAGGCCCCGCCCGCCCGGAATTATTCAGCAAAGGCCACAGGAATCCACAAGGATTGGTGTTTGATGATGATACGGGTGCTCTCTTGTCACACGAACATGGCAGCTTTTTAGGGGATGAGCTGAACATCATTCAACCGGGCGGCAATTATGGATGGCCTTTGGCCTCTTTTGGTGTGGAATATAGCGGTGATCAGATTACCCCCTACACCGAAGTGGAAGGAACGATCCAACCAATCCGATATTGGTCTGTTCCCACGGGCGTTTCCGGGATGGCGATTTATCAGGGATCTGAATTTCCCGAGTGGCAAGGGGATATCTTATTTGGCGGATTAAGGGACATGACGCTGCACCGCCTGGATCGTGAGGCTGGCAAGATCGTTGGAGAAGAAGTTTATCTATATGATCGCGCCCGCAAAATCCGGGATGTCAGGGTTGGAAAATCAGGCGCAATCTATGTCGTGACAACGGATGAAAATGGCTCTGATGAGCATAACGGTGAGGTCATTCGAATTACACGAGGCACTGATCAAGAACAATAAGCATTCTATAAAGCGTGTTTTTCCTGAACGTCAATTCAGCATCTTGAGTGTGGGCACTTAAGGTTTTAGGAGATTAAAATGTCGGCATTATATATTTTAGTTATTGGTGTTTTGGGGATGACATTGGGGTGGTTTTTTTATTCAAAATTTATCGCTCATCGAATCTATAAACTGGACCCTGATTTCAAAACGCCCGCTCATGAGTTTAAAGACGGAATCGATTACTCTCCAACAAATAAATATGTTTTGTGGGGGCACCATTTTACATCTGTTGCAGGAGCTGCTCCAATTGTCGGGCCAGCGATCGCTGTTTATTGGGGCTGGCTACCTGCCGTTTTGTGGGTAACCATTGGAACAGTTTTCTTCGCAGGTGTGCATGATTTTGGGGCTTTATGGGCCAGTGTACGCCATAAAGGTAAATCTATGGGTATTGTTGCGGAAGCTGTCATAGGCTCTCGTACCCGGGCATTATTCATGGTGGTTGTTTTTCTGGTTCTCTTAATGGTCAATGCAGTTTTTGGGGTTGTTATTGCCCGATCATTTGTATCCAGCCCGACAGCGGTTTTTCCTGCATGGTCTGCTGTGGTTGTTGCCCTTCTAATCGGTGTATTGCTGAGACGGGGTGTACGCTTGGGATGGTTGACAATAATAGGGGTTGGGGCGCTTTATTTATCAATCTATCTAGGCAGTGAATTTCCCTTAAACCTTCCTTCGGGTATAATTGACTTATCGCCTAATGCTGTCTGGATCATTTTGCTATTCATCTATGCAGCAATTGCTTCTATGCTGCCGGTATGGTTATTGTTACAACCTCGTGATTATATTAACGGTATACAGCTCTTTATTGGTTTAATTCTTTTGTATGGTGGTGCTGTTTTGGTCCTGCCGGATATATCAGCTCCCATGATTAATGCTGTAGCGACTGATGAAGCACCATCCCTGATCCCTTTGTTGTTTGTTACAATTGCTTGCGGTGCAGTCTCAGGATTCCATGGAATTGTTTCGTCAGGCACCACCTCTAAACAACTGGACAAAGAACCTGACGCGCGTTTTGTCGGTTACCTCGGGGCTGTTGGCGAAGGTTCCTTGGCATTGATTACCATTGTCGCTGTAACTTCAACTGCATTTGCCGCCACGCCGGAAGTTTGGCACCATATATATGAAAAATTCGGCAGCGCTGGTGCGGGCAATTTTATTCAAGGTGGGGCCAGCCTTGTGAACATCGGTTGGGGAATACCTTTTGAGCTTGCGTCTACGTTGTTGGCGACCATGGTCGTACTGTTTGCTGCGACAACCATGGATTCAGGTTTACGGCTGCAAAGGTATATTATTCAGGAGTGGGGTGAAATTTATGACCTCAGTATCTTGAAAGGTCATGTTACATCGACATTGTTTGCCGTAATTCTTTGTCTTGCTCTTGCTTTTGGGGCAGGTGGTTTAGATGGATCAGGCGGGCTTGTGATTTGGCCATTATTTGGTTCCACCAATCAAATCTTAGCGGGTCTTACATTGTTAGTTATTACAGTAATGTTGATGAAATTAGGTCGTCCTGTTGTATATACGCTGGTGCCGATGGGGCTGGTGCTGTTTGTTTCGGCATGGGCAGCTTTAATCAAACTATTTGAATGGATAGAAGCAGGAAATTGGGTTCTTGTGGTCATTGATCTGATTATTATATTGGCAGCAATATTAGTCTTGCTGGAAGCTGCAAGTGCGGTTGTCTCTATGTTCAAACAAAAAAAATCTAATTCTGGTTCTTAAACTTAAGCTGCTATTTTTAAATCTGATTCTAAGGGTAGCCAGATCATTTGAGAGACTTTTGCGTGGGATTTAAAAAGAGATTGATATAATAAAAAATTGATTTATCTCGTTGTAAGATAAGCAGTTCCGTGGACGTGACATGCCCCGTTAAAGTGCTCCGTTGTATACCGGAACAAGTCATAAAAAAATTGCTTGAAGTTGAAGTTCTGATCAGTCAGGATAAAACTATTGTATGTTTGATGCTTATGGCAGTGACCTGCTTCCTATAAATCGGACCGTATTTAGTGAGAAAATCCTCATTTATGAGCTTGCCCCCAACTTAGGACCACCCTGAATAAGAAAATCCGGATGTATTGCCCATGTGTAGGCATGCCTAAACAGGGGCGGGGAGCAATTCTACCGGGGCTTTGTTACCGATTGAACTGTGTGGACGGACCTCATTGTAATCCGTTCTCCACGCCTCGCATTTTGATTGTGCCTCTTTTAGGCTCAAAAACCAAGAAGTATTCAGACATTCCGATCTGACTTTGCCATTGAAGCTTTCTATAAACGCATTATCCGTTGGTTTCCCCGGCCTGCTAAAGTCCAGCGTAACACCATTCAGATATGCCCACAGGTCCAGGTCTTTGCTGATAAACTCCGGCCCATTATCAACCCGGATCGTTTTGGGGCAGCCATATTCCCTGGTGACACGCTCCAACGTATCGACCACATCTGCACCCCGATATCGCCTGCGCACATCAATGGCTGGTGAGAAACGGCTGAAGGCATCAACGATGGTCAGAATGCGTATCCTGTCCCCTTCAAACAACTGTCAGACATAAAATCCATCGCCCAAATATCATTTGGATGCTTCGCATCAGTTCGATCCTCACGCAACTTGCCGACACCTTCCGTTTCGGTGACTTGTTCCGCAACGTCAGGCCTTCTTCGCATGACAAAGCCGGTAAAATCGTTTAGCGTTTACCTCCCAACCTTCTCGCTGTAACAGGATATGGATACGACGGTAGCCGTACCGCACGCGGGTTTCAGCGATCTCTCTGATCCGTTTCCTAAGCTGGGCCTGTTCGGGCCGTCTGGACTTGTACGAGTAGCTGGATCGATGAGCCTGCAGAACGCTGCAAGCCCTTCGAATGCTGACCGACCAGACAGCGCACATATCATCAATGATTTCGCGACACCAGGCAGGCCCTAAAGCTTTCGTTTGATGACATCTTGCAACATCACCTTGTCGAGGCTGAGATCAGCAACCAGGCGCTTCAGGTTCTTATTCTCTTCTTCAAGCTGCTTCAGGCGTTTCATCTCGGATGGCATGAAGCCGCCAAACTTCTTGCGCCAACGGTAATAGGTTTGCTGGCTGATACCTGTCTTCCGGCAGACTTCATCAACCGAAGTACCTTCTTCAACTTGACGCAAGATCAGAGCTATCTGGCTGTCCGTAAATTTGCTTCGTTTCATTAAAAATTCTCCTCATAGTCATCAAAGCCTAAATGAGGATTTTCTCACAATGAATAGTCCAATTTATAGGAAGAAGGTCAATCATTCATCTTGTGGACTATTTGTGGCCATAGCTGGTTAGTGAAATAAATTTTCGCCTCCAGGTACGTGTTTTCTGCAAATATTTGTTAGTAGGTAGGTAGTTGCAGTTTTTGACTCGCACGATGTTTTTGTCTGCTTGGAGAGAACAGCTATAAAAATCAATTGGTTAGTAGGGTTCCTGTGGGTGGTCATTATGTGGCTGTATGGGGAAGTAGTAAGCCTGTTCCAAGCAAAATAGTAAGAGGTGATTATGAGAATTAATTTTTGTGTTTGTTTCCTGATTTCAATCTTTTCCGTAGGTTTTGCCAATGCAAAAGATGTGGATGATGCAGCCTTGGTGGCAGATTGGTTGCAACACAATGCAATACCGATTGATACTTTGGATATTGATCGGGGAACGGACGATCTTGCACCTTTAAAAGAAGTGATTGGGGATGCCCGTATCTTTTCCATGGGAGAGTCTACACATGGAACCAGAGAGTTTTATCTCATCAAAAACCGACTGTTTAAGTTTTTGTCCTCTGAACATGGCTTTAATTTGTTTGGTTTGGAGAATAGCTTTGCCAATGCAAGACCTGTCGATGAATATGTGGTTGATGGCAAAGGCGGTGATGATGCACTCTTTAGTCTTGATTGGGATAGCTATCATACCGAAGAGTTTGAAGAGCTGGTTAGCTATATGCGTAAGCATAATAAAGGCAAAAGCGCTGATGAGAAATTGCACTTTTACGGTTTTGACAATGCCCGCCAAAGCTTGGAATTGGAGAGAACCTTCAAATATTTGAGTAAAGTCGATGCTGCAATTGTGTCGGATTACAAGACTGCTTTAATACGTAGTGATGCTGAGCGTTTTCAACTGGATAAGCGCGATGAAAAACGCTTGAAGTTGTATAGTGAATTATTGTCAGAGTTTGACAACAATAAAACGGCTTATGTACAGAAAAGCTCAATTAAAGAATGGTCGATTGCCCGGCAACATGCTGAAATCGCCTATCAGTGGGAGAAAATATACGGTTATGGTCATGCGGTTCCTGTTGAAATGGGTGGGTTTTCCGCTTGGGGGATTGAGGCGAACTTAAAGAAAGGAATGGATAATTTAGATCAAGTTCTAGAGACTTGTGTAAAATGTAATCGGAATTCCATAAGTCAAATATTGCCGTCCTTTAATGGATCATTTCGTGACTTTTTTATCCATTATAGATTTGACTTAACCCCCTCTCAGAGAGATGAGATGGCTTCTTCTGTAGCAAAGACGGTGGAGGCTTTGGCCGCAGCCGAAGATACATGCTTAAAAAAAGTTGATACAAAGCAATATCTGGCAGCGCAAGAGACCCTATCATCCGTTCAAGAACTTCTTAAGCATTACAAAATGGCTGAGAATATTAGGCCTTCTGGCAAGGTGGTTAACATCAGGGATTGGGCAATGGCTGAAAATGTTAAATGGATGCTGGATTACCATGGTGAGGAATCAAAAGCCGCCTTGTTTGCCCACAATGCACATGTATTACGCTCATCTGCCAGAACGGGTTATGGCATGATGGGGGATTTCCTGGAACATGATTTTATGGAAGATCACCTGGCGGTTGGGTTTGTGTTTAACCAGGGGGGCTTCAGCGCCATGAATTGCCGGGATATTCAGTCAACGGGGTGTCCCCGTCAGGAAATTAAGATCGGGCCAGCGCCTAAGGGATTTGTGGGTGAAGTTATGTCCCGTCCGGGAATCTCCATGTATGCGGTCGATATACGGAATATCCCAAATTCCGGTCCTGTATATCGTTGGTTTAATACACCTCAAAAAATGAGAACAATCAGCGGCTCTATTCATTCTGATTTGTTGGATGACAGATATGTGAGCGAGGTCATCCCTTTTGAAGCATTTGATCTGTTGATTTTTGTTGATACTACAAGTGGTATCAAGTTGTTGGAGAGAAAAACCAAAAAATAATTATTTGTTTCCTTGGTGAAATTAATCACCCGGCAACGGTGTTACTTATGGGTTTGAAAAGCTATTGCAGGCAGGGTGGTGTTGAATACGCTGCCCTGTTTTACGTTGTGAGCGTTCTTTCTGAAATTTTTTTGGAATGAGGGTACGTGTTTTGCCGACTAAATTGTTACTTATAGGGTAGCTGCTATTTTTTATTTTGATTTTGAGGGTTAAGTATTTGATTTTTAAAGGAAATAGAAAAATAGAATTTTATGAAGACTGCTATCAGATTTGAATATGATAAACTTAAATTGATCTGCATTGCAGGAGGGTGGCTTATTTAGTCATTTTATGATGGATAATCAAAAAATAGGTAAAGAAAAATCGATCGGGGCATTTTCTACAATAACGCGCGTTTTTGTAGAAAACAGCACCTACCTGCAGAACTTCCTTCGACGTTATTTGCCCAGACAACAGGATATAGAGGATGTTGCACAAGAGGCATATCTGAAAGCCTATTCGGTAGAGCAAATTAAGACAATCGAACACCCGAAGGCCTTCCTTTTTACCATTGCAAAAAACATCGCGATCAACGAGTTGACAAAAAAAACGCATCAGGTGACGCAGTATATTGAAGAATGCAAGTCATTACCGGTGATGGTCAATGCTGAGACTCCCGAAAATGAATTGGATGCCCAACAGACATTGGGTATTCATTGTGAAGCGGTGGCTTCCTTACCGGAACAGTGTAGGCGGGTCTATCTCTTGAGGCGGGTGCACGGCTTAAAACAAAAAGAGATCGCTGAAAGTTTAGGAATATCTGTGCGGGCGGTCCAGAAACACCTGCGTAATGGAACCTTGAAATGCAGCAGGTATATTGATGAAAAGCGAAATTATGAAAATACGGACGATAAAGGTGGAAGTGTGCATACTTTATCAAGAGAGGTAATGGAGTGATGAAAAAAGTTACCGAACTCCCCAATCGACGTCTTATTGAGCAGGAAGCTGTTGAATGGCTAATCAAGCTTGATGCAGATGAGCTACCGACTGAGGAAGAACTTCTGGCCTTAAAAGAGTGGATGGCAATCAGCCCAATACACACCGAAGAACTTGAAAAGCTCGGTGCTTTTTGGAGTGATCTTTCCTTAACGGAGTTAAACATACCTCTGGTGAAACAGAGTATGGCTTCGTTGGCTGATGAGCAGAAATCCTCTAATGGACGGGATAGGCGAAAATTTAATGTATTGGGTGCTAAAGGATGGGCCGTTGCGGCTTGTATCGTGGCCGTTGCAATTGTGATGATTCAGCAAACATTATTGCCTTACTTGGGTGATGATATTGGAAATACAAATGGTCACTATGTGACAGCCATTGGCAAGCAAAGCACGATCCCTCTGGCGGATGGTTCCGAGGTTCGATTGAACACCAACAGCCAGATTAAAGTTGAATATACTGAATCGTATCGGAATATTCATCTGATTCAAGGTGAAGCCCATTTTGAGGTTGCAGAAGATGAAACCAAACCTTTTCGTGTATACGCAGGAGGGGGACGCGTAGAGGCGGTGGGTACGGCATTCACAGTGTATCTGCGGCAAAAAGATGTTGATGTGTTGGTGACGGAAGGAAAGGTGGCGTTAGCAGCTCAAGTACCTGTTTCAGAAGGTATAAAGAATACAGAAATTACGGCTGATCTTGAAGTGGTGGAAGCGGCAGACGGCGGTGGTTCGGCTTATTATCTGACGTTGCCCGCAGAGTCAGTGGGCCTGCTTAAAAAAGGGCAAGGCGCAACAATTCTTTACGCTCAAGACCATAACTCTGATGATAAAAACACAATTCCGGTCGTCAAACCGATGAACAGTATAGATGTTAAGCGTAGAGAAGCCTGGCGAAAAGGATTGCTGATCTTTACCGGAGACTCTCTTGAAGAAGTAGTGCAGGAAGTCAGCAGATATACGGCTATGTCCATCGAAATTGTCGACCCAGAATTAAAGCGTATCCGTATCGGTGGGCAATTCAGGGTCGGTGATCTGAATAGCATGTTTGATGTTTTGGAGGAAAATTTTGATTTAAAGATCATCCGTTCGGATGATAACCGGGTGCTGATTGCAGCATCTCAATAACTGATTCAAAAAAAATTATTTATATGGGTTCGGGTTTTTGATGCGGCTCTGTCTATATAGATGAGACCGCGAGCGAACCTCGATTAATGATCGATAATAGTTGGCGCCTCGTATGGTAAGAAGTAACAAGCGATGGCTTAGGGTTTTATTAGCCGCTGTTTTGCTGTTTGGGTTTGTCCCTGGTGGCATGGCTGACTCTGGCCGGGCGTCAGGTAATCGTGATAAGGCGCATTACGACGTAAGTATCCCTTCACAGGATGCAGCACAGGCGCTTACTAAGCTTGCCGAACAAACAGAAGCGTTGTTCTTATTTCCATACGATATCGCGGAGTCCCGTACAGCAAATGCAGTATCGGGAAACTATACCATCATGGAAGCCCTGGAAATTATGCTCCAGGATTCCGGGCTAGCTGCTGGTCTCTCTGAGAAAGGCGTTATCAAGATTTATCTTGTTGATAACGATAAACCTAAAGATAGGGAGAGGGTAGAAGTGAAACCATCCAAAAAAGGCCTGATAGCTACTTTAATTAGTCTTTTCAGCACAGCAAGTGTATCCGCATTAGCGGCCGAAGAAACCAAACCGGTTGAGCCGACATTATCCATGGACGAGATAATTGTCACGGCGCAGAAAAGAGGGGAGCAGTCACTGGTTGATGTTCCTTTCAGTGTAACGTCGGTTAACGAAGAACAAATTAAGGCTGGTAGCTTTACAGATTTTGATGAGCTGGCGGTCACCATTCCTGGCTTAACTTCGATCAATGCCGATGGTTCGCCAGGCAAGCGCAAATTCCAGATTCGTGGTGTATCTGCTGATGTGGGTGCGCGGGCAACTGTAGGTTATTACTGGGACGAGGTGCCCGTTAATGTGGATTTGTTCACGGCACCGGACGGATCACTGCTTGATGTAAACCGTGTTGAAGTTTTGCGTGGGCCGCAAGGCACCATCTTCGGTGAAAGTTCCATGGGCGGTACCATTCGGATCATCAACAATAAACCTGATCTGTCGGAATTTGGTGGCGAGGTATCTCTGGGCGTTGCTCACACGAAGAATGGTGATGTCTCCTGGAATGCTGGTACGGTTTTGAATGTACCAATTGTAGAAGATAAATTTGGTGTCCGTCTGGCTGCTAAATTTGATGATATTGGCGGGTATATTGATAATCCGCTCACAAGTCGGGACGATGTCAACAGCATCGAAAAGAGCCAGATTCGTTTGAAAACACTTTGGGCACCGACCGAAGAGTTGAATGTTGAATTTACTTATTATCGTGACCGTACTGATTACAAAGGTAGGTCCGTGGTAACGAACCTGGATGATTTTGAGTTTGCTTCTACAGGCGAAGAAAGTGGCCCTAGTGATTTTGATTTATTTGACCTGACCATTGAATATGATCTTGGTTTTGCCAACCTGGTCAGTGCAACCAGCCATATCAAGGGCTCACAAACTCAACCATTTGCGATTGAACAAAATCCGTTT
>Ga0207422_1003751_pt1 | contig 14303 bp, 8 predicted proteins | sample MarCyaLeptolynsp_FD_187757 | JGI IMG/M metagenome (GOLD analysis project Ga0207422, IMG submission 187757) | Marine cyanobacterial communities from Panama - species 1 Leptolyngbya sp. (SPAdes) | ecosystem: Environmental > Aquatic > Marine > Unclassified | place: Panama: Panama City | collected...
CGGTCTTCTTCCCGCACCCGCCCAGGCAGCCCACGATCGCCGCCGCCATCGCCCATCGCTTCTGGCCCCGTTGCATGGCGGGAGTCTACCCGCTGGGCTTAATCCGCCGTCGCAGCCGTCACATCCGATACGGGCCGTCTCCATCCGATGAAGCCAATGTCCGTATCCGTACAACTCGTCCTGACTTCCGCGCTGATGCTGCTCGCGCCGCCGACGGCCAAGCTGCCCACCAAGGGCAAACCGACCGCCAGCCCCGTGAAAAAGCGTGTGCGCCCCGGCTCGAAAACGAGCAAGCGCCGTGGGGTTGCGCGCTCGCGGAAGGGACCGAAGGGAGCGGTGGTGATCGACAAGCAGGGCTTCGTCGACCTGAACAAGATGTCGCCGATGGAACGGCACCTCGCCGAGCGCGGTGGGTTGGACCCCGTCGTTTCGGGTCAGGCCATGCAGGTCCTGCGGGACTACGCCGAGGGCGCCAGCGGACCGATGAAGTCCACGGTGGGTCGCAGCCGAAAGGTTCGCAGCGCGGCGAAGCGCATCGTTGCGCGGATCGACGCGCTGCCGGCCAGCCAGCGGACCAAGGCGCTGGGCGCCGGCGGGGGCAAGGGCAAGGGCAAGGGCGGCAAGCCGAGTGCCTTGTCGCCTTCGGCATATGGACCGGGCCCGGCTCATCTGGGCCTCACTGTCTTCGCCTCGACGCTGCCGGCCGAGGGGATCCCCAAGCCCTCGTCGTACGACGTGCAGCTCGCGGGTCTGTACGCCGGCACGGTCGCGGAAGGCGACGGGACCGACGAGCTCGTGCCGGTCGCCGCGTACATCACCGGTACGAGCAGCGGCTACCATCGGCACGTCGCGCATCTCGGCGGGACCGGGGCCGTTGCTCTCAACGCAGGACAGGTCGCAGACGATCGTGTCGATCTCTATGAAGGCACCTTCGGTGGCGTGCTCGCGAGTGCCGTCTTCGAGGCCGACGGTGATGCACCTGCACTTCGGGCCGAGTTCGAGGCAATGGTCGGGCTCGCCGAATCCCTGGCCCTGCAGGTCGGCGGCAATCAAGATCCGCTCGTCAACATGGCGTGGGCGCTGGACTACTCCGCGGGCTTGCTCGCGCTCTCGGACCCCGAGCACTGGGGGCCGGGCACCGTCATCGCATCTGCGCTCGGCAATCAGGGCGACGTCGGTCTGACCCTGCACGGGTTGTACGCAACCCCGTCCCAGAGCGCGAACGGTGTCGACCACAAGCACGTCCACCACCACCAAGCTGGTGGAGGAAGCTACGACTTCATGTTCGACGTGCCTGCGCCCGAGGTCGCAACGCCCAATGTCCGCGTCACGGTCGACAAGATTCAGGTGATCGAGGGCGTCGATGAGGGCGCCGATCAGGATGACCTTCACCTCAAGGTCTGGATCGGCGACGAGTCCGTTCATCACAAGCTCACGCCGAACAAGGACGTGCACACCTTCGACCGCATCGTGCAGCGCAAGATGGTTTCGACCGAGGTCCCGATCTACGTCGAGCTCACCGACCACAGTCGTCCCAAGAAGGGTTACACGGGCACCCTCTACAACAAGAAGAAATGCGGGGACTGGGGCGACGGCAAGGACTACCTGCCGTGCAAGCTGAAGATCCGCGAGCTCGACGTCTCTCCCGTCGCGAACACCAACTGGGGCGGTGAGGGCCCCAGCGCGGGAAGCATCGTCGTCGACGTCGGGAGTGGTCAGGTCAGTGGCGATGTCTCCGGCAACGTCGCGAACAAGGTCGTGCTGCAGGGCAACCATGGCCACCGCGCCCGCGTCGAGCTGAAGATCGAGATCATCCCGTAGCGGCGCAGGGGATGACGGGCGCGGTGATGTGGGTTATTGTAGGTGCTGCTCGTGTCAGCCCGCCTGCACACTCGCGTTGCCCTCGGCGGCGCTGTTGGTCCTCGTGTCCGCGTGTGACCCGGAGCCCGAGCCTGCTCTCGATCCCGAGTTCGACGACGCGTACGACGTGCTCGCCGACGGCTACGGCGGCGGAGGCAAAGCCGATCTGTTCGAGGATCTCGGCCTCGATCGCTGCTCGCTGTTGGCCCCGCTGGCTTCGCACTTCGACGAGCTGATCAAGGCAGGCTTCTTCGTCGGTGTGTCGGCGAACCGCAGCGTCGGACCGATCACCTACAACAACGGTTACGACATCGTCTTCGATCTGTACCACCACCAGATGACGGTCTCGGCGTACCAGACCGAGGGGCTTCGCACCGGGCTGACGATCGGCGGTGGGGCCTCGGCGTACTTCGGGGCGGCGTTCAACTTTCAGCGCGGTGCGGCGGAGTGGAACGGATACTTCGTGACGACCGAGGCCACGGTCAACGCGGCCGAGATCGTGTTGCCCGTGCTCGCGGCCTTGCCGATCGACATCGAGGCTAGCGTCACCCCCTCGGTCTTCGTCAGTGGCGAGGACCCCGATGGCGACGGCATCCCCACGCCGATCTACCCCGACGGGGTCTACGGGTTCGGGATCGCCTTGGGAGTCGGCGGCTCCCTGTCCTCGGACGTCTTGCCGGTGCCCGCTTTGCCCGACGTCTCGGCAACGCAGGGACTGTGGGCGTTCGATGCGGAGCGCCTGCGGGAAATGTACGATCGCCTCGAGGGCTCGCGTTTGTTCGGCATCAGCCGTCCGCTCGAGGCGAAGCTGCTCGACGCCGAGACCGGCGAGGACTGCCTCGAGCGGGATCCCGACTGGCCCTCGAGCGACGACCCGCCACAGTGCGTGCTGCAGTTCGGCGATCCCAACGACAGCCACCTGCGGCAGGGGCTGTCGACGGCGTTGGCGATCTGCGAGCTGACCGGCGACTGCTCCGTGCCGCTCGCGTGGCCGTTCGCCGGGCTGTCGCTGGCGATCGGCTCGCTGCGCGACGCAGGCGAAGACCTGCAGGCCGAGTGCGGGATTGAGCCAGAGCGCCGCGACGCGGGCTGAGCGGGCCCAGTTTCCGGGCGCCAGCGACGCCGGAGCTCGAGCGTCGAGGCTTGGGCTCAATGTTATCGTCCTCGCCGTGGCCAGCGACGCCGAGCTGCTCGCCCAGTGGGATGCCGGAGACACCGACGCGGGTGAGGCCCTCTTCGCCCGATACTTCGACGCGATCTTTCGCTTCTTTCGCAATAAGGCGCCTGCCCACTGCAGCGAGCTGGTCCAGCGCACGTTTGCCGCGTGCCTCGAGAAGCGGAGTACGTTGCGCGACAAGGCGAGCTTTCGGGCGTTCTTGTACGGCATCGCCCGCTTCGAGCTGCTCCGCCTGCTTCAGCGCAGCGCTCGCGATCGCGAGGTCGACCTCAACGAGACGTCGGTCTTCGATATCGACCCTTCGCCCAGTCGCGTGGCTGCCGAGCGGCAGGAACACCGGCTGCTCGCCGAAGCCTTGCGCCGCATTCCGGTCGACCTGCAGATCGTGACCGAGCTGCACTACTGGGAGGAACTGTCGACGTCGGAGATCGCCGACGTGCTCGATGTTCCGCAGGGAACGGTCAAGAGTCGGCTGCGACGGGCACGCGAGGCGATCGCCACCGCACTCGAGGCGTTGACCACCGACCCGGCGCTGCTGAAGTCGACGACCGCGGGGATGGACACCTGGGTCGCCGACATCAAAGGTCTGCTCGGCGACGGTTGAATCGGTCAGCGGGTCGAGTGCTGGGCCAGCCAGGTTTCGACTTCGGCCACGCGCTCGGTGTCGCCGCGCCGCGTCCAGGCGGCCTGGGCTTGTTCCGCGAGCTCGCGTGCTCGCGCACGGTCGCGTCCCTCGCCCGACGGTGCATCCCACAGCGCACCCGCGAGGGCAAAACGGGTCGCGGGGCGCTCCGCTCCGTGCTCGCCATTCGAGCTCAAAGCCATCGCTCGCTCGAGGGTCGCGATCGCCAGCGCGGGCGCACCGGCCTGAAGCTGCGCCCGACCGAGCATCGTGAGCACCGTGTCGAGCATCGGGTCGTCCGGACCCGAGGTCTTCTCGCGCACCCGCAGCGCTTCCTGGAGGGTTGCCACCGAGTCCGCCGGGCGGTCGAGCGCGAGCTGGGTCTCTCCGAGATAGCCCAGTGTGGTCGAACGGTCCGGGTGGTCGGGGCCCACCGTCTCCTCGAGCATTTTGATCGACGCGAGCAGCTCCTTTTCCGAAGCCTCGTAGCGCTGCTGCGCGTGCAGCGTTCGCCCGAGATCGCTGTGCGCGCGGGCGAGCCCGGGACCCTTGTCGCCGAGCGTCTTCTCGAACCTGGCGATCGCCTTGCGGTGCCACGGCTCGGCCTCGACTGGGTTTCCCAGGGCCCGCGTCGAGACGCCGATGTCGTTGGCCACGCGCGCGCACGCGGGATGGTCGGGGCCGTGAAACTTCTCGTTGATCTCTAGGGCGCGCTTCGAGAGCGCCAACGCCTCCTCGAATTCACCGGTGAGCTGGTACGCGATCGCGAGGCTGGCCGTCAGGTTGGCCACGACCGGGTGCTCGGGTCCGCTGGCCTTTTCCTGCAGCTCGATCGCCCGGCGATAGGTCTGCTTGGACTCCTCGAACTCGCCCAGGGAGTATTGCACCGCGCCGAGGTTGGCGAGCGCACTCGCGACGCTGGCGTGCTCGGGACCGAACGTTTCCTCGGCGAGGGTCAAAGCACGGGTCGAGTATTCCTTGGCCTTTTGGTACTCGCCGAGCAAGCCCGACGCGTTGGCGAGGTTGTTGAGCATCGGCGAGAGGCTCGGGTGCTTGGGACCGAGGGTCGCTTCCAGGACCGCGAGAGCCTCGACGAAGTACTCGCGTGCCTCCACGTATTGGCCTTTGGAGCCGTGGAGATTGCCCAGATTGTTCAAGGCCGCCCCGACCCGCGGATGCTTGGGACCAAAAGCACCGCGGTATCTCGCGAGGGCACTGTCGTAGTGCCGCTTGGCTTCGTCCCAGTCCCCTTTGGATCGGCGTACGCTACCGAGGTTGTTGTCCAGCCGTGCGCGTCGGATGCCGGTGGGGTCACCGCTGTGTTCGAGCGCGACTTCGGTGAGCTTGCCCCACGTCAGACCCTCTTCGTGATCGGCCAGCTCGACGCCCGTGTTGTAGACGAGGTTGGTGCCCGCGGCGGCCGCGTCGATCCACGACTTGGCGGCAAGGGCGGTGGTATAGGCCTCGACCCCGAGCTCGCGCGCCTGCTTGAATTCGGAGTTCTTGCTCAGCAGGCCCGACTCGAGTGCGAGGGCTGTGGCCAGGAGTGGAGGCCACCCGATCTCACGGGCAGCGGCGCGAGCCTCGGCGGCGGCACCCAGCGCTTCCTTGACCTTACCCGCGGTGGTCAGGGCGCGAATCCGTGACAGCTCGGTCCGTAGCTCGGAGACGCGCTCCCGCAGATCCTCTGCCGGTGGGTCGGGCATTCCGGCAAGCGCCTCTGTGTCGCCGCAGGCCGCGGCTGGGTCGAGCGAGGCTGCGTTCTGTACGGCACGCGAAACCGTTCTCGGACTGGGCTCGAGCAGGGCTGTGACCAGGGCCTGCATGTCGGTTCGGCGCCGCCCGAGACACCACGTCGCCTTGTCGTGGGTCTGGGCGTCCATCGTGCCGCGTACGTCCCGGGCCAGACACGCTTCGGTCGCTTGTTCCTGCCACTGGGCGGCGCGCTCGTCGAGCCACGGGATGACCCGTTCGGCGACGTCGCTGGCGTACCCGATGTCCAATGAGGCGAAGGCGTCACGCAGCTGCTGACGCTGCGGGTCTGCCCAGACCTCGGCCACGGTCTCTCCCTCGGCTTCGCACGCCGCCACGCGACCGGCTTCGTCGAGCTGTCGAATCCCCGCGACCCCGGCCGCCACAGCCACGATCGCGCCCACGGCAACCATCCGACGGCGGCGGCGTCCTCGGCCTTCGCCATCCCGGAGTGCGGTGAGCAGCTCGCCGATCGTGGGATGACGATCGTTGGGGTTGGGCGACAACCCGCGGAGCACCACCTTGCGCAGCCACTGTGGGAAGTCGCTTCCCGCGGGTGGGTCCTCGATGCGCCCCTCGGTGACCGCCATCATCAGCTGCGCGACGCCCAGCCGCCCGAATGGGCGTGTGCCGTACAGCGCCTCATACAGCGCGACGCAGAAGCCGAACTGGTCGGTACGGGAGGTGACCACCGTCCCCGCGAACTGCTCCGGGGCCATGTACGCCGGCGTCCCCATCATCGCGCCGGTCACGGTCAGCGGGGTACCCAACGCACCCGAGTTGCTCATCTCGAGGCCTTCGACCTCGTCGCCGAGCAAGGGCTGGTGCGGCCTCGGGTCGCCCGATTCGTCATCGTCGGGACGCGCCAGACCGAAGTCCATCACGATGGCCCGTCGGTCTTCGGACAGCATCACGTTGTCCGGCTTGAAGTCGCGGTGCACCAGGCCGGCAGCGTGGGCGGCGGCGAGGCCCTCGCCCGCAGCCTCGAAGATGGGCAGCACCTCGCGCCACGGTCGAGCCGTTCCCTTGCCGCCGGATCTCATCCAGGTGCGTAGCGTCTCGCCCTCGAGGAATTCCATCGCGACGAAGACCCGATCGGCATGCACGCCCACGTCGTGCACGGTCACCACATTGCGGTGGTTGAGTCGCGCTAGTGCCTGCGCCTCTCGCTGCAGCCGGGCATTGGACGCGATCTCCTTCTTGCCTCGGGTGCGAAGCAGCTTGAGTGCCACCTTGCGGTCGAGCTCGGGGTCGTAGGCGGCGTAGACGACGCCCATCGCCCCGGAGCCGAGCTTCGCGATCACGACGTAGCGCCCGATGAGCGCGCCGACGTCCCACTCGACCTCGGGCTCCTCCAAGGCGACGGGCGTCACCTCCGGAGTGTCGTGGGTTTGTACGGCGTCCGTCAGGGTCCGCGTCGGTCCCGATCGGTCCGGTTCATCCGTGTCCCGCACAAGCCCCGCCATGGCGCTGCGTGAATCGTAGCCCGGATGCGTTCTGCCTGGGGGGCGCCGAACCTTGTTGCTGCTAGCGCGCCACGAGCCGTCCGGCGCGCACTTGGCCCACGATGCGCGGGCGCCCGGGCGCGAGGCGAACCACCGCCCCGTTGAAGGGGACCACAGCCCGCGGCACGCCGGCCTCGCGGGCGAGCTCGGCGTGCGCCCGCATGTGCGCCTCTTCGCCGTGCACGGGGACGGCCACCGCGGGGCGGGTCCAGTCGTAGAGCTCGCGCAGCTCGTCCCGCTTGGGGTGCCCCGACACGTGCACGAACGCTTCGCGCTCCGAGACGACCTCCGTGCCCAGACGCCGCAGCCGATGGTGCAGATCCTCGATCGGCGCTTCGTTGCCGGGGATGATCTTGCTGCTGAAGACGACCGCGTCGCCGCGCTCGAGGATCACGTCCGGATGCTCCCCGACGGCAATGCGGCTCAACGCGGCGCGAGGCTCGGCCTGGGTCCCCGTGCAGATCAGAAACGTCTTGCTCGGGGGCAGGTAGCCGAAGTCGCGCGAGTCGACCTCGGCCTCGAAGGTGTCGAGGTACCCGGTGGCACGCGCCGCGGACACCATCGAACGAATCGAGCGCCCGAGGATCACGGGGTGGCGGTCGAGACTGCGGGCGATGTTCACCAGCGTCTGGATGCGCGCGAGGTTGCTCGAAAAACACCCGGTGGCAATACGTCCGCGGAACCGATCGAACACCTGGGGAAGCTCGGCGCGCAGACTGCCCTCCGAGGTGCTGTGGCCCTCCGACAGCGCGTTGGTCGAGTCCCCCACCACGGCCAGTAGCCCCTTTTCTCCCCACGCCCGCAGGCGTTCCGCTTCCGTCACGCCGCCCAAGCACGGGTTTGGATCGAACTTGAAGTCGCCAGTGTGCAGCACCGAACCCAGCGGCGTGGTCACGACCACTGCGTTGGACTCCACCGTCGAGTGCGTGACGCCGACGAACGTCAGCTCGAACGGGCCGACGGTCTGTTGCCCGCCCGTCGGAACCTCCACCAGCTCGACGTCGCCGAGTAGCCCGGCGTTCTCGAGGCGTGGGCGCAGCACCGCCGCCGAGAAGGGCGTGGCGTACACGGGGCATCGCAAGCGCGGCCACAGATCCACCACCGCCCCGATGTGGTCCATGTGCGCGTGGGTGATGACGATGCCGTCGAGGGCGTCCCGTCGCTGCTCGATGAAGGCGGGATCGGGCATCACGACGCGCGTCGACCGGGCCGTGCGCGTGAACCCGACCCCACAGTCGAGCATGAGCCAGCGGCCGTCGTGACCGTAGAGGTTGAGGTTCATCCCGATCTCGCCGGAACCGCCGAGCGGGACGAAGAGCAGCTCGTTCTTCGGGGTGACCACTAACGACGCCGCCGGGTCCCGCAGAGCGTCAACAGGGCGAAGGCGAGTGTCGCGGGGGCGCCTCCGCTCGACCGGCAGCCACATCCGCTTGCCGTGTCATCGGCACCGTCGGCTGCACCTGAGCCGGAGGTGCCCGTTCCTTCGTCGTCGCCACCATCGTTCGCACCGTCGGCGGCGTCGTCTCCTCCGGGGCTGCCGTCGTCTTCGACGCCGTCGTCGGCACCGTCGTCTCCGTCCGGCGAGGCATCGTCCGCTCCGTCGCCGGATCCGTCGTCACCGCTGTCGCTGCCGCCGTCGTCGCCCCCACCGGGTGCTCCCCCAATGGGCTCGGTCGAGATGACGAGGTTGTCGTACCAGATCTGCCGAGTCGCGGAGACGGAGCGGTAGTAGTTCCAGAAGATGGCGTGATTGAGCAGGAGCTCATCGGTGTCGCGCCAACGGATCCCGGTGTGCTCGGAGGCGAGCTCGCCATCGATCCACAGCGCCATCTCGCCATCCGCCACCCCGGGCGTGTTGGCGGCGACCATGGTTTCGATCTCGTACCAGGTGTCCTGCTGCATCGAGACCGCGGCGCCCTGGTTGATGTCGAACCAGTTGCCCCAACAGCACTCGAGTCCGTTGTCGCACGGGAGCCCCTTGTTCGCGCACCCGTCACAGATCGCCTGGGGGTCGGCGTAGTTGGAGCAGGAGTCGCCGGGGTCGCAGCTCATCTCGGGGTGGTACGTGTAGAAGAACGGCTCGCCGGGCAGCTCGCCGTCGTTCGCGACGCGGGTGTCGACCGTCGTGCCGCTCAGGCACAGGGTTCCGTTGGGGCGACAGCCGGCGTCGCCGTGGCACGACCACTCGTCCCCGGGCTGGTCGCCGTGCAGCGCATACCAGTGGTGCATCGGCTCGTCCCAGGACGCATCGAAGCGCACGAAGAAGCGCATGTACACGCGCTCTGCCCCGGCGAAGCGGTAGCCGAACTCGGCTTGGGCGTTGTACGGCGGGGTGAAGTCGGCGAGCAGCGAGTAGTTTCCGTCCCACACGGGGGCGCCGGCGTCGGCCGCGACGACAGTGGCCGCCTCCCCCGTGGACAGCATGCCCGCCGTGCCGTCCTCGAAGTCCTCACAGTAGATCACCGCGGGGTTGTTCTCGCAGTACGGCTCGGCTGCGTTTGCAGCCCCCGACACCAGACCCCCCACGGCGACCGCAAACGCACCCGCCCATGCCCGCCTCATGGCTCGATCGTCGCACAGAACGACATCGATTCGGAGGTCGTGATCCGATCCGGTCCCTGCCGCGGCTGTCGTATACGATGAAGCAGCGCACCTCGATGGCCCTGCAGGACGACCCCACCGCTCCAGCGTCGCCGGTCGATCGCGATGCGGCGACGCCAGGTAAGGACCTGGCACAGGAGCACGCCCGCGAATCGGTGCGGACATCACTGTTCGGCAGCGGATCGCAGGTCAAGTGTGGGCGGTTCGAGATCCGTGGGCAGCTCGGCGCTGGCGGCATGGGGGAAGTGTTCGAGGGCTGGGACCCCGATCTGGAGCGGAAGGTGGCGCTCAAGGTGCTCCACGCCGCCCAGAGCGACGACGCGGCGGGTCGAAAGCGGCTGGTCCGTGAGGCTCAGACCCTCGCCCGGCTACGGCATCCGAACGTGGTGGCGGTGTACGAAGTGGGTGAGGACCGCGGGCGGATGTTCGTGGCGATGGAGCTGGTGGAGGGGACGACTCTCCGAGCATGGCTCGAGGCGCGACGAAGCCAGGGCGAGATCGTCGCTGTCTTTCGGCAGGCGGCAGCGGGGCTGCAGGCGGCCCATGACGCGGGGCTGGTGCACCGAGACTTCAAGCCAGACAACGTGATGGTGACTGACCAAGGCGAGGCCCGAGTCGTGGACTTCGGCCTGGCGCGCGCCGGCCTCAGCGAGCGCCCGCCGGAGCAGCTGGGTGTCGAAGAGACCAGCCTGACGGTGACGGGCACGCTGGCGGGGACTCCGGCGTACATGTCCCCCGAGCAGCTCGACGGAAGGACGGCAGGCGCCGCGAGCGATCAGTTCAGCTTCTGCGTGGCGCTGTACACGGCGCTGGACGGCGAGCCACCGTTTGCGGGCAAGACGTTTGGGGCACTGCGAGCCGCGGTGCTGGCGGGGGAGGTGAGGGCGCCGGGGGGCAACATTCCTCCGCGGATCCGAGCCGCGCTGCTGCGGGGACTGCAGACCGCCGCGAGCGATCGTCACGACTCGATGGCTGACCTCTCGCGCGCCCTCGAGCCGACGCCGTCGCGGACACCCTGGTTGGTCGCGGGCCTGGTCGCAGCGACGGTGGCAGGCGCCGGGGTGTACGCGTCGCAGAACGACGTCGCGCCAGCGCAGCCACGACCGGGAGCGACGCTGTGTGTCGACACGGTCGACCTCCCGGCCCAGTGGGACGCGTTCGAGCCCCAGTACGAGGACCTGCTCGAGGGAGTGGACGAGTACGCACGCCAACAGGGACATCGGGCTGGACGAGCCTACGCCTCGGACTGGCAGCTGGCTCGCGCGGAGATCTGCGAAGCCGAGGAACCGCCCGCCCGACAGCTCGAGTGCCTGGATGCGTATCGAGAGCGGTTCGAGGCGATGACGCGGCTGGCGCCCGAGCTGGGGAATGCTCAGCTGCGCCGGGCGTTGGCTTGGGGGCTCGCGACCAACAAGCCCAAGACGTGCACCGAGGCCGAGCCGCTGTTCGTGGCGCACCCCGAGGGTGACTCGCAGGCCCGGCGCGACGTTTGGGATCAGCGCGTCCGGGCCAGTGCCTACATGATCGGTGCCACTCAGCTCGCCGGCGACTACGAGCCGTTGAGGGCCGGCCTCACCGATCCCGTCGCGTCCGTGAGCGCCGAGTTCGCGACGTTTGTCCGGGACGCGCCCGTAGGAGCCGCGCACCTGTGGCTTCCCGAAACCCACGCCTGGCTCGACTCGATCATCGAGCGCGCCGAGGCGGCTGGGGCCCACACTACCGCCGCGCTGGCAGGCTGGAGCCGAATCCGAGCGTCGCTCGGCCTCGGTTTTTCGTTGGATCAGTTCCGCCTGATCGGAAGCCTCGATGCTCGCGTTCGTCGGCTCGACCTCGATCTGTATTTGGGAATCCGGGCGGCCAATGAGCTCATGATCGAGCGGGATCCCACGAAGACGCGACGCCTTCTCGACGAGATCGAACAGCGACTCGCACTTGCCGACTTCGGAACGATCCGGCCGGTTGTCATCGTTCCCGTCATCGGGGCGTGGCTCCGCCTCGGCGCACCAGAGCAGGCCAACGAAGCGGTCGACCGGATGCTCGATGGCTACGGAGCGGACCCGCTGCCGCCGCTCATGCATCGAGGAGCCTTCGCCGTGCTCCCGCGGAACATCGACCAGTTGGTCGCGCAGCGTCGACACGCGATCGCTCGTCACGGCCTCGACGGGACGTCCGCCCCAGCGTTTTTGGCACCCGAGTGGCTCGAGCTCGACCTGGCTTCGCTCTCGCGCGCGGGAGCCGAAGCGATTGTTGCCCGGGCTGAGGAGCTCGAGGACGAGGTGCTGCCCTCTTTGGTCGCCCTCGAGCTGGGAGACTTCGACTCGGCTCGACGACTCGCTCGGGATCTTCCGAGCGAGCACCCGATCCATCTCAGCATCGCGATGGCGATCGATCCGGCGTCGGGGGCTCAGTGGCTTCGCGATCATTCGACGCCGGACGGACAGTTCACGATCGACGTCGCTCGCGGCCTTGCGCTCGAGGCCACCGGCGAGCTGGAACGGGCCCGCGCAGTTCTGGAAGCCGGGGTCTGGAACAAGACGGTCAACCAGCCCACCGATCTATCGACGCTTGCCCAGTTCGCGTTTCCCCTCGCGCGGGTTTTGATGCGCATCGATCCTGACCGATACCGTCCGCGGGCCACAGCGCTCGCCAACGGCGCGCTCGCGGTCTACGAGCGCGGCGGCAGTGACCTGTTCGAGCCTCGTCGTGCGGCGATCCGGGCGTGGCTGGCGGAGCAGTCGCAGGCCATCGAAACCGGCCGATAAAGTTTGGTCGGTCGAACGAAGGTCGAGCTCACTGGTCGGCCGGATCGCTCTGCTCGCCGAACCAGAGCACTGCGTACCCACCGTCGATGCCAGCCCCCACGGCCTTCCACGTGCTGTCGGCCCAAACGCCAGAGTTGGTCATGACCTCGTTGTGACCCGAGCTCGTCTGCCACGCATGCAGTGCTTCGTGGGGCAGCAGCTCAGCCCCCGCCCCGCCGGCGGCGTTCTCGAACCCGGGGCCTGGGTAGTCGGTCAGCTCGCTGGGCTTGTTCCACATGCACTCCGCCTGGGCGTGGTCGGAGGTGTAGCAGCAGCTGCTCCAAGGCCCCGCATCGGACCAACTGTGGAGGTTGCAGCTGCTCGAAGCCGCGGGGTTGTGGTTGGCGAGGTCGGCGACGTGCGCGTCCCCGACGATGCACAGCGACGAGGACGGCGGGATCGCGGCAAGGCCGAGTCCTGCCCGGTACTCGTTGAGGAGATCGATCAGGATGAGTGCGTCCTCGGAGCAGGCGGCACCCGGAGTCGGCGGTGGTCCGCCGTCGTCCATGCCCGCGTCGGCGCCGTCGTCCGTGCCGGCGTCACCGTCGTCCATCCCGTCGTCACCGTCGTCGATGCCGTCGTCGGTGCCATCGTCGGCTGCGTCATCGGTCGGTCGACCGTCTTCGCCGCCCGGGCCGCCATCGTCGGCCGGCACGTCGTCATCGCCGGTGTCGCCCGTCGCTTCCTCGGTGCCGTCGTCATCGGTGTCGCCGCCATCGGCAACGCCCGGTGGAAAGTACGGCACGCCTTGCTGCGATCGGGATTCGCCGCACCCGACCATCACCACCACGCATGCCGCCAGTGCACCCTTCAACTGCGCCCGCCCCACGAGTGAACTGTGGACGGTGCATGTCGCTCGGCAACGGTTGGTTCACGAAAAAGAGCAGCGCCCGCAGCAAGCGTTGCAGCGGCTACACACGCCGCATCCGCACGCGCGGACCCGCCCCGCCAACCCGAACGAACGACGGCTCGAACCGCATCGCGAGCCGGTCCCGCCCACGTCGACAGCCGGCACCGTCGACGTCGCGGGAACCCCCGTCGGCTCCGCGACACGTACTCAGGATCGCCGGGGTCACCCTCGCTGCGGGCGTGCTCAGAGCGTGTGTTCGCATGCGTGATCGTCATGCGGATGGTTGCCACCCCCGACGCGCATCCCTCGCAGAGGTCTCGGCCGAGGCGGTGCTCTCGCCCTGGACGCGCGTGCGAGCGCTACCGGATGATTGCGGCCACCCGGTGACGGACGCTTCAGAGCGCGAGACGATCGACGACCCCAGTGGGCCCCTGCTTCCCGAGGCCGCATTGGGCCTCGGACCGGGCACGAAGATCGGGCGCTACGTGATTCTGGAACGGGCCGGCGCCGGGGGCATGGGGGTGGTGTTCTCCGCCTACGATCCCGAGCTCGATCGCCGAGTCGCGATCAAGTTGCTCGCCCCGGGCCGCGTCGGAGAAGAGTCGCGGGTCCGGCTGCTACGAGAAGCACAGGCCATGGCTCGGCTCAGCCACCCGAATGTGGTGCCCGTCTACGATGCCGGGACGGTCAGTGGCCAAGTGTTCGTCGCGATGGAGTTCGTCGAGGGCGTCACGCTTCGCGCGTGGCTCGACGACGCGCCGCGGCCGTGGGTCGACGTTCTCGACACGATGCGCCGCGCCGCGTTGGGGTTGCAGGCGGCGCACGAAGCTGGCCTCGTGCACCGAGACTTCAAGCCGGACAACGTCATGGTCGCCGACGACGGCCGCGTGCGGGTGATGGACTTCGGCCTGGCCCGCAGCGCGACCTCGACCGACGACCCCGAGTCCGAGCCGGTCGGTCTGGACGAGCTCACCGCCAGCGGCTCCAAAGCGCTGTCGGCTCGCCTGACCAGTCAAGGCGCGATGCTGGGTACGCCGGCGTACATGCCTCCCGAGCAGCTCCGGGGTTTCGATGTCGACGCCCGGTCCGACCAATGGAGCTTCTGCGCCACGTTGTACGAGGCGCTGTACGCCGC
>Ga0207422_1003753_pt1 | contig 14290 bp, 14 predicted proteins | sample MarCyaLeptolynsp_FD_187757 | JGI IMG/M metagenome (GOLD analysis project Ga0207422, IMG submission 187757) | Marine cyanobacterial communities from Panama - species 1 Leptolyngbya sp. (SPAdes) | ecosystem: Environmental > Aquatic > Marine > Unclassified | place: Panama: Panama City | collected...
CATTTAGCGGGGCTTCACGTGTGCCAGACAACGCAACTTTGACACCTTGTTGATGCAGCGCCGTTGCAATGGCTTTGCCCAAACCACCAGAGGCCCCAGTTACAAGAGCTGTTTTTCCTTCAAGATTAAACATGTAAGATCTTTCTATATTTTAAGAATCTAATGATTTGACAAAATTTTCGATGTCTTCAGCGGACTGTAAAGATGTTGCGGCTAGATCGCGGTTGATACGACGGACCATACCGGAAAGGACTTTACCGGCACCGGCTTCCACCAACGTACCAATACCCAGTTCACCCATTTTCAGAACGCTTTCACGCCATCTGACACGACCTGTGACCTGCTGAACCAACAATTCGCGGATACGGTCTGGATCACTCTCAGGATCTGTCGTCACATTGGCGATGACAGGCACCACTGGTGAAGATAAATTCGTCTCTGCCAATGCTGCTGCCATTTCATCGGCGGCAGGTTGCATCAATGGGCAATGGAATGGGGCACTAACAGGTAACAACATGCCGCGTTTAGCACCATGTTCCTTGGCAATCTCAATGGCCCGTTCGATAGCAGCTTTATGACCGCTCAGCACAATTTGACCGTCGGCATTATCATTTGCCGCGGTACAGACCTCGCCCTGGGCCGCTTCGGCAGCCACTTTCTCAGCCGCATCCATATTCAATCCCAAAATCGCCGCCATGGCACCTTCACCAACGGGCACGGCACGCTGCATGGCTTCGCCGCGTAATTTCAACAAACGGGCTGTATCGGCCAGTTCAATGGCTCCTGCGGCGGCCAAAGCTGAATATTCACCCAGCGAGTGCCCCGCAACGTAGGAGGCTACATCGGAAAGTTTTTTACCAAATTCGGCTTCCATTACACGAACAACCGCGACACTGACCGCCATCAGAGCCGGTTGCGCGTTGTGGGTCAGTGTAAGGTCTTCCTGCGGGCCTTCGAACATCAATGCGGAAAGATTTTGTCCCAATGCATCATTGACCTCTTCAAAAACCTGAGCCGCAACAGGCATATTTTCTGCCAATTCCTTGCCCATCCCGACGGTTTGACTGCCTTGTCCCGGGAAAGTGAAAGCATACTTCATATAGTGATTTCCTTATGGTTGGTTCTTTATTTAATTCTGGACTATTTTCTGAATCTCATAACAAGTTGACAGGGTCTGTCAAGAAACTTGGCGAAAAAGCCATATAAAACGGCCTTTTGGCTTGTTTTTCATAAATATTCATGTATATATCGCCCCTTCTGTTGGCCAAACGGCCCGCGGAACAGCGGTTAATGACGTAATGTGGTCGTTTGATATTCGCATCCACCCCGCTGGAATACTTAACTTTTAAGGAACTAAATAAATGCCTTTATATGAACATGTTTATATCGCAAGGCAGGATATCCAACCTCAACAGGTTGATGCGATTACCAATGATTTCACAAAGATTATCACTGACAACGGTGGTAACGTTACGAAAAGTGAATATTGGGGCCTTCGCAATCTTGCTTACCGCATCAAAAAATACAAAAAAGGCCACTATGTGCTTTTGAATATTGATGCCCCCGCAGACACATTGTCTGAACTTGAACGTAACGCCCGCCTTCATGAAGACGTAATTCGTTATATGTCTATCCGTGTTGAAGAACATGAAGAAGGTGAATCCGTTGTACTGCGCTCTAAAGGCCGTGAAGGTCGTGATGACCGTCGCAACGATTTCGGTAAAGACAAACCATTTGCCGGTAAGAAGGATTAATCATGGCTGAAAGAAATTCATCTGAACGTCCAAACACAGGCTCCGGTGGTTTTTCCCGTCGCCCGTTTTTCCGTCGTCGTAAGTCTTGCCCATTCACCGGTGAAAATGCACCGAAGATTGATTACAAAGACGTACGTACTCTGACAAAATATATCTCAGAACGTGGTAAAATCGTTCCAAGTCGTATCACAGCCGTTTCTACCAAGAAACAACGTGAACTGGCCCGCGCCATCAAACGCGCCCGGAACCTTGCCCTTCTGCCATTCGTCGTGAAATAAGGAGACCGGTTATGGAAGTCATTCTACTGGAACGTGTCCAGAAACTTGGTCAAATTGGCGATGTTGTTAACGTGAAGAACGGTTATGCCCGTAACTTCCTGTTGCCACAGAAAAAAGCCCTTCGCGCCACTAAATCAAACATGGCTGTTTTTGAAGCCCAGCGTAAAGAAATCGAAGCCAACAACCTGGCTGCGAAACAGGACGCTGAAGCTGTTGCTGAAAAAATGCAAGGCATTTCAGCTATCCTGATCCGTCAGGCTGGTGATTCAGGTCAGCTGTTTGGTTCTGTATCTTCTCGTGATGTTGTCAGCATTCTGGCTGATCAAGATTTCAAAATTGAACGTAAACAAGTTGTTCTTGACCGTGCGATTAAATTCCTCGGCATTTACGATGTTGAAATTCGCCTGCACCCAGAAGTCAGCGTAACAGCATCCATCAACATTGCCCGTTCTGAGGAAGAAGCTGAAAGCCAGGCTGCTGGTGAAGTTGCTGCTGCGGAAGCTGAAGACGAAGAAATCAGCGTTGAAGATTACTTTGAAAATGTTGAAGACGCCGAAGCAGCTGTAGAAGCTGAAGCAGAAGAAACTGAAGAAGAAGCCTCTAGTGAAGAGGTTGCTGAAGAAGTTTCTGAAGAAGCTGCGGACGACGAAGAAACCAAATCTTAATAAGATTTCTTCACATACAGATTATGGAAAGGCGACTGATCATCAGTCGCCTTTTTTATTGCTTATTTTTGGCTATACTTGTTGATCAATTGTGGACTAATATGACGACCAAATGAGCGATTCACCAGAAACACCAGATAACCTGCACCCCGACGACGATAATGTCATTTCCTACGAAGGAAATTCATTTCGCGAGACCCCTCATAACATTGAGGCGGAACAAGCCCTTTTGGGTGCCATTCTGGTTAATAACGAAGCCATTTCCAAAGTTCAGGATTTCCTGGAGGCCGAACATTTTATGAACCCGGCTCATGGGGACATTTATGGAGCCTGCCGTAAACTGATTGAAAAAGGTCTGGTGGCCACGCCTGTGACCCTGAAACCTTATTTCGAGCAAGAAGAAATGCTCGACGATGTGGGCGGGGCCGCTTATCTGGCGTCCCTCGCCTCGGCTGCCATTTCGATCATCAATGCCGAAGATTATGGTCAGATCATTTATCAGATGGCTTTGAAACGGGAACTGATCCAAATCGGCACGGACATCGTTAATGATGCCTATAGTCATGACCTGGATACCACTGCCGGTGATCAGATCGAACTGGCTGAACGCAAATTATATGGTCTGGCGGAACAAGGATCATCCGAAGGCGGTTTTACCAGTTTCTTAAATGCGGCCCGTGAAGCGATTGAAGTCATTGAAATTGCTAAAAAGAATGAAGGCAAGCTCGCCGGTAAAACAACCGGGTTCCAGTCCATCAACAACCATATTGGTGGTTTGCATAACTCTGACCTGATGATTTTGGCGGGACGTCCGGCGATGGGGAAAACCTCTCTTGCCACGAACATCGCCTTTAACACTGCCAAAGCCTTTAAGGAACAAAAAGCCGCTGGCGTTCCTGACGCAGAAAACAAGGGTGCCGTTGTGGCGTTTTTCTCACTTGAGATGTCTGCGGATCAGCTGGCCACCCGTATTTTGGCAGAACAGGCGCAAATTTCGTCGCAGGATCTACGTAAGGGTAAGTTAAAAGACGACCAGTTCTATAACCTGGCCCGTGCGGCACAGGAACTGGAAGACCTGCCCCTTTACATCGATGACAGTGCCCAATTGACCATTGGTGGTCTGCGTACCCGTGCGCGCCGTCTGCAACGCCAAAAAGGCCTCAGTTTTGTGGTGGTGGATTATCTGCAACTGCTGCGTGGTTCTGGCCGTGGCGGCAAAGGCCCGGAAAACCGGGTACAGGAAATTTCAGAGATCACCCGTGGCCTGAAAGGCCTGGCCAAAGAATTGAATATTCCAGTGCTGGCTCTGTCACAGCTGAGCCGTACTGTGGAATCCCGTGATAACAAACGCCCAATGCTGTCCGACTTGCGTGAATCCGGTTCCATTGAGCAGGATGCGGATATGGTGACCTTTGTGTATCGCCCGGAATACTACCATCAGCAAAATAAACCTGATGAAGGCACGCCGGAATTTGAAATGTGGCTTCAGGAAGCCGAAAAGCTGATGGGTAAAGCCGAATATATCATCGCCAAGCAACGGCATGGTCCCACCGGCACCATCATTCTGGAATTCCATGCGGAAATCACCAAATTCACCGACCCGCCGGTTTCAGATGATTATCTGCCGGAACAGTTTTAGAGAACCAGTTAATCGGAATAATTCATGAATTTTCTTGCTGTTATTGGTCGTGTTTTTTTCAGGTTTCTGCAAACCGCCGGGCATTTGGGCATGTTCTTTGTCACCTCCATTACCCATATGGTCGCCCCACCCTTTTATTTCCGGTCCCTGATACGGCAAATGATCAGCATTGGCTATTATTCCCTGCCAGTCGTTGGACTGACGGCGCTGTTCACTGGCGCTGCACTGGCCCTGAATATTTATGAAGGTGGCTCACGTTTTAATGCGGAACAGGCTCTGCCCAGCATAGTGGTGATCGGTTTGGTGCGCGAACTGGGACCTGTCCTATGCGGCCTGATCCTTGCTGGTCGTGTCAGCGCCGCTATGGCCGCGGAAATCGGTACCATGCGCGTGACGGAACAGATCGATGCGCTTTTCACGCTATCCACCGATCCATATAAATATCTAATCGCACCGCGTATTCTGGCGACAACCATCATGATGCCACTGATGCTGGTGGTGGTGGCAAATGTCATTGGTGTCTTTGGTGGTTTTTTGATTGCCACAGTGAAATTGGGTTTTAGCCCTGGCAGTTACATCACCACAACGGTTAACTTCCTTGAACTCATTGATGTCTATGCCAGCCTGACCAAAGGGGCTGTATTTGGCTTTATCCTTTCTTTGATGGGCTGTTATCATGGCTTTAACAGCCGCGGCGGCGCACAAGGGGTCGGCATTGCTACCACAAACGCCGTAGTGTCGGCCTGTATCCTGATCCTGTTCAGCAATTATATCGTCACGGAGTTGTTTTTTGCATCATGAATGAAACGCCAAAAATCAGCTTTAAGGGATTACATAAACAGTTCGGTGGCAAAACCGTACTGAATGATATGAATCTGGATGTGATGACCGGTGAATCCATGGTGATCATTGGCGGGTCCGGTTCTGGTAAATCCGTGACCATGAAATGTATCTTAGGCCTCATGGACCCTGACCGGGGCAGTATTCTGATCGACGGGGAAGAAACCGTTGGCATGACCGGCAAGAATCGAAAACGCATTCAACGGAAGTTTGGCATGTTGTTTCAGGGGGCAGCCCTGTTTGACAGCCTGCCCGTCTGGGAAAATGTCTCCTTCGGTTTGTTGGCAGAACGCAAAGTTAACCGCAAAGATGCCAAGGAAATTGCGGTCGAGAAACTGCGACGTGTGGGCCTTGGGGCCGATGTGGCCAACTTAAGTCCCGCGGAACTGTCCGGTGGTATGCAAAAGCGTGTAGGCCTGGCCCGGGCCATTGCCAACGAGCCGGAAATTATTTTCTTTGATGAACCTACTACGGGCCTGGACCCGATCATGGCCGATGTGATCAATGACTTGATTGTCGAATGTGTGAAAGATGTGGGGGCAACAGCCCTGACCATCACCCATGACATGGCCAGTGCCCGCAAGATTTCCGATAAAATCGCCATGCTGTATAAAGGCAGCATCATCTGGTCAGGGCCTTGTGATGACATTGACCAAAGCGGCAATCCTTATGTGGATCAATTCATTCATGGCCGTGCGGAAGGCCCCATTGAAATGGAAGTTTTGAAAAGCTGATGGCCAAAGCAAAGAAAACATATGTCTGTCAAAACTGCGGTACCGTTTACAGCAAATGGCAGGGTCAGTGCGAAGGCTGCGGCGAATGGAACAGCATCCTCGAAGAAGCCAATGAAAATGTCCCCGGTGGCCTGGCCAAAGGCGGCACTTTGGGCAAAGGCCGGGTCATTCAACTTGGCCAGCTGACCGGTGAAGAAGCACCGCCGCCGCGCATGATTTCAAACATCAATGAATTTGACCGGGTATGTGGTGGTGGTCTGGTGCCGGGTTCCGCACTGTTGATCGGTGGTGATCCAGGTATTGGAAAATCCACTATCCTGTTACAGGTGATGAGCAAACTGGCGCTGAATAAACATCACACGGTTTACATTTCCGGCGAGGAATCCACCTCTCAGGTACGCATGCGGGCCAAACGGCTTGGGTTGGCAGATGCACCAGTCCTGCTGGGTTCAGAAACCAGTCTTCGGGATATTCTCGCCACGCTGGAAGAAAACAAACCGGAAATCGTGGTGATTGATTCTATCCAGACCATGTTTGCCGATAATGTGGATTCTGCCCCGGGTACTGTGACACAGGTACGGACCTGTGCTCAGGAATTAATCCGTTATGCCAAACGACAAAATGTGGCGGTTCTGTTGGTGGGTCATGTGACCAAAGATGGCCAGATTGCTGGTCCTCGTGTCTTGGAACATATGGTCGATACGGTGCTTTATTTCGAAGGCGACAGAGGTCATCAATTCCGCATTCTGCGTGCCGTTAAAAACCGTTTTGGCGGAACTGACGAAATTGGTGTCTTTGAAATGAGCGATCTGGGCCTACAGGAAGTGGCCAACCCCTCTTCCCTGTTTCTGGGCAATCGGGAAAGCGAAGTGGCTGGATCAGCTGTCTTTGCCGGCATGGAAGGCTCCCGCCCAATGCTGGTGGAAATTCAAGCATTGGTCGCCCCTTCTTCACTGGGTACGCCCCGCAGAGCCGTTGTGGGCTGGGACGGCGGTCGTCTGGCCATGATCATCGCCGTGCTGGATGCCCGCTGTGGGTTAGGTCTTGGTGGCTATGATATTTACCTCAATGTAGCTGGCGGCTTGAAAATCACCGAACCCGGTGCCGATTTGGCGGTCGCCGCCGCATTGGTGTCATCATTGTCCGGTAATGCTTTACCTGAAAAAACGGTTTTGTTCGGTGAAGTCAGCCTGTCCGGTGAAATCAGACCGGTTTCACAGGCAGATGCACGCATGAAAGAATCAGCTAAACTGGGATTCCTGAAGGCCTATATCCCGGCGAACATGAAACAAAAAGGCAAAGACCTTCAAAGGGTTGAATTTGACGAAATTCATAAATTGGTCCATCTTGTGGCCCAAGATGAACCAAAAACAGCGCAAGGATAATTTTAATTATGGAAAGCAGCTTCATTAATCCCTTTGATGCAGGTGTGCTGATTATCTTGATTTTGTCCGGCGTGATATCACTGAGCAAAGGTTTTGTCACAGAAGCGCTGAGTTTGGGTGCCTATGTGGGCGCAATTTTCCTGACTTTACAAGGACATCCCTTTGTTGCCCCTTATGTGCATGATCTAGTGAAACCCGAGCTGATCGCAGATGTTATCACCTATGCCTTGATTGGTATTGTCAGTTTGGCGGCTTTGAAATTCCTCGCTTCTTTTTTAGGGGGTATGGTCAAAGACAGCCATATTGGTGCATTGGACCGGGCAATGGGCGTTTTGTTTGGTTTGGCCCGCGGTATTTTCCTGATCAGCTTTATTTACCTGATCACGACACCGTTTATTTCCAAAAATAACTATCCGGATTGGTATCAGGATGCCAAGTCACGGCCATTGGTGGAATATGGTGCCAGCATGCTCAATGCCATCAATCCTTATAAGGATGACATTGATTTTGACGAGACACGCAAAGATATAGAAGCCCTTGAACGTCTGAAACGTATGGCACCGTCTTTCCCGTCGGGCAGCAAAGACGAAGCGAAATATGACAATAAAAGCCGTGATGAAATGAATGATTTGGCTGAGAAATATTCAAAAGAGTAAAAAAAGGTTCACATATACGGCTGGACACAGTATATCAGCCAAATATAACTCAAATTCCCGAAACGAGTTCTGATGGTATGATGGATAAAACCGCCCCTTCGACGTTAAAAGACCTTGATGGTTTGGACGAAATTTCAACGAATCCCTTTGATGATGACAAGTTAAAAGAAGAATGTGGCGTATTTGGCATTTTTGCCAATGATGATGCTGCGGCCCATACGGTTCTGGGGCTTCACGCTCTTCAACATCGTGGTCAGGAAGCCGCTGGAATTGTCACCTATGACGGCAAACAGTTCCACACCCAAAAACGCATGGGGCATGTGGCTGATAACTTTAATTCCCAACCCATGATCGAATCCCTGCCTGGCAGAAACGCCATCGGGCATGTGCGTTATTCGACAACAGGCGGTTCGGCTTTGCGTAATGTGCAGCCCTTGTTTGCAGACCTGTCCAGTGGTGGTTTTGCAGTGGCCCATAACGGCAACCTCACCAATGCCTGGGCGTTGCGCAAAGTATTGGTGGATAAAGGCGCAATTTTCCAATCTACGATGGATTCGGAAGTTTTGATCCACCTGATCGCTACCAGCACATATTTGTCACTGGCTGATCGCGTAATCGATGCCCTAAGACGTATCGAAGGTGCCTATTCGGTAGTTGCTTTGACCCAGGATAGCCTGGTGGGTGCCCGCGATCCTTTAGGCGTTCGCCCTCTGGTTTTGGGGCAATTAGCAGATGGCTGTTACATTTTTGCCTCTGAAACATGTGCACTGGATATTATTGGCGCTGAATATATTCGCGATGTGGAACCCGGTGAAATCATCACCATCACCAAAGATGGCTTGAAATCTGATAAACCCTTTAACAAAGTCAAAGCCCGTCCCTGTATCTTTGAGCATGTGTATTTCTCCCGTCCCGATAGTGTAACTGACGGCAAGAGTGTCTACACAGTGCGCAAGGATATTGGCAAGGAACTGGCCAAGGAAAGCAGTGTCGATGCCGAAGTGGTGATCCCTGTTCCTGATTCGGGTACACCTGCCGCGATTGGCTTTGCCCAGGAAGCCGGTATTCCGTTCGAATTAGGTATTATCCGCAACCATTATGTTGGGCGAACCTTTATTGAACCATCTGATCAAATTCGTAACCTGGGTGTGAAACTCAAGCACAATGCCAACCAGTGTGAAATCAAAGGCAAACGGGTCATTCTCGTAGATGACAGTATTGTTCGTGGTACCACATCGATCAAAATCGTTGATATGATGCGTCAGGCCGGGGCCAGTGAAGTGCATATGCGCATCGCCAGTCCGCCCACCACAAACAGCTGCTTTTATGGTGTGGACACACCGGAAAAAGACAAGTTATTGGCTTCCCGCATGGATGTCGAAGCCATGGCCGATCATATTGGTGCAGATAGTCTGGCCTTTATCTCCATTGATGGTTTGTACCGTGCCGTGGGGGAAGACAGCCGCGATAATGACACACCACAATATTGTGACGCTTGTTTCACCGGTGATTATCCAACAAAGCTGACCGACCAGGAACTGGGCGAAGATGATCGCCAATATTCCTTCTTAACCGATTAATCGACTGTTTCTTTCATGAGTAAAAAATTCGAAAACAAACTGGCTGTCATTACTGGCGCATCCCGTGGAATTGGTGCTGCTGCTGCCATTACCATGGCCGAAGAGGGTGCAGAAGTGATTCTTGTGGCCCGCACGGTCGGTGCGCTGGAAGAAATGGATGATGTCATCAAGGAAAAAACCGGTCGCGAAGCGCTTCTGGTTCCTTTGGATTTAACGGATTATGATGGTATCGACCGGTTGGGTGGTATTATTGCCGAAAAATGGGGCAAGCTGGATATTCTGGTTGGTAATGCCGGTATTTTGGGACCGATCAGCCCACTGGGTCATATCAAACCCGAAGACTGGCAAAATGTCATGGATGTCAATGTGACCGCCAATTACCGTTTATTGCGGTCGTTTGATGCACTGCTGAGAGCTGCTGATCATGGCCGTGCTGTATTTGTTGGTTCGTCCACTGTTGCCCAGACCCCCCGCCCTTATTGGGGTGCTTATGCGACGTCGAAAGCGGCATTGGATTGTCTGGTTAAAACCTACGCAGCTGAGACAGAAAATACACCTGTGAATGCAAACATTCTCAATCCTGGCCCAATCCGTACCGCCATGCGGTCCCGAGCTGTGCCTGGCGAAGATCCCATGAAGTTGGACACGCCATACGACCTGGCACCCATGTTTATTGACATGTGTGATAAAGGTTTTAATCAGTCAGGTAAGATCTTCAATTACAAAGATTATAAAGCGAATAATAATTCGTTTTAGGAATATCCACTCGTCATTCACCGACTTGATCGGTGAATCCACGCCCTGCCATAAATATGGACCCACTGATCAAGTCAGCGGGTGACGAAATAGGTTTAGGATTTCTTGGCGTAAGGATTATCGCCCTTACGCAGCAGCAACCGAATTGGTACACCGGGCAATTCCATATCCCAGCGTAATTCATTCAGCAAATAACGTTCATAACTACGCGCAACATCTGCCGGGCGATTGACAAAAATCGCAAAGGTTGGCGGACGGGTTTTAACCTGTGTCATGTAACGCATTTTCACACGACGGCCACCGACGGAGGGGGCCGGATGATATTCCGTTGTGGCAAACAGCCATTTGTTCAGCTTCGATGTGCTGATGCGGCGATTCCACATGCGGTAAGCTTCGAATACCTGTGACATCAATTTATCAACACCACGACCTGTCATGGCAGAAATGGGGATCACAGGAATACCTTTGACCTGCGGTAAGGTATGGCCCAGCTTTTCATTGATGTCTTTCATCACTTCCTGACGGTTTTCGATCAGGTCGTATTTATTCAGGGCGATGACCAAAGAGCGACCTTCCTGAACCACCAGACTGGCGATGTTCAGGTCCTGGCGCTCAAAAGGTTGTGTGGCATCAATCATCAACACCACCACTTCGGCAAAGTTTAGTGCTCGGATGGTGTCAGCAACGGACAGTTTTTCCAACTTATCCTGAACCTTGGCCTTACGGCGCAAACCCGCCGTATCAAACATCCGGATTTCACGGGACTTGCCATTAAAGTCCCAATCAAAACTGACACCAATGGAATCACGTGTCAGGCCAGCTTCCGGCCCGGTAATCTGGCGTTCTTCACCAAGTAGCTGATTAACCAGAGTGGATTTGCCCACATTGGGGCGACCCACGATGGCAATTTGCAGCGGCAAACCTGTATCCAGTTCGCTGGCCGCTTCGTCTTCTTCGGAAACTTCGCCTTCGATCGTGATGGATTTGTTTTTGAAGGCATCTTCTGCGCTGTCATCGCCTTCCAAATTCAACTCAAAAACCAGCTTATCAAAAGCTTCGATCAATTCTGCCAGACCTTCGCCATGTTCGGCAGACAACGCAATCGGATCACCCAAGCCCAGAGAATAACTGTCATAAAGACCACTTTCACCGGCGCGGCCTTCGGCTTTATTGGCAATCAGTACAACAGGTTTTTTGCTTTTACGTAGAATGTCACCAAAATGGCTGTCCAGAGGGGTTACCCCTGCCCGCACATCAATCATGAACAGGGAAAAGTCCGCTTCCTGGATGGCTTTTTCGGTTTGGTCGCGCATGCGGGCTGAAAGGCTGGCGCCCTTGCCTTCTTCGAAACCGGCGGTATCAATGACTTTAAAGGAAAAATCACCCAGCCGGCCCATGGCTTCACGGCGATCGCGGGTCACACCGGGGGTATCATCCACCAAAGCAAGACGTTTACCCACTAGTCTGTTAAACAGGGTGGATTTACCCACATTTGGGCGTCCGACAATTGCAATTGTAAAAGCCATGCCGTGTTATTCCATTAAATCTCTTATAAAGACGGGATGCCTAGCGCATCGCGATCAGTTCACCGTCTGTTGTCATGACATACAGTGTTTCATTGGCAACAATCGGCGGCATTTCTGCATCATCCGGCAATTCCAGACCACTGATAAAATCACCGGTATAAGGCGACAATGATACAGCATAACCGTGTGAAGATGTTATCACCAGACGATCGCCCGCCAAGGTTGGACCGTGCCAATGCACAGGCTCTTTACGGGTGCTTGGGTCTTTATAGCGTTCCAGCTGTGTCACCCAACGCACTTTACCATCCCGGCGTGTAAGACAAGCTGCTTGGCCTTCGGGTGTCACTACATAAATGAAATCACCGGCAACCCAGGGTGTATGCTGTGAACCAATATTCTGCTCCCACAGACGCACACCTGTACGAAGATCGATGGAAACCATACGTCCACTATGGCTGATGGCATAAACTTTATTGTCAAAGACCACAGGATGACCATCCACATCACGCAGCGATGCAATAGCATTCAACGTGCCCTGACGGGATACGGTATCAGTCCAAAGCACACGACCATTTTCCACCCGCATGGCAATCACCTCACCGGATGAATATGCGGCAATCACCGTGTTACCCACCACAGCCGGGCTGGCAGCCCCCACAAGGCCTGCCACCTCGGTAATGGCAATCTCATTCCATAAAATGCTGCCGTCTTCGCTGCTTACAGCGTAAATCTGATTATCATGGGTCTGAGCAAACACGCGGCCGTCGGCATATGTTGGGGCGCCGCGCATCGGAATGGCGGTTTCGGTTTGCCAGAGTAATTCACCACTGAAACTTAATGCGGCAATATGACCATAGCCATTGGTGATAAACAGCTTGCCACCACCAACGGTCACACCGCCACCATAGGCCAGTTTACGGGTTTCCAGTTTTTCACGGAATTTCTTGTCCCAGCGTTTTTTGCCGGACCGTTCATCAAAAGCACTGACCTTTGCGTCGGCATCAATGGCATAAATCACGCCATCATGGATCACCGGCATACTCACCAGACTGCGCCGACCATTTGAGCCGTCACCAATATCCAGGTCCCAGACCTTCTGAGGAGAAGATGCCAAAGCCACATGCTGCATAACATGTTGGGCATTTCCGCCCGGCTGTGACCAGTTTTCATTCACATAAGGTTTCGGCAAAGTGACCTGAAGGTTGCTCAACGCCGCATCGGATGTCAGTGATTGTTCAAAAGTCAAAACCGGAATACGAACACCTTCCAGACGACCTGATCGATTGCCTTCATCATCTGAACCACTACAGGCGGCCAAAGCCGCTGTTGCCGCAACCAAGATAACATTCTTAAGAGTATATAATTTATTCAATTTCATATTCCTGATTGCCCTATTCAATCACGCCCATCAGCTGGTTAATCCGCTGTTTGACATTTTCCGGTGCTTCGAGATTTTGTGAAATATCGGTCATCAGCCTTTTGGCTTCTTCGGTATTGCCATTTTTCAAAGCGGACAATGCCAACAGTTCCTGTGCCAGAAACTGCCACGGATTGCCGTTAGCGGTCATCGCTGCCAAACGATCGCTGATTTGATCGTAACTGGCCGTATCCAATGTCAACAATGCCGCCTGAATACCCGCCAGTTCCTTGTAAACTTTATCAGCATCCGATGTGGAAATAAAGTTATCCAGAACCTCAACCGCCGCCTCTGTATTGCCTTTACCCAGTTCGATTTCCGCCAGTTTAAAGGCGGAAAGAATTTCAAATCCTTCAACACCACTTGCGGTCAGTTCATTCAGGGTAACGACCGCGCCAGAATTATCAAAAGTTTTGACCTGCTCCAGAGCTTTGGCGTATTTATCTGCCTGTTCCAGATAAAGGCTTTCGCGATATTTCCCCAGTCCCTGGAAACCAGCCACCAGCAATACAATCAGCACCGCTGCGGCAATGATAAATTTTCCGTATTTTTTCCAAAAATCAGAGAGCTGCTGATTGCGCAGATCTTCATCTACTTCACGGATAAATTCGTTCGACACCCCTGTCTCCTTAGGCTTTACTTATTGGGCAATTTATTCAAGTCGCACAACATAGCCCGACTGGAAAGATATATCAACGGTGAGATGGTGTTATTTCTTCATGGCATAAGTATGTTCAGGGGCTGGAAAACTGCGGTCTTTCACTTCTGCCGCATATTCACCTACCGCCTGATCAATCATTTCACCAATTTCCGCGAAACGTTTGACGAATTTGGCATTGCCCGGGAACATGCCCAGCATGTCATCAATCACCAGAATTTGACCATCACATTGGGCAGATGCCCCAATGCCTATGGTGACAATATCCAATTCATTAGTCAGTTTTACTGCCAGAGGTTCGGCAACGCCTTCCAGCACAACGGCAAAAGCGCCAGCCGCCTGTACTGCTTTGGCATCTTCTATGGCACCTTGCCATTCTGCTTCATCGCGTCCCTGGGTTTT
>Ga0207422_1003754_pt1 | contig 14287 bp, 11 predicted proteins | sample MarCyaLeptolynsp_FD_187757 | JGI IMG/M metagenome (GOLD analysis project Ga0207422, IMG submission 187757) | Marine cyanobacterial communities from Panama - species 1 Leptolyngbya sp. (SPAdes) | ecosystem: Environmental > Aquatic > Marine > Unclassified | place: Panama: Panama City | collected...
ATCCGCGATGACTTTGGCTTACAACGTCGCCTCCCCCGAAGCCGTTGATGAAACCCTGGCCGAGATCACCAAAGCCGGTGGCCGCATCACCAAACCCGCCCAAAAAGCCTTCTGGGGCGGCTACAGCGGCTGCTTCGCCGACCCCGACGGCCACATCTGGGAAGTCGCCCATAATCCTTTTGCCAAACTGGGTAAAAATGGCGAATTTCAGTGGAATGGTGTGGACGAGTGATGGGTATCGCGCTAAAAATAAAGTCAGTTCTTTATAAACACTTCATACCATCCCTGCTCGAGAAAGCATGTCCTGATCGGATACCGAGAACAGGAGAAAACGCAAAAAAGGTAGATTGTTTCACAATAGCTATCGATAAGATGGATGGCGAACCATACATGTTGGTTGAAGGTTTTTGCGATACAAAGTTTAAAGGTCTTATTTGGAGCGGGTCAAAATATGAAAAAGAGGGAACTATTCCTCTAAATGAACTAGATGGGAAATACAAATTACAAATAACCCATTTTAAGGGACCGTCAACAGTATTTTATTATTCAATATGGGATTTGGCGTACAACTACACTACCAAATTACCGTATATTGTACTCTTCTTTGAAAACCACATATTTAACTTTTTTTATAAAAAACGCCCTTTATTTAGTTATAAAAAAATGGAACTTTTACGTTACCTAATTGATGATGATTTAGATAGTAACAAGGAATTAAAATATTCCATAGAATATGAGCCACGTATTATTACAGTGCTGAACCTAATGGGCAAACTGTACTCTAGGAGGTGGTCTACACATCCGCAAAGCCAAAGATCTTATAGAACAATTCAACTCCATCTAGATGCTCTAAAAGCGGAAGGTGCCTTAAAAGAAAATCAAAATGGTTACTATTTAACAGGTGTAGCCCTATCAATTATGGAAAAGTACGAAGAAGAAGAAAGAACACACAAAGGTTCAGTAAGGCTGAATTGGTTTATTCTGGGATTAACGCTTGTAATTGCTTTTTCTGCTACAATTCAAGCTGAAATCATAAAAATACCAACTATAATAAATTTTATAGATTAATGTATTCCCTTTCTTCCTAATACATTTTTCACTCACCCGCGGCTTGTCTTACTTCTTCCATCGCAGCTTCACGTGCCACCCTCGCCTCTTCTTTCAGTTCGTCCAGATCAGCAGTAATATGTTGTTTCCCGCGGCGCTGGGCCCGGTCGATTTGTTCTTGGCATTCGTCGGAGCGGCGCTTTTATTTCGGGGATAGTATCGTGAAAGCTGGAATAGTAACCCAACCCTAGAAAATAACCCCACACAAAAAAGCACGACTGAAGTTAAACCTCAATCGTGCAATGATACGACTGTAAAATTGTCGTTTGGGAACTAGGCCATTTTTCTGCGGCGGCGCATAACCAGTGACAGGCCTACCAAACCAAGGCCCATTAGCCCGATTACACCCGGCTCAGACACCCGTGTTGGATCTGGGGCTGTGCTGGTTCTTTGTCCGTCAAAGCCAACTTCGCGAATTTCAATACGCACCAAAGATGATGCAATCACCAGGTCCGCACGCTCTACGCCAGATACGGTGCTTGAAAAATTGAAAATTTGTTCAGGTTCAAATGCTGGAATTGCCGTAAAGCTTTCGGTGGCTAACAAGCTATCCAGACCATCAAACAGCTCTAGCTGGAAATCCAGGATACCGGCATTGGCAACATTCACATCATTCCACAAAGAGAAACTTGAAATATCGTAAGGCCCTGTAAAATCAAAACGGATCGTACCCGCCAGATTATCTGTGGCAAACCCATTAAACGGACTGATATCGGCGGTAATGCCATCAATGATTTCTTCGATTGGGAAGAGGCCAAAGGGTGCTGGTTCTACAGCAGCAACCATGCTGGTTGTGGCTGTAATTTCAGAATTAGGGATTAAAGCAGCTTGCGCAGAGGGCACTGTAAACAAGCCAAACGTGATGATCGTCAGGACTTTTATCAGTTTTGTCGTCATTTTCATATTTTCCCACTATTTTTATAAATCTCGTTATGGGCGTAATATAAAGCAAAGATTATGCCATACATGTAACTAATTGATACGCAACATATATTAGAAATTCCGCATATGCCAAAATGAATATTCTGTAAGCTTTTCTGACAGTTAGCCGTTATGACTGCTGCTCAGCAAGTGCCGTTCCACGCGCTGTCCAAAAAGCCTTCCGGGGTGGCGACAACGGCTGCTTTGCCGACCCCCAGGGCCACACCTGGGAAGTCGCCCACAATCCTTTTGCCAAACTGGGTAAGAATGGGAAGTTTCTGTGAAATGGGGTGCAAGGGTGATCTTAAAAAATTCAAGCAAAAAATATAGCTTTTATTGTCTAGCCAGTTTGATCATATCTGAAAGAAACAATAAGCTATGAACCGTTTTCCATGAGAATTTTACCGTTAGAGTCCCACTTCTTTAAACTCAATCTCTTGCCATCTTCATACTCACTTTCGAATACCTTCTGACCATCCTCATTCCATTTAATATATAATCCATCAAGCTTGTTTAATTTATAGTATTTTTCGAAAGCTTTTTCCCCATTTTCATGCCACCCTTTTCTTAACCCTTCTTTTTTGTCATTTGAAAAGTTCACAACTGACTGTATTTGACCGTTGGCATGCCAACGTGTCATTTTTCCTTCTAATTTGTCATTTTCAAAAAAGTACTCATAGGACTTTTGGCCATTTTGATGCCATTCTGTTCCTGAGCTGGACCTCAGTCCATTAACGTATTTTTTCTCAGATATTTTTTGGCCATTTTCATACCATTTTGTCATTATTCCATCAGGTTGGCCGTTCACATAACTAACTTCTAATGATTTCTGTCCATTACTATGCCAAGATATATCTAATCCGTCCTTCTCACCGTTTACCAGACTAAATTCTTGATGCTTTTGGCCATTGGGATACCATGATTTAACGAGGCCATCCGCTACTCCATGATTGAAATTAGTTTCCGAAGATTTAATACCGTTTGCGTGCCAAGTAGCCAGCAAACCATGTCGTTTCCCTTTCTGATAATTTTCTTCAATTACCAGTAAATCATCGCGATAATGAGAAATTTTTCCGGAAAAAGGGTCATCTGATTTTTTTTCATATAAAAGTTCATCGTTAAACTCGTAAGGTTTTTCCTCTCCAATTTTATGGATAAGAACCTGTTCAGATGAAACATTATAGAAAATTATGCCAATAATTGTGAATAAGCCAAGTACAGGAAGAAAGGTTTTCAGCATATTACACACCCCCAATTTTATACTCATTGCACTATAAACAAATCATTTATAGGCAACTAATAGAAGAGTAATTTTAACAAATTTTATCTAAGATCGACACTACAATTATAATTGCTAATGTCAAAAATTATATTTCACTCACCTGCAGTTTCTCTTGCTGCCTCCAGCGCCGCTTCACGCGCCGCCCTTGCTTCTTCTTTCAGCTCATCCAGATCAGCAGCAATATGTTGCTTACCGCGGCGCTGAGCCAGGTCAATTTGTTTTTGGCGTTCGGCGGAGCGGCGCTTTTTTTCTTCGGGTACGCTGTCATGACAGCGGGGGCAGCAGACGCCTTTGATATAGTAAGGGGATTTTTTGTCTTCTTCTGTGATGGGCCAGCGGCAGCCGTAGCACTGGTCGTATGAGCCTTCTGCCAGGCCATGTTTGACCGACACACGGTTATCAAAAACAAAACATTCGCCTTCCCAGAGGCTATCCTGTTCGGGTACTTCTTCGAGATATTTTAAAATACCGCCTTCCAGGTGATAGACTTCCCGGTAGCCCAGGTCTTTCAGGTAAGCGGTTGATTTTTCGCAGCGGATACCGCCGGTGCAGAACATGGCCACCTTGGGTTTGTCGAGCGCGTCTTTATGGTCCTCAACCCATTGGGGGAAATCACGGAAATTGGTGGTTTCCGGGTCCACGGCGCCTTTAAAGGTGCCGATACCCACTTCATAATCATTGCGGGTGTCGACGACCACCACATCGGGATCGCTGATCAGGTCGTTCCAGTCCTGTGGTTTCACATAGGTGCCAACGATCTGGTTCGGATCGGTACCGGGCACACCCATGGTGACGATTTCTTTTTTCAGACGCACTTTCATGCGCAGGAACGGCATTTCTTCCGCCCAACTTTCTTTATGGATCAGGTCACTGAATTCTGGCTTGTCATGCAGGAAGGCCAGCAGGTTACGGATACCGGCCTCTGGCCCAGCCACAGTACCATTAATGCCTTCTGAGGCCAGCAGCAAGGTGCCTTTGACGCCATTTTCATTACAGACATCCAACAAGGGTTGCTGCAGTTCTTCAAACACCGGCAATTTCACAAATTTATAAAGGGCTGCCACCAGAAAGTTGGTCATACCACACGCCTTTTTTTATCAATCATTCTCTTGATCAGGCGTGTACTCCTTTTAGGCCATAAAATCAAGTTCACACATCAAGCTGGGCTTGCTCACCTTAAACCGCTCATCACTATTCCATCAGCCTGCCGTAAGCATTGGAGCATATAGATTAAACACCACATATCCTAATTAACAATAAGTTGATCGCAAATATAGAGAAAATTGACATCACGGATTGTATTATGCAGGATTGAAATAAAGCTGATAAACGTCAGTCACCGGAGAATTTTATGATCAGAATATTTATCAACTTCCTTGTCATTTCATTTATGGTCACCAGTACGGCCAATGCGCAAGCCATCAGGCAGACCAAAGGAGATTTTGAAGACAAGTTTCGTCAACTCGACGAAGCCCTGCCCACCGCCAACAGTTACCGTACAGCTGGCGGTGAACCCGGGCATGAATACTGGCAGCAAAAAGTAGATTACAAAATTGATGTGACGCTGGACGAGGAAAAACGGCGCATTACGGCAAGTGAAGTCATCACCTACACCAATAATTCTCCGGATACTTTGAAATTTTTATGGTTGCAGCTGGATCAAAATCGGTTCCGCAGCGACAGCATGTCTGAAGTCGCAACCAACTTTGGCGGGCCTGGCAGGCGGGGGCATGAAGTCCGCGCCCCGGGTAAAAAACCCGCAGGCCTGAGCCTGTCTGAATTGCGCAGAAATCAATTTATGGATGATTATGTGCTGGGTTATGACATCCAGTCTGTTACCGACAGCGACGGAGAAGACCTGAAACATACCATCGTTGGCACCCTGATGCGTATTGATCTGACCGGCCCGTTAAAACCTGGCAGCAAAACCCAGTTCAAAATTGACTGGGCTTTTAACATTGTCGAAGAAAATACCGTTGCTGCCCGCAGCGGATATGAACATTTCCCTGATGACCCCCGAAAAGGCGGTAATGATATTTTCCAACTGGCCCAATGGTTCCCACGTCTGGCGGCTTATACCGATTATGAAGCATGGACCAATAAAGAATTTCTCGGCCGTGGCGAATTCACATTGGAATTCGGCGATTATGACGTATCGATCACCGTTCCGGCGGACCATATTGTTGCCTCGACCGGTGAACTGGTTAACCCCCGCTCAGTGCTGACCAAAACACAGCGCGAGCGTTTGGAGAAAGCCAAAGACGCCAAACGTCCGGTCTTTATCGTGACCGAAGAAGAGGCTTTGGAAAACGAAAAAGAAGCCACCACAGAACAAAAAACATGGCGTTTTGAAGCGGAAAATGTCCGCGATTTTGCCTGGGCATCGTCACGTAAATTCATGTGGGATGCCAAAGGATATGAACAGGGTGGTGATGTACAGCCATTTGTCATGGCCATGTCTTATTATCCCAAAGAAGGCGGCGATTTATGGAAAAAATATTCCACGGAATCCGTGATCCATACCATGGAAGTCTACAGCCGTTTTACCTTTGATTATCCTTACCCCACTTCCCTGTCGGTCAACGGCCCGACAGGGGGCATGGAATATCCCATGATCACCTTTAACGGCCCACGCACCACGTTACAGGATGACGGCAGCCGCACATACAGCATGGCTGAAAAACGCTATCTGATTGGTGTGATCATTCACGAAGTTGGCCATAATTATTTCCCGATGATTGTCAATTCAGATGAACGCCAGTGGACCTGGATTGATGAAGGTATCAACAGTTATCTGGACGGGGTTGCCGGTCGTGAATGGGATCCGGATATCCCCTGGGGTGTGGAACCAAAAGACATTGTGGGTTACATGAAATCCAGCCCACAAGTGCCCATCATGACCCAATCGGACAGCATTTTGCGTATTGGGCCAAATGCCTATACCAAACCTGCGGCGGCGCTGAATATCCTGCGGGAAACCATTATGGGCCCGGAATTATTCGACTTTGCCTTTAAGGAATTTTCCAATCGTTGGAAATTCAAACGTCCTACACCGGCCGACTTTTTCAGAACCATGGAAGAAGCCTCCGGTGTTGATCTGGACTGGTTCTGGCGCGGGTGGTTCTATACAACGGACCATGTGGATATCTCCATCGATAAAGTCTACCAACTCAGACTGGATACCCATGATCCGGATATCGACTTTGACCGCAGACGCCTGGAAGCAAAAGATCATCCGCCGTCAGTCTTCGTTGAACGTTTCCGGGATGCTGGCGGCAAAACCTGGGTAGAACGCAACCCGGATGTCAAAGATTTTTATGATGACAATGATATCTACACCGTCACCAACAAAGACCGGAACAGTTATCAGAGCTTCCTGAAAGGCTTAAAACCCTGGGAACGAAAAGTTCTGGACCGGGCCATCAAAGAAGACAAAAATTATTATGTCATGGAATTTTCCAACAAGGGTGGTTTGGTGATGCCGATTATCCTTGGCCTGACATATGAGGACGGCACAACCGAACGTCAGTATATCCCGGCAGAAATCTGGCGCCGGACACCAAAAATGGTGCGTAAGCTGATCATCACGGACAAAGACAAGGAATTAAAGGAAATCGTCGTTGACCCCAGATGGGAGACCGCCGATGTGGATGTTGAAAATAATCATTATCCACGCCGTATTATCCCAAGCCGCATCGAATCCTTTAAAGACAGAAAAAGAACAGGTTTTGTCAACAAAGACCTGATGCATGACAGCACCACAAAATTGAAGTCTGATGAAGACGATAAAAAAGAAAAGAAGAAAACCAAAAATAAGGATTCTAAATGAAGCGTTTTCTGACATTAATCCTATTGATAGGGGCCATCACGGCCCCTACTTTTTATACTGCTGCATTGGCGCATACCCAGCGGACAGCCATTACCACAGTGCTTTTCAACAGTCGCACCAGCAATCTGGAAGTCGCACACAGATTTCATCTGCATGATGCGGAACATGCGGTAAAACAAATCTTTGGCAAAAGCGCCGATATCATTGGTTCCGACGAAACCCGACAGAAATTCTCTGCTTATGTGGCTGAGCGTTTTCATATTCTGACTGATGAAAGTAACACCGAAATTCCTCTGGAATTTGTCGGGTATGAGATTGTCGGCAAATTCATCTGGGTTTATCAGGAAACGCCAGCCCCCCAAACCACATCCCTGACCATCGCCCATAACGCCCTGCGGGATTTATGGCCCGATCAGATCAACACCGTCAATGTGGAAGGCGCATTCGGTGTAAAATCAGCCTTGTTCGATGGGGCCACGGAAGTGGCCAGGATTCAACTCAAACCTTAACCAAATTCGCAATAAACGGAAGTGGATAAAGCAACACTGTAAGCTACCTGACGTAAGGAGCAATTTCATATAATGCGAAGAGTTGTTTTTCAGGGTCCCAATCAGGCGGGCACAAGTTTTTCCTTCCCAGCCATTCCCTGTTCCATCTTTTGCGGTAACTTTTAACAGAATGGAATATGGTAATTTTTGCTTGGGCACTGACCAGAGGATGATCATCAAATCCTGGTTCCCATAAACAACAGGGACAAATCGCCATGCCAATCATGCCGCCAAACTCGTCAGAATATGTCGGCCTACTGGAAAAACCTTCAAACCCGCAAACCGGGCAGAGATATTGTCCTTCAGCATTCTGAATATTAAATTTACTCGCTTCTATCGTTACCATATTTATCCGAGACGCCCCCTTATCTGCAGGCAACATTTAATCATAACTATTAAGGGAAACCATAGTTTAGAAAGTGTAATCATACCACCCTTTCCATTGGTTTTTAGAGGCATGATTAGCTTCATTTGGATATGACCTGAAAAAGACGACTGGTTTATTTCAATACCTGCATATCCCTCATAATATAATATTGATAATTACTTGCAAAAATAATTCTGCGCAATTATAAAAATGAGAATCATTATCAATATTATATTATAAGGTATAATCACATGCGCAAAGTATGGCTCTACGGAGGGGTAAGTTTATTCGCGTTGTCCGCATCAGGAGCGTTTTTTCCTGCACACGCAAGGGTGGAAGTCGCGGCAGATGCTGACATCCAGGAAGTTATTATCACAGGACAAAAGATTGAAAAATCACTAAAGGATGTAGCGGCCTCTATATCTGTTACAACTGGTGCAGAGATCGAACGTGAACCCATCGCTGATCTCAATGACCTGATCCTGCGGGTGCCGAATGTCACATCATCCTTTGGCCAACAAGGTTTTGCCATCCGCGGTGTAGACCAACGTGGTATTGGTGGTAATGGCCTGACATTGACCGTCTATGTTGATGATGCACCCCTTGGAAATCAAACAACGTTTTTTGGACCTTTGGGATCCTGGGATTTGGGCCAGGTAGAAGTCTACAGGGGACCACAATCAACTAATTTTGGGCGTAATTCCCTGGCCGGTGCAATCTATGTGCGCACACAAGACCCGACGTTTGAATTATCTGGCAAAGCCCGGGCAGAATTTGGTAATAACGGCATATTCCATGGTGCAGCCGCCCTGAACGTCCCTGTTGTCGATGATATATTCGCAATCCGAGCCAGCGGAGAATACCGTGAAAAAGATGGTTTTATCTTTAACACGTTTTTGGATACGGAGGCTGATGCGCATGAATATAAATCTGGACGTATCAAATTATTGTTCCAGGCTTCCGACAAACTTAAGATCATTTCCACATCAAGCTATACAGAAAACTTCGGTGGTGAAGATGGCGTTTCCCCTTTCAGTGGTGGAAATATTGGGGATGTTATTGAAGCCAGGGATATTGTTCGTGAAGTAGCCTATGATACCCCTGGTCGTGAAGGAACAGAGTCTTTCATTCAATCCTTTAGCTTGGATTTCGAGATCAATGAAACATTTAGTTTCAAATCAATCACGACCTATATGGAAACAGATTACGTACGTCAGGAAGATTTTGATACGACCTTTATTCTGGACGGCGACAATAACCTGGTTCCAGGCCCCGCTCTTGACCGCACAGGTAATGATGATGCATTTACGCAGGAATTACGCCTTACGGTGTCAACAGATGATCTGAATCTTGTCGTTGGTGCATATTATGCCGATATTAAGGACGGTTTTGTGGATAGTTTTGTGGTGCCTGCTTCAATCCTGAATCCGCTGTTACCACCATCTCTGTCAATTTCACGGACTGGTACAAGATTTGGGGAAACTGAAAATTACGCGCTTTATGCCGATGGTGAATATAGCATCACCGATGATATCGATATCTTGTTTGGTATCAGATACGACGATGAAAAGCTGGCTAGTGGCCAGGATACAGATACCCGTTTTGTGCCGGGCATTCCTCCGGGTCTTGAACCTCTCCTCGGACCATTAGAAGGGGTGATATCAGAAGAGACCGATGCCGAATATGACGCTTTTCTGCCAAAAATCGGCATCCGCTGGACACCCACGGATGATATTGTATTGTCCTTTGTCGCGCAAAAAGCATATCGGGCTGGCGGTGCGGAAGTTAACTTTGTTGACAATTCAATCCAGCAATACGACCCGGAATATTTGTGGAACTATGAAATTTCCATGCGATCAACATGGCTGGATGGCAAGCTGCAATTGAACGCTAATATTTATTATTCCGATTGGAGCAACCAGCAGGTCTTTATTCCGCTGCCACCACCGCTGCAAAATTTCTCTGAAACCGTGAATGCAGGGGAATCTGAATTGTATGGTTTTGAAGCCGACTTCACTTATTTCATTGATAACGAATGGTCCGTCTATGGAGCCATAGGTATTGCTTCCGCCGAATTGGTTGACTTTCAAAATGGTGCGTTTGATCCTGATTTGCCGGAGTCACCGGAAAATCAGGCAAACTTTGGTGGTAATAGCTTCCCATATGCACCAAAGGCGTCCTTTAATCTTGGGCTAGACTACCGTAATGAAGAAGGCTTCTTTGGCGGTGTAGATATCTCTCACCAGTCCTCCAATTACAATGACAATGAAAATTTCGAAGAGAACCTGACACCATCCAGAACACTGGTAAATGCGCGTATCGGATACGTCATAAACGAGAATATTGAGATATCAGGATATGCAAAAAATATTTTTGATGTTGATTATTATTCCTTCCTGAACCGTCGAGGAGGGTTTGCCCGCCTGGGAGATAAAGCTACCTATGCCGTTCGTCTGGACTTAAAAATCTAGGGATAAGACGATGGTTCTTGCGATATTTTCTATATGCATATTGTATCTCGCCTGTTTTGGGTTTTATCATTCCAATACAACACGAACGCATTTCGCCGCACTGAAAACATCGCAAGTAAATAGAAAAAAACTAAGATGGGGGAGCTGGCTATTGCTGGCTCTTTCTCTATATTTATGTTCTTTCATTCAAGGTTGGGCAAGGGGTATTCCCCTGTGGATATGTTTATTGTTCCTTTGCGGTTTTGCGAGTCTCTTCATTACCGCTATGGCGCCTAAAAAACATATCGCCAGCGCAAAATATGTCAGTGTTATTGGCATATTATCACTGATCACATTATTTGTCTCTGGAGCCAATTAATGTCTTATGTAATTTCAGGACTGCTCTTAACAGCGATTGGCTTCTGGACCTGGAAAAGCCCCCGGGTCACAGGGGTGATGATTTGGTCACTGATTGCCACCACTATATGTCTTGCAGCACTCATGATCATATTGCCGTTCGATTTAAAACAGTTTGCCCTGTGGCTTACTATTATTGTGCCTGTTGTTTGGGTTGGCCTGCAATTTTGGTGTTATTGGGATAACCATGCCTGGCGCCCCACTATCTTTATGATTTTTCTGAGCCTGATCAGCCTGATTATCATATTTTCATCTGACCCGATTATCTAACCAACTGAAAGGAATAGCCTCATGGAAAAAGCCCGCTATTTGCGCATTTATGATCTGCATTCCTGGACTGGTGCTGTTCTGGGTTTATTGATTTTTGCGGTATGTTTTACTGGTTGTATTGCCTTATTTCACCAGGAACTGTTGACCTGGGAAGATCCCGCGAAACGTCTGACTGTTGGTGAGGAACTTGCCCCCATAGATACAACCTTTAAATCTTGGATTAGGGAAGAAGCCAGTGAGAATGAAATTGAATTCCTGCGTCTTGATTATCCAACAATATATTCGCCCTATTATTCAGCAATGCTGCAGTATCACGATGAAGATGACAATCACGTATCTGTTGAACAGAGATGGAATGCCTCTACTGGCGAGCCTATCGCACATCGTGGCGAAGGATTAACATCCTGGCTCTTGGATTTTCACCGTGATTTGATGTGGCCAGATGCCCTCGGCGGACGTCAAGTTGGCAGGTCGCTTGTTGGAATCGTCGGCATTATTACAATACTATCAATCATATCAGGGGTTTTGGCCCATAAAAAACTATTCAAAGAGATGTTCACGCTTCGCTATACGCGATCTGTCCGTCTAAAATGGCAAGATACCCATAATATTCTGGGTATCTGGGGGTTTCCTTTCTCTTTGATAATTTCCTTCACTGGTGCTTTTCTTGGTGTGGTTGCGCTTTTGGCTCCTGTCGTGGCCTTTCTTGCGTTCAAGGGCGATCAGGAAGCCCTTATCGACGCCGTTCTCGGCGCGCCTGTTGAACCTACTGGCGTAATTTCAGAGATGTATTCCGTCGATCAGGCTTTTGAGTACAAAGAACCCAACAGTGGGTATCATCCAAGCTGGTTAACTATCACCAACTGGGGCGATGAAACGGCATTTTTTGACATATATTATACTGCTGACAGAGAACTCAGATCCGTAGACAGTATCAGAATTAGTGGCGTTGACGGACACATCATGGCCAACCAGTTTGATGATTTGACAACCTCCAACCATGTTATTAATGCAATGTCGCCATTGCATTATGGTACCTTTGGAGGCATTGCTCTCAAATATCTGTATTTCATTCTGGGATTGGCCATGACTGTAATGTCAGGTCTGGGGTTAATGATGTGGATCGAGCGTCGTCTTTATGGAGGCGCAGGAGATGGCAATCTTCAAAGATACCAAAGATATAGTAATCTGTTCACTGGTGGCATGATGGGACTTCCACTGGCAAGCGTTTTACTGTTTTACCATGATAAACTGTATACAGGTGCAGAACATGACCGCCTTTTCTGGACAGGGCTTACTTATTTCATTTTCTGGCTGGCAGGTATTATCTATCCCTTTTTCCGCCGAAACAATTATAAATCAACCAAAGATATGATGGCCTTGATAGCGCTCTTGCTCCTCGGCATACCTTTTCTGAATGTCATCACGACTGGTGGCAGCCTTTCCGGACCAATGACCTCTGCAACCTATGTGGACCTGACCTGTCTTTTGCTCGCAGCCTTGACCTTTCTTGTTACATACCGCTTACCCACTAAGCGAAAGTCACGTGAACAAAAAAAGGCACAGCCCGAAATGGTTCCAGAGCCAGTTGAATAAACCTTAAGCTTGATTAAAGCTACTAAAGGTTACCCCCTACTTAAGACATTTTATTTTGATGTGGTGACCCCGACTGGATTCGAACCAGTGGCCTACAGATTAGGAATCTGTCGCTCTATCCTGCTGAGCTACGGGGCCTCATTTGATAATGATCTTGGTTTTAGTCCTTGTGTATGATTTTGACAATACGATTGTATAGGACATTGGATGTAAGGGTTGTGTTTTTGCCACTTGTATTAACAAACTGGATAATCACCGCGTCGATATCCTGATGATATCTTGCGATGCTGTAATAACCGGGCAACAGCCCCGTATGTTCATATTCGTAAACCGAAGAATATATGGCCTGTTTTTCATCATTAAACAACGAGCCGTCGTTTAAAGCCCTAAGGAAAATACCAACATCTTCGGCCGTGGCAATCATCGAACCGCCCGGGTTAACATGATCATTGCTTTTGATATCAGGTTCATACCCAACAAAATAACCACTCATCACTTGATCGAGGTCCACCTCGCTCTGCGAACCATAGGTATTCTGAAGTCCAAGGGGCATCAATATTTCCTGCCGGATATATTGGTGGTGGTTGTATCCTAACACCTGATCCAAAATCTCCCCGATTAATAGATAATTGGTGTTGGAATAACTATATTTTAAATCCGGTTCAAATTCAGCCGGTTTATCCAATACCAAGGCCAGTGTTTCCTGATTATTTTTGGGCAGGTCAGCCCAGGGGTATTCAGGTTGATCGGTGAAATTAGGAATACCACTGCGATGTTGCAGCATCATACGCAGGGTGATTTTTTCGGCATTCTCAATCCTGCCAACCAATTCCGGCATATGATCAGCCAGTGTATCCTCCAGCGATAATTTTTGATCATGGACCATTTTAGTGGCAGCGGCGGCGATATATAATTTGCTGATGCTGGCGATTTTAAACAAGGAATGCGGATCAGCGAGGGTCTGTTTTTCCCGATCCTTCCAACCGGCAGAGAAAAAGGCGGGCGCTTTTCCAGTCCGGTTCACATAAACAATAATACCGTCCAGGCCAAAGTCCGTGGCTTTATTAACCTGTTGCTGTAGGCTATCCGGTAAAGGTGTCAGCCAGAGCCATAGAGGTGCCCAAGGCACAAAAACCACCGCACAGATAAGCCCCACGATGGGCATGATTATTCTCAGAATACGAAGTGGCTTTTTCATGAAAGATTTTTATCATGAGGGCAGTATCTATTCAAACAAACTCTGGTAGACTGCCGCTTATCATCATGACGCAAGAGATAAATGAATGAAAATATTTGAAGGCATCGTTACGGACCGGGGATCAAAATATGCTGTGTCCGGCGGGCCCTGCGCATCGGCGGCAGAGGCAAAGGCCTTCATTAAAGAACTCTGCCGTCAGAAGAAGTTTGCCAAGGCCACCCATAACACCTGGGGTTATCTGGCAGATGGCAAGCCGGTGAAAAATGATGACGGGGAAAGTGGTGCGGGCATGACATCCATCG
>Ga0207422_1003755_pt1 | contig 14277 bp, 12 predicted proteins | sample MarCyaLeptolynsp_FD_187757 | JGI IMG/M metagenome (GOLD analysis project Ga0207422, IMG submission 187757) | Marine cyanobacterial communities from Panama - species 1 Leptolyngbya sp. (SPAdes) | ecosystem: Environmental > Aquatic > Marine > Unclassified | place: Panama: Panama City | collected...
CACCTCTTCCCATCCCGAACAGAGCAGTTAAGCCCACTAGCGCAGATGGTACTAGGGTAACACCTGGGAGAGTATGTCGTCGCCAATCTTTACAAAGCCTTCCCGTTTAGCGGGAAGGCTTTTTTATTTTTGGCCTATTCTTTGTCAAAACGGATAATAGCTACCTTAGTCCCAATGCGCAATACCATCATCGCTCTGCTAATTTCGGTGTCGGCACTAGCTCAAGTCCGCCCTTACGATGCCCTGAAACCTCAGTTTAGTCATCAGTATTTCTATTGGAACCAAATTGGCTATCACTTCATTGATACCAATCTACAAGACCTTTCCTGGTATCATCAACTAAATACCTCGGAGCAAGATGACTTCGGTAGCCTAAACCTCATGAACATGGGAGGTCCCCGGAACCAACTCTTAGTTCCTCAATTAAACCCCCTCCTCGATTATTATAGCTTCGGTCCCTATCAAGACTATTTTACCAGCCCCACCACGATAAGATATTATCAAACGCGATCTCCATTAACCGCGGCACGCTATATTAATGGATATGATCGGGGGCAGCTTTTCCGAATCTATCATACCCAAAACATTAATAAAGACTGGAACTTTGCCCTGGCCTACCGCCGACTAAATAGCTTGAGTTTCTATATTAATGATCAGAATAAACAATCCAGTTTTACCCTCAATACAAACTATAAAAGTAAAAATGGGGCCTATAAGGCTATGGCCTATTTTGCTAGCGAAAAAATGGAACTGCAGGAAAATGGCGGGATATTGTTCGATTCCATCTTTACTCAAAACCTGGAAACAACTCGCACCCTGTATCTAACCAACTTAGATCGCGACGAGCGAGCTATTTATAACCGTGACCTGTTCCTAGACCAACAAATCGATTTCTATAAATTGTTTAGGAGGAAAGCGAAGCCTAAGCTTGATACCCTAGATACCCTCTCGGTGCTCGAAGAAGTTAAAGAGGAAAAAAATCGAAATTTCCTCCTCGGCCATCAGTTCCGTTACCAAAGAAAGGCGAGCGCTTATTATGGCCGAACCAATAGCTTTTATCAAAATTATTTCTTTGACACAGATGCTAATTATACGGATAGCATTCGCTTCTCATCGTTATATAATGAGGCGTATGTACAAACCATTCTAGGTGATAGTAGCCGGTTTGATTTTAAAGCCGGGGCTTTCCATCAGTATTTCGAATACGGGAATCAATACTTTTTTAGCAATGCTCAGCAAGTGGGGTTAAGGTCCAAATTACAGGGTAATTATTTACAGTATTTTGATCTGCAGGCTGAAGGGTCCTATGTTATTTCCGGACCATTTGCTAATGATTTTGATATTAAAGTAAAAGCCAATGGACGTTTCTATAAGAGCATAGGTGCCTTTGCCTCTTACCAAATACAGAACAAGCATCCTGATTTGTTCTTGCAGTCCTATATCAGCAATAACTACATCTGGAATGGTAATCTCCGGCCCATCCTTTCCAATGATCTCCAGTTTGGAATTCAATGGGGAGAAAACAACTTTTTGCGCTTCCGAACTTTTAGCGCCACCAATTGGGTTTATCTAAATCAGGATCTCAATCCTCAGGTTGCATCAAGCCTAATTGGATACCAGGCCATCGATTTACAACAGAATTTTAAATTTTGGAATTTCTTGCATCAAGACAATCGCTTGAGCTATCAAATTCCTCTAGATGGAGAACAGTTCTTACCGCTGCCGGAATTGGTGAATCGTCATTCCCTTTACTTCCAATTCTCAATTTTTAAGCGGGCGGCACAAGTGTTGCTGGGAGCGGAGGTGCAATATTTTAGTAGTTTCAATTCGCCGTCCTACTCAGCAGCAACCGGGCAAATGTATTTGGCCAATGAATATCCGATTGGGAACTATTACATGATTGATGCCTTTGCCCAATTTAAAGTCGCGAAGGCGATAATTTTCCTCAAGATGCAAAATTTAGGTCAGGATATTTTGCCTTATAATTACTGGGCAGCCCCCCATTTCCCGCTTAATGATCGGGTTTTCCGGGTAGGGGTAAATTGGCGCTTTTTCAACTAGGTTTTTTGTGGTTTTTTCTTAGCCGCAGGGAAGAGTATATTATTCAAGATTAATCGGTAACCCGGAGAGTTAGGATAAAGAGCCAACTCTGTTTTAGGATCGCCAACTCGGTGTTGATAATCTTCAGGATCGTGTCCACCGTAATAGGTCCAGGTTCCCATACCTAGTTCTCCATGTATATATCGGGCTTCACCGCGCGCTTTAAATTCACCTAGGATGAGTACATCGCTTTTTATTAGATCCTTACGGAAGGCGGTTGTTTGCCCCATAAAGCCCTTCACTCTCCGCACGTGATTCTGGGTTAGCATAGTAGGAACAATATCCCACTTCGCCGAGAACTCGAAAAGGCTGAAATAGTCCCTCTCTTCCGCTACTTTTCGACCTTGGGTAACATCAATGTCACTAAATTCATAAACCATGGGGTTCTGAATTAAATGGAAACCCTCGAAGGCGTTACAGCGGTGAAAATTGAGCTTGTTCTGGTAGTTTGGCTCAGCGGCATCACCATCAAACATAGGCTCGCAAATATCCACGTCCAGTGACGCCAGGGCTATTTCATAACTATCCGTAGCGGAGCACATCGCAAAAAGGAAGCCACCTCCAATGGTATATTCCCTGATCTTTTCGGCCACCGCACTTTTTAAATCACTCACTTTGCTGAAGCCTAATTCTGCGGCTAAGGCTTCCTGATCGCTTTTTTGCTGAATGTACCAGGGGGCATTGCGAAAGGCGGCGTAAAACCTGCCGTATTGTCCCGTGAAATCTTCATGATGTAAGTGTAACCAATCATATTTCGGCAGTAAGTCATTAAGGACCTCCCGGTCGTAAACGACATCATAGGGAATTTCGGCATAGGACAAAACCATCGTTACAGCATCATCCCATGGTTGTTTGCTTTTTGGTGAGTAGACGGCAATTTTAGGCGCTGTTTGTAGCTTTACGATGGATTGATTTAAAGCAGGACTGTTTATAGTCTCGCGAATGGCCTGAGCATCCGCTTCGCCAATCACTTCATAGCTTACATTGCGAATCTTGCATTCTAGTTTGATGCCTTCGTCCAGTGGAATCAAAAAGCTTCCTCCACGGTAATTAAGTAACCATTCTATCTCTATACCTTTTTCCAGTGCCTGGTAGGCAATTCCATAGGCTTTAAGATGTTCTTTTTGTCCTTCAGCGTCCATTGGGATTAGCAAGCTAATCGCGGCAGCTGGAATGCTACTGAGGGTAAAAAGGGCTATTATAAATAGCTTAGAAAGGCATTTCGTCTTCATTTGCTTCATGGCCAAAATCATTGTTTGCATCGAATCCTCCTTCACCCAAGAATTGGTCGTTATTAAGCTTAGACTCTAAAACCAAAGGACCGTCGCTCATGTCTTCTAAATCCGAGAACTTAGCCATGGCGCCTTCAAAGCGTAAACGCACGTCCGCCAAGCTACCATTACGGTGTTTAGCGATAATTAATTCAGCCTTACCAGCGGCGGGGTCTCCATCGCGGAAGGTTTCGATATCGTAATATTCCGGACGGTAAATAAAGCATACAATATCAGCATCCTGCTCGATCGCACCAGATTCACGAAGGTCGGATAACTGTGGCCGTTTATCTCCGGCTCTGGATTCTACTGCCCGACTTAACTGGGAAAGAGCAATAACTGGCACGTTCAATTCTTTAGCGATACTTTTTAAGGAACGCGAGATGGTGGAAATTTCTTGCTCTCGGTTACCGCCTTGACTTTTTTGTCCTCCAACGGTCATTAGTTGTAGGTAATCAATAATCACCATACCCACCTTGTGCTGAGCAACTAAGCGTCGGCATTTTGCTCTTAAGTCAAAAACCGAGAGGGCGGGGGTGTCATCGATAAAAAGTGGAGCGTTTTCCAAGGCCCGTACCTTAGTGAGCAGTTGTTGCCATTCAACATCGTTAAGCGTGCCTTTCCTTAATTTTTCGGAGCTAAGGCCGGTTTCGCTGGAGATCAGACGGGTAATAAGCTGAACTGCTGCCATTTCCAGAGAGAATACGGCAACCGGAGTTTTGTGGTCAATAACCATGTTCCGAGCCATACTTAATACAAAGGCCGTTTTACCCATACCGGGTCGCGCGGCCAAAATAACCAAATCGGAAGGTTGCCACCCAGCGGTGATTCTATCTACTTCGGTAAAGCCACTGGGAACGCCACTTAATCCTTCTTTTTTAGAGATTTCCTCAATTCGATTAATCGCCTCCTTAATTAAGTCCTTAGCACTCTCGTAATTCTTAACAATATTACTATGAGCTACTTCGAATAAGTCTTGTTCTGCCTCATCGAGTAAATCAAAAACATCGGTGGTTTCATCAAAACTTTTATCAATAATATTACTGGCCACCTTAATCATTTCCCTTTGAATGTGCTTTTGCACGATTACCCGAGCATGGTATTCGGAGTGAGCAGAGGAAGATACCTTATTGCTGAGTTCAATTAGGTAATGTTCGCCACCAGCAGCTTCCAGCTCGCCATTTATCCGCAGTTCATTCGCTACCGTGAGAATGTCCACCGGTTCACTTCGGCCAAAAAGCTCTTTCACGGTTTTAAATATTAAACCGTGTTGCATCTTGTAAAAACTATCAGGGCTCAGGATGTCAATTACAGCGTTAATCGCGCTATTATCTATCAAAACCGCACCCAGGACGGCTTCTTCAAAACCGATTACCTGAGGAGGCACCCTACCTTGGTCGAGGGAAACCACGGACTGTTTACCTTGAGCTTTGAAAGAATTTTGCGGATTTTTGTTCGCCTCCATACCTGATTTACCTACCTTGAATTTTTCTTGCTGAGCCTCCAAAAATAAAGATTGTGCAACGCTTTAAACCATTTTTCTTATCAACATTTCAAATCATTCTTTGTCTGTCACTTTTAATGGCATGCAAGGAGGATGAAGTTCAGTATCCAAGCTTTGAGTGGGTACAAGGACCACCAAGGCAGATTTCCTACCAGGATACGGTGATTCTTAAGTTCAAAGCCAGTCCCATCAACCGTTATCGCATTAGCCTTTTGGACGGTGCAAGGGTCATTCCAGTGCAAAGTCGACCACTCTTTTCTCAAGATGATTATTTCGAGGCAGAAGTCATTTTTACTGACCGTTATTTAGAAAGTGACAATTTAGATATTCGAATTCAGGTCTATAACGGCGGAACCTTTAACAGCGAGATTAGTGCATTTAATTATTTGGGGCTTGAATTAGAGCAAAGGGGGATTGCTTTACTGAATGACATGGAGATTGAATTTTGGGATATGGCGGGAAACCTCGACCGCAGTTATCCTTTGTCAAAGTCCTTTGACGTCCTTAAAATCGATCCTCGCGATTCTCTGATTTACTTGGTTTCCCTGGCAGATGAAGGGGTCGAAGTGCGGCAATTAGGAGATTTTCAATTAGTTAATACCATCCCAGCTCCTTTGGGTTTAAATCGAAATTCATACAGCACCTATTTAAAGTCGGAATTTGGTTTATACCTCTTTGATTTTGGTGGGAATGTTCAATATTTTGAATCCGGATCAGTTGCAGCTTCTGGCTTTTATGGCGAGCAAGGACAGGTGAATTATATTAGGGATGCAAACCTTGTGGATGGCTCAATTGCCGCAATTAAGGCCTTCGGCGATTACAGTAGTCCTGAGATTTTGATTCTAAATCGGAATTTGTTCTTGGAACAATCAAGAGCTATAAGCGGCTCTAGAATTCGCATCGCGGCCCTTAACGAGGATGAATTGGCTTTGATTACTTCTGATGGAATGGGTGAGTGGGATATCGATAAATGGGAGATAGGGAGCTCTAATTATGGCACTTTTAAGACCTTTAATACGGATTCCATACTCGATTTTGAGGCCATCAATAGTTCCGAGATTCTTTTTTCTAATACCTATGGTTTATACCGCTATGATTTCACTCCCAATGGAGGGGCTTTTCCCATTGCTACTGGGCGTTACAGGAATTTTCAAATTAGAAAAACAGATGGACGATTATTTGTGCAAAAAGGAAATCTGATTCAAAGCTTTCTTCTTGATAATAATCTGCAATTTGCGGCCTCAACGTCCAATACCTTAATTGACTATGAAATCCTCTACAATAAATAGATTAAAGCGTATTTCTGTTTTAGCGATCCTATTCTTATTCGGTCAAACGGGCTTTGCTCAGGGACTGGTGAGTTTAGATGGAGATTTGAATTTTCCGGTGACAGATGAGCTTCAGTCGAGCAGCCAAACTTTACGTTTATATAATCCTAATGTCTACCCTATTGAGATAATTGGAGTGGATCGCTTTCGGATTTATGGTAATCGGGTGTTTAGCGTAAGTGACAGTGTTTTTACGGTCTTACCTAGCGATACCTTTAGCTTAACGGTGAGCTTTTTACCCGAGCATAACATAATGCATGACCAGGCTTTAGTATTTATAAGTGCTAGTGGCTTTGGACACACGGCAGTGGGGCTATCCGGACAAGGTAGCTATTCCAAGGCCTATTATGCGTCTACGGAAAATAAGGAGCAGGAAGCCTTAAAAACAGCTTTAAGTACCAGGCTCGCTCAGGGTTATAATGATTTGGGTTACACTGGGGCTCGAGATCAGATGTACGCTAGTATTGATAATGTAAATGGACAAGTGGAATGTGTTTATACAGGGCGTACTGCAACTTTCAATACTCGATCGGGAGCCAATGCCAATAGTTTCAATACGGAACATACTTTCCCGCAAGGCTTTTTTAATTCGAATGTGCCAATGCGAAGCGATATTCATCATCTATTTCCTACGGATGTAACCGCGAATAGCCGACGAAGTAATGATCCTTTTGGTGTGGTGAGTTCTGCTACTTGGACCCAGGGAGGCTCGAAGTCCGGCGGGGGTAAGTTCGAGCCTCGAGACGTGCACAAAGGTGCGGTGGCCCGAGCTATGATGTACTTTGTAATACGCTATCAAGACTATTCCAACCACTTTTCGGGTCAAGAGACAATTCTGCGTCAATGGCACGATGCCTACCCTCCCTCAGCCGATGACCGAGCTCGTAATGTGGCGATTTTTAACCTGCAGAACAATCGGAATCCTTTTGTGGACTATCCTCAATTTATAGAGCGGATTAGTGATATTGATGGAACGGCCCAAGCCACTGATACTTATGCCATCTACAAATCCGATGATACTATTTATTTAGCTCAGGGAAATTCGGGCTTAAGAACTTTTCAATTTGTGCTTTACGGTGAAGGTTCCATGCAGGGAGTGGTGGATAATTTCACTTTGAGTGATCCCAATTTGTCTTTCAAACAGGGTAATCCCGGTACCTTGACCATTCAGGAGGGGGATTACCAGGTAATCGAAATTGAATTTGAAACCAGTCAGACTTATAATGCAGTTTTGAGCTATGATGTATTTGGAGCTACCCAGAATATACCGATTAACTCCGGGCCAACCTTGAATCTACTTACAGAGGACCCCATGGATCTTCCTCAGTTTTATCCGAATCCGGTAGCAGGCATCCTACATGTGACTAATGCTGATGAAATAAACAACCTAAGCCTAATAGCAGCTGATGGCCGTCAATATCAGCTGGAGATTAATGAGACGATTGATTTACATCAGTTTAATCCAGGTCTGTACTTCCTAAGTTATTCGCTTAAAGAATCGAATCTACTTTATACGAAGCAAATTTCCATCAGATAAAGTAGCCGGTTTTAGATTTAGAGGCATGTATGAAGTTGGGGTAATTACTATGAGCGTAACTTGCTGATAAATAGCTTTTTTCTTAAAATTGCCAGGATTTTCTACTGCTTAAAGATGCGTGTTTATTTGACTCTTTTCACCTTGCTGATTGGTCTTAGTGGGGCCAAACCATTGGCTATACCCCAGGGCGTGGCGATTGGTAATCAAGTATGGATGGATAAAAACTTGGGGGTTACAGCATTTCGAAATGGAGACCCCTTGAAGTATTGCTGGAATGCAGAGGAGTGGATGTCGGCCATAAAAAAGGAAATACCGGCTTATACCTATTATAATTTCGATCCGAAAAATGGAGTTAAGCACGGTTGTATTTACAATCAATACGCCATTCGAGATCGTAGGGCCTTAGCGCCTGAGGGCTGGACTATTCCTAAATTAAAAGACATTAAGAAACTACAGGAGCAGGAGCCGCAATTGGCCTATGTCCTCAGGAGCCAGGGAAACCAGAGTGATGGCAATGGGCTATGGGCGCATAAACAAAGACTTTTCTCGGAATTACAGAATAGGGATGGATTTAATGCCCTACCTAGCGGGGAACTGATGGCCTTGCCTGGCAATGGCTCGGTTCAGTTTTTGGGGATGGGTACCGTTGCCACCTGGTGGACCGGAAGTGCGGGTTATCGCGCCAACGATCTTCAGAATACCTGGAAACTTCGTCAGAACTTTGCTTCCATGGAATTGCAAATGGGTATCACCAGTCCTCGCTATGCAGGGCATTATGTGCGCTGTTTAAAAAAGCGCAATTAGCAAGCAGAATTATTGCGGATCAGAATCGCTCTTGGAGTAGTGATTATGGTAATAAGACCATTCTCGCCAATCTTGGCTGTGGATGTAATAATTGCCATCTGTGCGGGCAGTCACTCGATCTTGTACATATTCATCCCCAGAATGATTCTTCGCCATTTCCTTTAATGCATTAAAATCTGGCAAGCGAAGACGCAATACATAGTAAATATCTTTATGCTCAGGATATACGGCATTATACCGACTAATCAATAGATCGTAGGGGACTAAGGAGAAGGTGAATAGGGCTAAATAGGTAGCAATGCTTGCGCGGTTAAGGAAATCCCAGGTACTGTATTTCTTTTCAATTTTCTGGTAGGCCAAAATTAAGCCTACAATCACGGAGATAAGAAATAGGAATACGGCAATGCGCTTATAAGTAAATCCGTATATATCAACGTACATGAAGTTTTTATATGCGGTGATGAGGCCCAAGACCAAGTTTTGCGATACCCATAGTATTGCCACCTTTTTTAGACTTCCAAGCCTTTCATGGAAATTTAAATCCCCCCGGAAAAAAATTAAAATCAAGGCAATGGCAAGCATCATGGAAAAGACTAAAGAAAAGAAGCCTTGGTGAACATATCCGGAATAACTCGTGCCATCGGGAAGTTCTCCGCCAAGGATAAATACTAAATCCATTAAGTTAATTATGCCGAGAACGATGCTTAGGATAATGAAGCTCCATTTTGCCGTTGCCCATTCATTATCCGAGCCTTCAGCAATTTTTTCGGGAGTGGGAATGTTTCCTTCCCTAGCTTTCCATTTTGGAAAAGCGGGTACAACATAGAAATGAACAAGTCCAAAAAAGAGCAGGAAGTAGAAGAGTACTCTTAAAAAGGCCGCGCCATTAATCCGCTGCCAAGGGAAATAATCTAAAACATTTTGTAAAGCTGGATTGCTGCCAATATATAGACTGGCGAAGATTACTACTAATATTGCGATGACCAAGATTCGTAAGACAATGACCCCACTTTTGGTTTTAGGTTCGGTCGATCCTTCTGCCACCTCTTGAGTGCCCCAATGCTTGAAAGGTGCCACCAGGATGGAAAGAAAGGTTTGCATAGGGAGCCAAAGGGCGCTGTCTCGAGCACCTGCCTGCGCCCAAGTCATGAAGAAGCTAATAAACCAAAAGGCATAGCTAATGCCTTGGGGGTAGAAGCTGATGTAAATGGCACTCAAAAGGTGGGGTGTTAAAATGCCCAAACGCTTCTTAATGGATAAATCAGGGTAGGAGTAGTAAAGAAATACTGAGCTAATTGCACTAAAAACTAAGGCGTTTAGGGCTAAGGTAGCTGGGTAAAAAAGGTAATTCGCCATTATGGCAAGGACTAATGCAAAGGGGATTGATTTTTTAAGGGTCATTTTATGTTGTTTTAAAGTACTTTGAATTTCAAAGTGTAAGAGGAAAAAAATTTATTTTTGATTAAGGAGGCTTTCCAAGGCGTTTAAATGTTCTTGAAAAGCTTGTCTTCCTTCAGGAGATACGCGATAACTGGTATGCGATTTCCGGTTCACGAAACGTTTGTCCATGATTACATAATTTAGGTTTTCCAGGGCTCGAAGATGACTGGCTAGATTGCCGTCCGTTACTCCTAAAAGCTCCTTTAGGCGGTTAAAGCTCAGCTCGTCATTAACCATTAAGGCGGACATGATGCCCAGCCTTATTCGGTTTTCGAAAGCTTTATTTAAAAGTTGAACGATACTTTTCATTCTCGATCAAACTTGAAATACATGTATGCACCATAAACCACATGTAAGAGGCCAAAGCCGATGGCCCAAAAGATTAAGCCGTATCCCAACAAGAAGCTAGAAGCTAATCCTAAAACAATTTCCATGATTCCTAACTGCCGCATCATGGGGTAGGTGTGTTGACTAACATTTACTAGGGCCAAGCCATAAAAAATAAGCATTGCTGGTGCGACGAAGCCATAAATATTCATCCGAATCATCGCAATGCAGAACAGTCCGCCTACGACCAATGGAATGGACAAACTAATAGCGGCAGTAAAGGCCGTCTCATCCCATAGTTTTAAACCAGATTTCCTTGCTTTACGCAAACTAAAAATGTAGGCGGTAATAATCGCTAGAACCAAGCAAGCCGCCGCCAATTGAAATAAGTACATTGAATTAGCAGAAGCGCCTTGGGACGCTTGCTCCTCTATATGATGATAGGCAAGGCCCGCTGCCACTAGAGCATAGATCCCCGCAAATACACCCGATAGACCGCTTAATGAAAGAAAGCGTACCGATCGCTGCATCATGGATCGGATGTCTTGTAAAGCCTCAAGGTGTTCTTTTTGCTCCATTGTAAAGTACTTTGAAACGCAAAGTTAATATTTTCTCTGAATAAACAAGGACAAAAAAAAAGGCCCCGACACTTAGGTCGGGGCTTTTGAGTTTTATTTGGTAACTCCCATTTTCTCGAACTTGCTCATCCGCTTTGGGATTAGCTTGTCGACTTCAATATCTTTCAGCTTGACAATATGCTTTAACAATTCAGCTTTTAGGATTTCGAACATGCCCTCAGGGTCGGCATGGGCACCGCCTAAAGGCTCTTTAATAATGCCGTCAATCAACTTATTTCCGAGCATGTCCTCCGCAGTAAGCTTCAAAGCTTCCGCCGCACGTTCCTTGTAGTCCCAAGAGCGCCACAGAATCGAAGAGCAGCTTTCGGGTGAAATCACTGAGTACCATGTGTTTTCCAACATGAGAACTTTATCACCTACTCCTATTCCGAGCGCCCCACCAGAAGCACCTTCACCAATCACTACACAAATGATGGGCACCTTGAGTTTGGACATTTCATAAATATTGCGGGCAATAGCTTCCCCCTGTCCACGTTCCTCTGCTTCTAAACCTGGAAAGGCTCCAGGAGTATCGATTAAGGTTACCACTGGACGGTTAAATTTTTCGGCCATCTTCATTAGGCGTAAAGCCTTGCGATATCCTTCAGGGTTGGCCATACCGAAATTCCGATACTGTCGCATTTTGGTATTTACCCCCTTCTGCTGACCAATAAACATTACCGGTTCCTCATCAAGAAGTCCCCAGCCACCAACCATGGCCTTGTCATCTTTAACGTTGCGATCTCCGTGTAATTCAATGAATTTACCATCGGTCATGGCTTCAATATAAGCCAAGGTGTAAGGTCTTTGTGGGTGGCGAGATAGTTGAACCTTCTGCCAAGCACTTAGATTTTTGTAAATATCCTTTCGGGTCTTATTGAGTTTTTTCTCGAGTTCCTTGATTTTGTCTGACATATTAACCTCAGACTCACTCTCTAGATCGCGGACCTTTTCAATTTGGTCCAGGATGTCTTTAACGGGCTGTTCAAAGTCCAAATAATCCATAAATACTCCCTCTTAGTGAAGAGGCAAAGATGCCAAAAATTCTATCCCGACCAAAGCAATCTAGAGGCGGGATTGTAAAAATGATGCTAGACTTCCAAGCTATTTAGGCGCAATCTTGTACAGGTATGCCCCAATGATGCAGAAAAGAATATTGGGTGTCCAAACGGCCAATAAGGGACTCATGCTGCCCACCGTGGCAAAGGTGGTGGAGATTTGCATAAAGAAGATGTAGGTAACACAGAGCACTAAACCTATCGCGACATTAAGCCCTAAACCGCCGCGGGTTTTTCGCGAAGAGATACTCACGCCAATCAAAACCAAAATATATGTGGCAAAAGGGTAGGACGTTCTTTGGTGTTTTTCGATTAGGTAAAAATTGATGTTCTCCGAGCCACGAATTCTTTCATTTTCAATGAATTCATTTAGTTCTGGAGTGTTCATCATCTCAACCGTATACAATCGAGGGACAATATCCTCGGCCCGGAAATCATATTCCGCCACTTTCTTTTTTCCCTGCTCCAAACTTTCATTGCCATTTTCATCAATGGTCCTCAAGTCGTAATTATCTAAAATCCATTGGCCACTGGAGGTATCTAAACGGATAAAGTCTGCCTTTAACTTGGAAACTAACTTTCCATCTTCGATAATTTCGTAGGTAAAATGATATCCCGAGTTTCGCTTGGTATTATAGTTCTCAAAGTAAATATTATGGCCTGGTTTAATCTGCCGGTGGATGTGCTTGAAGCGCTCATCTTGCTTTTTGTCTATATAGGCGTGCTGAAATTCCAGGCGGTTTACATTGGTGAAGGGAATAACAAAGTGGGATAGGAAAAAGCTAATGGCGGCGATAATGGTGGCGGCGATAAAATAAGGGAACATCATACGCTTAAAGCTCACACCCCCCGTTAAGATGGCTACAATCTCGGTGTTCGACGTCATTCTCGAAGTGAAGAATATCGTCGCGATGAATACAATCATCGAGGAAAATAGATTGCCATAAAACACCACGAAGTTTAAATAGTAATCCAAGATTATCTCTCGGGTACTTGCCCCACGGGTGATGAAATCATCAATCTTTTCTGAGATGTCAAAAACAATCGCAATCGAAAGAATCAAAGCAATTGTAAGAAAGAATGTGCCCAGAAACTTCCCAATGATATAACGATCTATTATTCTGAAAATCTTCACAGACGAGTTTGCAGTTTTTCTACCATTACATTTTTCCAGCTCGCAAAAGTTCCGGCCTCAATTTGGACAAGAGCTTCCCCTACTAACCATAAATAGAAGCCTAAATTGTGCACACTAGCAATTTGTCGTCCCAAATATTCGTTAGCCGCGAATAAATGCCGCAAATAGGCTCGGCTATATTGGCTGTCTACAAAGGTATGCCCATTGGGGTCCAGCGGTCCGAAGTCATCTTCCCACTTTTTATTCTTGATGTTGATAATGCCTTCGGAGGTGAAAATCATTCCATTACGACCATTTCGCGTGGGCATCACGCAATCGAACATATCAACCCCCAATGCTATATTTTCTAAAATGTTTGCCGGTGTGCCTACTCCCATTAAATACCGGGGCTTATCCTCGGGTAAAACATTGCAAACCACCTCGCTCATGGCATACATTTCTTCCGCCGGTTCACCCACAGAAAGCCCCCCAATTGCATTACCATCTGCTCCAAACTCTGCGATGGTTTCGGCACTTTTAATTCTAAGATCATTATAGGTACTACCCTGCACAATAGGAAATAAACTTTGCTCAAAACCGTAAAGCGCTTCATTTTGCTCCAGCCATGTTCCGCAACGCTTTAACCAGCGGTGGGTCATGTCCATGGATTCACGAGCATATTGATAGGTACTCGGGTAAGGTGGACATTCGTCAAATGCCATTATAATATCCGCCCCGATAAATCTTTGGATTTCCATCGACTTTTCGGGGGAGAAGAAATGCTTGGAACCATCAATGTGGGATTTGAAGGCCACGCCCTCTTCGGTGATTTTACGATTGTTGGCCAAGCTGTAAACTTGATATCCACCACTATCGGTTAAAATGGGCTTTTGCCAATTCATAAATTGGTGCAGGCCGCCCGCTCTATTGAGAATATCAGTACCTGGTCTCAGATAAAGATGATAGGTATTCCCTAAGATGATTTGCGCCTTTATATCTTCTTCCAATTCTCTCTGATGCACGGCCTTCACAGAGCCAACCGTGCCTACGGGCATGAATATGGGAGTCTTTATTTCGCCATGATCGGTGGTGATTGTGCCACTGCGTGCTTTGGAACCTGGATCTTTGTGCTCGAGCTTAAATTGCATCGCGCAAAAATACGTTAATTAGCAGGCTT
>Ga0207422_1003756_pt1 | contig 14253 bp, 15 predicted proteins | sample MarCyaLeptolynsp_FD_187757 | JGI IMG/M metagenome (GOLD analysis project Ga0207422, IMG submission 187757) | Marine cyanobacterial communities from Panama - species 1 Leptolyngbya sp. (SPAdes) | ecosystem: Environmental > Aquatic > Marine > Unclassified | place: Panama: Panama City | collected...
TAGTGGTGTATTTAGTCCGTTCAACGACTTCAATATGCAGGTCCAGAGCATTGTCAGTTTGCGAACATCTATACTCAGGTAATTTATTAATATCACCACATAACTTTCTGAGTTTTATATAATTATGCTCATACATTTCCATTAGCCCTGCAAACGTATTGGGCTTTGGTTGAGGTATGCGCGCATATCTTGTTACACAATGCATGTAGTCACTATTCCCTGTCAGATTCAGCTCTAATTTTAATGTATTACTTGTGGACTAAGTATACATCGACGTAGTTGCATGAATCTTTCAACTGGCAGTGAATCTCTACCAATAATGATTCCTTTTGCATGTTTATTATGTGTACAAAATACAACCCATACAAACCACTGATTAATATATATCTTCGAAACTGTGTTGAATCGTAGCCAACTGCCATCATTAACTTGCAACTTCCAAATCTGTGTTGCCGGTTCAAATTGAATGCAGAATTTTTTCTGATACTCCAAAACCAGACATATAAACAATGATACGAACAATACACACGTAAGAAGTAACTTCCAGGACACTGGAATCTGGAAGTTTATGCTGACACTCATTGCTGCGAGATGAATGAATAAAAAACTACAAAGAAGAATTATTGAGCGCTTTACAGCAAATTGTTGTATCAAATGGAATGTATTTTATTCACTATCGCAGTGACAAGTGGATTATCAGAAGTTGTATCTTTTGTCAGTATGGCATGCAACTCGGGATCCTGCATGCTAAGAAGCTCCTCAAACGCACTCTGTTCGCTACGATCCGCATTTAAATAAAAGCGCTCAAGGTAGCGTGTTGTGAGTGTATCGAGCTCTTTAGTGCCGCGGCGACAGCGCCACTTTAGTTTTGATAGGGTTGGCTGCTGCGCCGACATCTATACCCTTACCCTGCAAATCTTAGTTACGCCGTTTGACGATAAGTTTTTTAATTTCTGCAATTGCTTTCGCCGGGTTGAGATTTTTAGGACAAGCATTTGTGCAATTCATAATCGTATGGCAACGATATAATTTGAATGGATCTTCAAGCTCATCCAGTCTTTCACCTGTAGATTCATCACGACTGTCCGAGATCCAACGATAAGCAGCCAATAGCGCTGCCGGTCCTAAATAACGATCACTATTCCACCAATAGCTTGGGCAGCTTGTTGAGCAGCACGCACATAAGATACATTCTTCCAGCCCTTCTAAGCGCTCCCGGTCCTCTTTAGATTGCAGACGCTCACGGTCAGGCGGTGGCGGAGTATCAGTCTGCATCCACGGCTTTACCGAAGCATACTGAGCATAAAAATTAGTTAAATCAGGAACCAGGTCTTTAACCACTTCCATATGAGGTAATGGATAAACATTAACATCACCGTTGATATCACTTATTGCCTTAATACAGGCAAGCGTATTCATGCCATCAATATTCATTGAGCAAGATCCACATATACCTTCGCGACATGAACGTCTGAAAGTTAAGGTGGGGTCAATCTCATTCTTAATTTTAATAAGTGCATCCAACACCATTGGCCCACAAGTCTCCAGGTCAACGTCGTATACGTCTAAACGTGGATTTTGACCATCATCAGGATCATACCGGTACACTTTAAAGCGCTTAACATTCTTAGCAGTGGCAGGTGCGTCAAATACTTTGCCCTTTTTAACTACTGAGTTTGCTGGAAGTGAAAATTCAGCCATGAAAATAGCTCCTCTAATCCTTTATTTAGTACACACGTGCTTTTGGTGGGAACACTTCTACTTCATCAGAAAGTGTTGTCATGTGTACTGGTCGATAATCAATATTAACTTCTCCCTTGCCAGACACAGTTACCAGGGTATGTTTCATCCATGATTCATCGTCACGCTCTTTATAATCATCACGTGCATGCGCTCCACGGCTTTCTGGTCGATTAAGTGCCGACGCTACTGTCGCCACGGCTTGTGGGAACAAATTAGACAGTTCTAGAGTTTCAATTAAATCTGTATTCCAAACCATTGATTTATCAGTAACTTTAACATCATCAAATTGATCATACAGAGCTTTGACTTTATCCAGCCCAGTAGATAACGATTCACCTGTTCTAAATACTGCGGCATGAGTTTGCATGGTCTTTTGAAGGTTTAAGCGTAATTCAGCCGTCGGAGTACTTCCATTTGAATGCCTTAATGCATCAAAACGATCCATCACTTTATCTGTCGCATGTTCAGGCAGGGTTGGGTGCGGTGTATCCGGCTTAACTAATTCAGCGGCTCTTATTGCGGCCGCACGTCCAAATACAATTAAATCCAATAACGAGTTAGAACCGAGACGGTTAGCTCCATGAACTGAAACGCAGGCCGCTTCGCCGATTGCCATCAATCCAGGCATGACAGTATCGGGATCACCATTTACTAGATTGACTACCTGGCCATAGTGATTGGTAGGAATACCACCCATATTGTAATGCACCGTGGGCAAAACCGGGATTGGTTCTTTGGTGACATCGACCCCGGCAAATATCCGTGCACTTTCAGCAATACCCGGAAGCCTCTCATTGATCACATCAGCACCCAGATGCTCCAAATGCAAATGTATATGATCACCTTCACCACCTACGCCACGTCCATCGTTAATTTCCATAGTCATGGAACGGCTGACGACATCACGCGACGCCAGATCTTTGGCATTTGGTGCATAACGCTCCATAAAGCGTTCGCCTTGAGAATTAGTAAGATAGCCTCCTTCACCGCGAGCACCTTCAGTAATCAAACAACCTGAGCCATAAATGCCGGTAGGGTGAAATTGTACAAATTCCATATCTTGCAGTGGCATCCCCGCACGAAGAATCATGGCATTTCCATCACCCGTACAAGTATGTGCAGAAGTACAGGAGAAATATGTGCGGCCATATCCACCCGTGGCCAGTAATACCTGATGGGCGCGGAAACGGTGAAGTTCACCTGTGGCTAAGTCAATCGCAATAACACCACGGCAAACACCTTCATCGTCCATTAGAAGATCAATAGCAAAATACTCTATAAAGAATTCTGCATTATGCTTCAGAGATTGCTGATAGAGAGTATGTAAAATTGCATGTCCTGTTCGATCTGCCGCTGCACACGTTCGTTGGGCAATACCTTCGCCATAACGGGTGGTCATTCCACCGAAAGGACGCTGGTAAATCTTACCCTCGTCGGTACGTGAAAATGGCACGCCGTAATGCTCAAGCTCCACAATCGCTGGCACCGCTTCGCGGCACATATATTCGATCGCATCTTGGTCACCTAACCAGTCTGAGCCTTTAACGGTGTCATACATATGCCAACGCCAGTCATCTTCACCCATGTTACCCAGTGAAGCGCTCATACCTCCTTGTGCGGCAACGGTATGACTGCGTGTAGGAAATACTTTAGTAATACATGCGGTAGAAAGACCACTGACGGCCATACCGAAAGTGGCACGTAAACCAGCCCCACCTGCACCTACAACAAGTACATCGTAGGCGTGATCAATAAACTTATAACTCGCGTCCATATTCTTATAGAGATACTTTAATAATTGAAAATAAACCCATGAAAGTAAAAGCAATACATGCAAAATTTAATGCTATCAATGAAGCTACCTTTAGCCATCCACCGACATAGTCTTCAATAATGACTTGGACACCAAGCTGGACATGATAAAACATGGTTACTACTAACAAGGCCAAAGCCACCGCCACCCAAGGCGACTGCATCCATGTAACCACTGCCTCATAGCTATATTCGCTCAGGCTGACGATACAAAACACTAATAGTATGGTGAGCGGGACTAATGCAATTGAAGTCAACCTCTGTGCCCACCAATGATGTGCACCCTCTTTGGCAGAGCCTAAGCCTTTTGCGTTCGATAATGGTGTTCTTAAACTCATATTTAACTCCAAGCGACTGCCCATGTGGCAGCGGTTGCCAGTAGCGCAAACGCTATCACCCATAAGCCTGATTTGTTCGCCGTATGCTTCTCTAAGCCTATACCAGCATCCCATATTAGGTGGCGTACGCCATTGGCTAAATGCAGGTAGAGGGCAAATGACCAACCTGCCAGCAGTACTAAGCCAATAGGATGGGATAACCAAGACTGAACGGTTGCATAATGACTCGCTCCCATCGCAATTGAAGCAAGCACGACCACCATGAGAACTGCACCTATACTTAAAAATACCCCACTAGCACGATGCAGAATGGACAACGCCATCGTCAACTGCCAACGATATATTCCTAAATGCGGCGATAATGGCCTTTGAGGTGTGCCCATGAACTATGACTCCTAGCTTCCTTTATGAATAGATATATGCGTTGACGCTACCGTTTAAGCAGCACTGCTCTGGTGAGAGCTAGCCAGATAGCTAATCTAATGATTAAGAATAGCTAAAATCATAATTGTCAGCGCATGAATTGTATACCCGTGGAGGTATAACAAGTGGGCGAAAATTACATTAATTTTGCTCTGGAAGCTAGCTTGACAAACTAATTTTGTAATCAATCACCCATTCAAATTGTACTGGACTACTTAATACACAGTGACTTCAATACTCCCAGATAACGCTATAACGCCCGATCATTTTTCAATCGCTCAGGACAAACCTGTACTAAGCGTACTCAATAATTTCTGTTGTTATAAAGTCAGCGGAGAAGATGCAACTGATTTCTTGCAAGGCCAATTCTCCAATGACATCAAACAAGTTGATGCTGACCATGCTCAGTTAAGCGCATATTGCACGCCCAAAGGACGCATGCTTGCGACATTTTTCATTGGCAAACAAACTGATGGCTATTTACTCATTACTTCTAGTGACATTGCAGATGAAGTAATGAAACGCTTACAGATGTTTGTAATGCGCTCAAAAGTCTCTATCATCAAACTGGAAGAAAATGTGGTACTAGGGCTAAGTAGCGACGAGCAGTCTATGGTACTGAATCACTTGGACCTGACTAAGCCAAACAAGGATTATCAGACCACAAGTAACAACGACTTAGTCTGTATAAAGATTCCGGGTGTTGATCCACGTTACCTGCTTATTGGCGATAGTAAATTATTAGAAAAAGCTCGGCTAATCAATAATGAACAAATCTATTTTTACACGCATGAATATTGGCAATGGCTGGATATATATGCGGGTATTCCAATCATAACTGCACCCACCCAGGAAGCCTTTGTGCCACAAATGGCTAATATGGAATTAATAGATGGCGTGAGTTTTAGCAAAGGTTGCTATCCAGGACAGGAAGTTGTTGCCAGGCTACATTACCTCGGCAATGCAAATAGAAGAATGTTTCGCATTGAATCCGAAACCAAGCATACTTTACACGCAGGCGATGATATATACTCTCCAAAATCAAACCAGGCAATTGGCAAGTTCCTAAGCACCATCAAAGTTGGTGCTAATAAGTACGATGGCTTAGCAGTATTAAGAATAGAGGCAAGCAAAGAAGAAAATTTAATCACATCTCTTGAGAATGGAGATGAAATTAAAATACTAAACTTACCATACGAAGTTCCAACTGAAATTAAAGAGAAAAATAAATAATGCGTGCCGTAGTACTATACTTAGCTGTTGCTGCTTTATCAGCACTTGCTGCCTACATCATAAGAGCAAACAGCAGGGTCGTTTCTAATATCTTATTATTTATTTCTTTAGTGAGTTTATCTATTCTCGGTATATCTATTTTCGTTGAGCAGTGACTAGGAATTTAAATATATCGACTTACCTTCTATAGAAATTTGTCCACTGGCTTTCAGATCCTGAATTGCACGGCTAACAGACTCTCTGGAAGCACCAATTAAGTTTGCCAGCTCTTTGTGTGTAACTGACGCTGTCCAAGTATCTGCATCCGACTTTACCGCATAAGACTTAATTGCCCAAATTACTCTTTCTTGTATATTTTCCAACACAACTGTCTCCAAATGCTCAGACAACTGCAATATTTGAGTTACATATTTAGATACAATAGATTTTGATGTTTCAGGATGCTCAAAATAAAATTTCTCAAACTCACCTGACTGAATAATTAATAATTTTACTTGTTGTTTAGTTATTGCCGAAGCAGAGCGTTTATTATTAGACAGCCAAGCTAGCTCTCCAAACATTTCACCAACACTCAACTCATTAAGAGTTACTTCTTTACCACGTGCGTTTTCACTATATACACGCACTGACCCTTGCAATATAAAGTAAAGCGAATGTGCTATATCACTTTCATGAATAATAATAGTATTTTTACGAAAGGTTTTGATAATACTTGTTGTTATTAGCGGTGATAAATCTTGTTCAGAATAATTACTAAAGAAAGGAATTTGCTTAATTGTTGAATAAGTTAAATCAGTACTCATAAATATTCTACATTTTGATTAACCACTAATTTATTAATTATATAATCAACAGATTTATTTACATTACACTATGCTTCATCTGTCAAATAAGGCTTAGTTGCATTCATCACTGTAGGTGCTAAGCTCTTTGTTAGTATCTTGTTTAGCCAACTGGGGAAATTTTTTCTATACGCGCACCCAAACTTGATTCTTTGATTGACTCTTGCACAAGAGTATACAAGTAATTTTCGATTGCACTGGTTGTATGTTGCAATAAATTTGTGCCTATACCAGAAATTCAACCAATCAAAATTGGATTGTTACGCTGCAATTCAACATTTCTGTGGTTATTATTAGGAAAACGAATTTGGACGAATACAACTTAGACAAGCAAATATGTCACCACTTTCATTTTGATCACTATCAATACTTTCACTATTCAACTCATCTAATGAATCTATAGAGTCGACCACATATTCTTGTGAATATACACTTTCAAAATTATTCTTCTGATCTGCATGAAGTACAAATTCGTTAGTATACTCAAAATTGGTTAGCATATAATCGGAATTATTTCTTGCGTTAGACAATTCAATCAATTTATTTTGTTGGCTACCGACAACATCAGTGATAGCTATCAATTTTGATGCTAGATGTTCACTATCTGAATCTACTTGATATTTTATAGTCTGCAGACTGTCTTCGATTCTTATTAATCTGTAAACCACATCATCAACTTGCCCTCTAATATTATTATCTCGATGTTCAACATATTTTGAGGCAATAAACTCGGCTGTTTGTATTAGCCTGTACTCATCAACGCAAGTAGCACTATCAGTTCCAACTTCATTTTTCAACTCCATGTCAGTACTACGATCATTTGTACTTAAAAATGATTCTAAAAAATTTATATCATGCAAATTTAGCAAATGTACATATAACACAGTGAGTGTTGTCACTATTGAGACTATAGCAGTTGTTTTCAATACACCCACCACCCAAGACTGCGTTTTAGGAATTACATCACGCAGCATTTTCACTCCAAGCAGTTTTCTAGCTGCAACTTTGCATGAAATATTCTTAAGAGCAAATTTTCTAGAACTTGAAAACACAAATTGTTTTTCATCACCAAGCAATTCAATTGTTTTTTTAGAAACCAAGATTTCTCCTGGACTTGCACTATGTTGCAAGCGAACAGCAATATTGACGCCATTACCATAGGGTTCGGATTGGTCGAGAATAATCTCGGATATATTAATACCTATTCTCAACCACATTTGATGAGATTTTGGCAATCCTGAATTTATAAGTTGAATACTATGTTGTATTTCCAGACACGCTTTAAGTGCTCCGACTACAGAATCAAAGCTACACAAACAGCCATCACCATGGATACGAAATACTTGACCGTTATAAAAACTGACTTGCCCTCTAACTAACTCAAGTCTTTTTTGCAATGCGTTATGAGTGTCTGCTTCATTTAGTTCAGTTAGCTTGGCATAACCCGCTATATCCGCGCTAACGATGACAGATAACTTTCTTTGATATATATCCTCTAGCATTTCAACTGACTGTTCTAATGCACTTGTGACAATTGTTACATTAAAATTGTGTCATTGAAATACCAAATAAACTTTTTTAAAAATATTTCTAGAACATAAAGAACAATTTGGCTTTAGTTAGTTACTCCTAAGATTGACTAATATTCAATGTATTTAGCAAGGATATTCACATGTTGCATTGTAACAACATTGTTTTACATATATGGGGCACGCTCATATGAAATTATCAAGTGATAAATATCACACTAAATTAGTAACCTTTATAACTGATATCTTTTATATAACCCTCTCTAATGTCGATCAACAAAATCAATTTTATTTTTTGCTTTTGTTAGGTAAGACGAATTTCTTATTCGTCTTGTTGTAATTCAACAACAGACAACTAAGGGAAGTTTCATGAAAAAACTCACAACCAAGATAGCGTATATATCAATTATAGCTATCGGTTTTTCTAGTCACGCATACGCAGGCGGAGTGTCAGGAGGTAACGCCAATTCAGAGTGGCAAATCTATGGTTGGCAAAACTGGTCATATGAATTTGTTGATGTTGACGACGAAATTTTCAGCAATGGCGAAGATCGTGATATACAACGGATCAGCAACAATGCTGCAAACATTGGTTTCGCAGCAACTATCGATACAGGTATGTCAATGGGCGGCCAAGCAATAAAAGCTAACTTTCAATGCGAACAATTCACATTTCATAATCACTTCGGTGGTTCAGGTTTCTTTGGTTTTAATGATTTATGTAATCGTAACTCTAAAATCAGCTTAAGTGGTGCATTTGGTGAGTTTATGGCTGGCCAGTGGTTATTACCTCATAATGAGATGGTTGCCCAATGGGTTGATCCATTCTATGACGCTGGTGCCGATTCTCACACTTCTATTATGGGTTCTGTAGGATACGGTACTCGTTTTTTCAATGGCGGCTTTGGCTTTGATAATGGCGGTGGCTTTGGTGGTGTTACCCAGTTTGATAGTGGACAATTTGGTTCGCAGAATGCTGGATTCAACCGTCGTCAAAACGGTATTCTTCAGTATTGGAGCCCTAACCTTAATGGCTTCAACTTCCGTATCGCTACTAGCAACGCTATTCAAGATTCTGAGTTCCAATATTTCTCTGGTGGAAATGACATTTTCGTCACAGACGGAAACGGAAATAGAACAAAACTAGATCCTCGCATTTGGTCAGCGGGTGTTGCTTATGAAAATACATTAACCACTGGCGACAATGTATGGCTTGCGGCAACCTATGAGATACATGATGAATGGTCGGCTGCAGACTTTAATTGTTCAGATTCTGATGATAAATCATGGCGTTTAGCGGGTCGTTACATTAAGCAATGGGGTAACGGTATGTTTACTAGAATCTCGGCTATGTATGAAGATCTAAAATATGACCACGACAACTGTGCTCGTCAAAATGGAGTTCTTGGTGGTGATGTTGATCTAGAGCGTAGCGCATGGATGGTTTCTGGTATCCAAAACTTTGGTAATGGATTTGACTTCCGTTTTTCTTATATGGACGCTGAAGAATTTGATTGTAAAGGGGGAACCTGTAACGGTAGAAGTGAAGATGATACTGACGCAACAGCATATAACCTTGGTCTTTACTATACCATGCCAGCAGGCACTGAACTACGTGCAACATACTCAAGAGTTGATAACGAAGATAATGCGAATTATGACTTCGGAATCAATCCAGCAGGCGTTGGTATAGGTGGTGATATTGAAATGTTTGCAATCGGTATTGTCCAATGGTTTTAAGAGTACTCGAGTAGTTCTATGGAATTTTAAAATAGTTTAGTCCATATGACTCTCACTATTGCGCCCGCAAGGGCGCTTTTTTAATCACACGATGTTTGATATTCACTACAAGAGTTAAATCTCATATAAAGCTCACCAATGAAATTAAGCTCTTATCTCTCTTCAGGCGGAATAAACTTATCAACCCACGGACTCTGTTGCATGAACTCTCTAAATTCTAGACGCGTTATATAGCCGCTTTTGTCTTCATCGTAACGTGAAAAAATATCTTTCTCACCAAGATTCTTGACTGCTTTTGCTTCTTTTGGATCAAGTCGCTCGTCACGATTCAAATCGGCACCAAAAAATAATCCACTTTCAAAGCCCTTTCCTCCACCACCCCACGAATTTGCCATTACAGCAAGTGGAGCAGATAACATGGTTATCAGGAGCGACACATTAATTAGATATCTCATTATTATGTCCTTCTAAATTATCTATACATTGATTATGACTTATATCTTTCTACTTGGTTCGCAACCATTCTGCATACATGAATAAGCATTATTTTTTTATTTACATGCTTGAAATAATATTAATAACTTTCTCTATGTTTATGATTTTAATCACCATATCAAACTCACAATTATGATTGTTCAACTTATAAGCAAATATCGGATGGTCAAAACTGTGAACTATTTGAATTCTTGAGAGTTTTTATAACTCATAATCGGGACATGAAAGTTACTAATCGAGAAAGTAAAGACTTATTGGGGACGATATTCAGAACTCAAAACATCCATAGTAAAGACATGCACAAAAATCACTCGCGATGTTTGTGCACTTCTACTGGATAGATATCGGTTTATAGTGGATTAATCTATTTAATTTTTAATCTAGAAAAAATGAATTTGAAAGAAAAAGATATTTTTATAGAACGACGTAGCGAGCAAGATCGCCGCACTGTGAATCTCAATCTATGGGAAAATAGAATTGAACGCAGAAAACGTCCTGATAGAAGATTGGCTGGGTTAGATGTGGATATATTTGATGTCTCAGATGCTGAATTTATGGAGATGTTTGCCCACTATGTTAAGTAATTTGATCAATAATTACGTAAGTCATTCCAAAAATCCCACCATTAAAAGCGTACCGTTAATTTACTCGGGTCTCATATGAGGAAATAACAACACATCACGAATTGAGGCAGAGTCAGTAAACAACATCACTAAACGATCAATACCAATCCCCTCGCCGGCAGTAGGTGGCAAACCATATTCAAGTGCACGAATATAGTCAGCATCATAATGCATCGCTTCTTCATCACCACTATCTTTTTGCTCAACTTGCTCTCTAAACCGGGCAGCCTGGTCTTCTGCATCGTTTAACTCTGAAAAGCCGTTGGCAATCTCCTTACCGCCCACGAAAAATTCAAAACGATCAGTTACCTCAGGATTATGATCATTACGTCGTGCCAAGGGGGAAACTTCTGTAGGGTATTCAGTAATAAATGTAGGTTGATCAAGATTACCTTCAACTGTTTTTTCAAATATCTCAATTAATAATTTACCGGAACCATAACTATCCTCATATGGAATAGTTAACTCATCACACACCGCTCTCAAAGATTCTACTGTTGCAAGGTGGTCTTCTGTCAGATTCGGATTGAGTTTTAACACGGATTCCCTTACCGACATGCGTGTAAAAGGTTTTTCAAAATCATAACTGGAGCCCTGATAATCAATGGTATATCTTCCAAATAAATGATGAGCAAGCTGGCGCAACATATCTTCAGTACGATCCATTAATTGATAATATTCGACATAGGCTTCATAAAACTCCAACATAGTAAATTCAGGATTATGACGTGTAGATAAGCCCTCATTTCTAAAGTTACGGTTTATTTCAAATACTTTTTCAAAGCCCCCAACAACAAGGCGCTTTAAATATAACTCAGGCGCAATACGCAGAAACAATTGCATATCCAATGCATTATGATGCGTCACAAAAGGCTTAGCTGCTGCACCACCGGGAATGGCTTGCATCATCGGCGTCTCAACTTCTAAAAAATCCTTACTTGTTAAATAATCACGAAGAAAAGCAACAATCTTAGATCTAATCAGAAATGTTTCGCGCGCCTCTTGATTCATTATCAAATCAACATAACGCATGCGGTAGCGTTGTTCTTGATCGGTTAATCCATGGAATTTTTCAGGCAATGGCCTCAAGGATTTCGTTAGCAACTGAACTGATTGCATCTTCACATACAGGTCACCTTTACCAGACTTACTTATCGGACCTGTTACACCAATAATATCGCCAATATCCCAGGTATCAATTTCTTTTAACAGTTCTTTATCCAAGCCTTTACGATCTATATAGGCTTGAATACGGCCAGACATATCCTGCAGTAATAAAAATGGCCCACGCTTAGCCATAATACGCCCAGCAATACTAACAACATGATTAATTTCGCTTAGCTCCTGTTTGCTTTTTTCAGCATATTGGCTTTGTAAAGTTTCAGCGAGAACATCACGCCTAAAATCATTTGGAAATGCATTACGCACACTGCGCATTTGCGCAAGCTTCTCACGCCTTAATGCAATCAGTTTATTCTCATCTGTTTGCGAATCTTGCGTTTGATGTTGATTATTTTTATCTTCGCTCATTTTAATCTTTTTAGTAAATTAACTTTACAAACCATGCTTTAAGCTTGCTTCTATAAACTGATCCAAAGCACCATCCAATACCGCTTGCGTGTTGCTCGTTTCAACTGAAGTACGCAAATCTTTGATACGTGATTGATCCAGCACGTAAGAACGTATTTGACTACCCCAGCCTATATCTGATTTTGAATCTTCTAATGCTTGTTGTTCTGAATTTCGTTTTTGGATTTCCAATTCATAGAGCTTGGCTTTAAGTTGTTTCATTGCCACATCTTTATTTTTATGTTGCGATCGGTCATTTTGACATTGAGTAACCGTTCCTGTTGGTAAATGTGTAATCCTAACGGCAGACTCAGTTTTATTAACATGTTGACCACCCGCCCCACTGGCACGATAAACATCAATACGTAAATCTGCAGGGTTAATTTCAATATCAATATCGTCATCTACTTCCGGTGAAACAAACACTGCAGCAAAAGAGGTATGTCTTCGATTGCCCGAATCAAAAGGTGATTTCCTTACCAGTCTATGTACTCCCGTTTCTGTTCTCAACCAACCGTAAGCGTACTCACCGTCAAACTTTATAGTAGCACTCTTAATTCCCGCCACTTCTCCAGGAGATGCTTCGATAAGCTCAGTTTTAAAACCTTTATTTTCACCCCAGCGAAGATACATGCGTAAAATCATTTCTGCCCAGTCTTGGGCTTCAGTACCGCCTGAGCCAGCTTGAATATCCAGGAATGCATTACAGGTATCCATTTCACCTGAAAACATTCTACGAAATTCTAACTGAGCAACTTTTTGCTCTAAGTCTTCTAAGTCTTCAATAACAGAATTGACTGTGGATTCATCATTCTCCATCTCTGCCAACTCTAATAACTCAATAGCTTCACCAACTCCCTGCTCAGTACTGCGGATAGTATCGACGACTGCTTCATACTGGGCACGCAACTTACCCAATTCCTGTGCACGTTGCGGATCATTCCAAACGCTGGGATCTTCTAGCTCGCGAGAAACTTCTTCAAGCAGTTCGGCCTTGGTATCAAAGTCAAAGATACCCCCTAAGCGCAGTTACACGTTCGCCAAGTTCTTTTAACTGGGTGTAATAAGGTGCTAACTCCATTATTTAATCCATTATTGAGTTATATGCTTCAGATTTAGTCATACCTGACAGATAAGAGAATCGACCATAGCTCATCATGGCCCCAAAATTTGCAGCAGTATTCTACTGGAACACAAGTCGTCAGTGAATGCAAAAATCTCAATGCATCGCACGTACTTCAAGGTGTTTAATTAGTAATTGCGGAGTTTCAATTCCACGAAAATGGTTAACATCCAGTTCATAAGCAGCATGTACAATTGATGCTCTACTATTCCACTTATAATTCGCATAATTAAATGCAATCGCTGCAAGTGAATGTTCTCCATTGGTTGGTTGCAAAGTAAGCTTCAAATGATGCTCACCCACTATTCGATAATCGAGCACTCTAAACTCTCCATCGAATACCGGCACCGGGAAGCCTTGCCCCCAAGGCCCTGAATCACGTAAAGATTTAGCTGTGGAGAGGCTAAAATGATCATCACTGAGTTCACCGTCAGACAAAATTTCCTGGCGCAGATCATCTTGGTCGACCCATTCTGAGAGCACTTGATTGAATGCATCGACAAATTGCTGGTATTTATTTTTATCCAAACTCAAGCCAGCAGCCATTGCATGACCACCAAATTTGGAAATGATATCTGGGTGTTGTGCTGCCACTGTATCAAGCACATCACGAATATGTACTCCTTGAATTGAGCGCGCTGATCCCTTTAATTCGTTGTTACCTGCGTCAGCAAAAGCAATCGTGGGACGATAATATTTTTCTTTTATGCGCGCCGCGACAATACCAATCACACCTTGATGCCAGTGTTGCTGATAAATACATATACCAATAGCTAACGGTTG